>Ga0114930_10000465_pt1 | contig 42329 bp, 39 predicted proteins | sample AnhtaG_FD_87300 | JGI IMG/M metagenome (GOLD analysis project Ga0114930, IMG submission 87300) | Deep subsurface microbial communities from Anholt, Denmark to uncover new lineages of life (NeLLi) - Anholt_01485 metaG | ecosystem: Environmental > Aquatic > Marine > Oceanic > Sediment | place... | reverse complement strand
GGGGGCGAAGGTGCCTTCAGGCTGCTCCGGTCCGGGGCTGGCAGTGAACCCTGGCCCACCCATGCCCCCGAGGGACACGTCGATGACATCGGCGCCGGCCTTCTCCAGCTCGGCGGCGAACTGTGCACTGTTGTCTACGGTTATGCCGCTGGGTATGTCCTCCCAGGCTCCCAGGCGATAGAAGATAGGGTAGTTATCGCCCACCGCCGCCCGCATCGCTGAAACGCACTCGGTTCCGAAGCGCATCCTACGGGCACGATCGCCGCCATAGTTGTCGTCGCGACGGTTGGTGGCCGGGGAGAAGAACTGGCACACTAAGTAGCCGTGGGCCCCGTGAACCTCGACAAAATCGAAGCCCGCCTTTTGGGCATTGGCCGAGGCTTGAGCGAACCTGGAGATTATGGTCTCGATCTCGGTTATAGTGAGCTGGCGCTCTGTGGCAGTGGCTGATGGGGCTACAGGCTCGCCGCGCGTATCCTGGGGAGCACCGGTGCTGGCGGGGAACATATTGCCATGCCACAGCTGTATGCCTATTCTGGCCCCAGCCTCATGGACATCATCGATAAGGGGGCGTATTCCGTCGAGGAAGGCATCGACGCCACCAGGACGACCCCAGGCGTCGTCGGTAGCGAATACATCCACCGAGGTGGCGGCTACTATGATGGTGCCGACGCCACCCCTAGCCCGCTCCACATAGTAGGCCCTGGCCCTGGGGCTTCTCATCCCCACCCCCACCTGCATCGGCGGCATCACCATCCGATTCTTAAGTTCCATCCCCCTAATGGTTATCGGCTCCAGGAGCTTCATCGCACTCCTCCTTACCCAAGCTCTATCGTACCCAGTGTAGCAGAGGCCTTCCCTGGCTGCAAGCAGGGCAGTGGCGGCAGGTAGTGTATGACGCTGCCAAGCGAAAGTTCAAGGTAGTGCAGGTCTTCAAAGTGGACTAGGCCTTCTGCCTCTGCGTTGAGAGCATTGACAGGGCTCTAGTCGGTGTGTTATATATTGTTTTGCCGCTCGGCACAGAAGGAGGAAATCATGCGACCAATTGCTTCAATTTATCTGGTTATTGTTGCCGTGGTTACGGCAATGGCGCTGCTAGCAACTACAGCGTGTTTTGGCCCTTGCCCCACCTCGGTCACCACGGAAACTCGAGATAACACCTTCAATGTCACCGGGTCCGCCGTACTGGTGGTAAACACCGGGAACGGGAAGATCGAAGTCAACGCCGGCTCCGACGATGAAGTGCGCGTCCAGGCCACACTAAGAGGCGTTGACAGGATAGACTATGACGTGAACCAGGACGGCAACACGATAACGGTTACTGCGGAAATAGATGGCGGGTGGTTCTGCAATTATGGGGCCGATATCACGATAATAACACCGACTAATACGGATGTGGAGCTCGACACCAGCAACGGCATGATCAGCGTGAAGGGGATAGAGGGGACTGGTACACTCAGGACGTCCAACGGCATGATCGCACTGGAGGACGTGAAGGGCGATTTCGATGGGAGCACCAGCAATGGTATGGTTAGTGTTACCGATATGGAAGGAACCGGCTTCTTCAGGACCAGTAACGGTAGGACGGAATTGCAGGGAGTGACCGGCGAGTTCGACGCTGAGACGAGCAACGGCCTCATCTCGTTCAGCGGTAATTTAACTGCGGGCGGAAACAACCGGCTGGCCACCAGCAATGGGAACGTTGTTGTAGAGCTACTGGGGACGCCCAGCGTCAGCCTGGATGCCTCTACCAGCAATGGCGATGTCACCTGTGAACTGCCGATAATGGCTACCACGACGAGCGACGAGCACCTGGTGGGTACCATCGGCGACGGGGAGGCAGACCTCTACATCAGAACCTCCAACGGCGACGTTACCATCAGGTAGGCTTCTTTATCGAGAGACTAACCTATGGCATCAGAGGCTTGCAACCAGCCTTTGCCTTTGAACAGGCCACGCAAGTAGGCCGCCTGGCCGACATGCTGGAGGCCATCGCTCACCACACTTACCAGGCGCACGCCTACCGTTGGCAGTGGCTGGAACCATGGCTCATTGAGCTCTCGATCGAGGTCGGCCGCTGACAGAGTAGCGATGTAACCCTTTGTTCTCTCCAGCACGGCTCGATGGTAGTCCAGCAGGGTCTCGGCGTCGGGCGATCTGAACGCGGCCACATCTTCCGAGCTGTGGCCCCACCCGATGTCTTTGGGATCGGGAGCGCGGTTGAACCTTTGGTACCACCCATCTTTGACCCAAAGCTGTTCCTGGCCCATAAGATCGGCGACGTGATCATCCTGCACCCGCGTCAGGTGCCAGGCCAACCAGCCCATACTGTTGCAGTCGGGATGAGGCTGCAGGTTCAGGTCATCCTCAGTCAACCCGGGAAGCGCCTGCTCCAGTGCCTGCAATACCCGGTCGTAGGCGTCCGCAATCAACTCCTGCCACTCCATGGCTCTCCTTTCAACTATTTTATCCAGCTCATTCTACTACGAACAATAAGGACTCGACAAACATACAGGCTTTTTGTTCACCCTACTTTGACTCCCTTCATATTAGTTGGATGATTTCTGCTGCACATCGTAAGTTCCATCCCGTAGAAAAGAGGAGAAAAAGTAAGGAAACATAGCAAGTTTGGTACTACAATCGCTTTCCTCCTTTTACATTCCCCCAAATGGAAGTATGGCTTACTTGACTAATAGTAATGGATACATTACACTATGTCATGCGTAGAGTACATCATACACCTTGAATCAAAAAGAAAAGGAGGGCAAGATTATGGCACCACTACAAAAACGTGCATGGTATGGTCTGGTGATAGGGGTTGTATGGGCTATTGCAATCGTAGTGGTTTTCATCACTAAGGGGGGAATCACTGCCTTTCCCGAAGACACGGGGATGAGACTGCTTCTAGATGCGTTATTCATTGGAGGATTGATAGTGTATTTGGTGATGCTGTTTCTGACCCGCCCGAAAAAAGGCCAGGCGCAAGTAACTATGGATGAGCGGGATAGGGTGATAATGGGCAGGGCACCGGTGGTGCAACTATGGGCCGTCATAATTTCGCTCGTGGTGTGGATGATTGCTCTAACAGAATTTTACTGGGATGAGGGGCAAATTCCTGTCATTTTTCCATCCCTCATATTCTTTTCGACATTGATTGTTAGTACCGTGTCGCAGTCCGTAGGCATCCTCATTGGTTACTGGAGAATGGGACGTAATGGATAAAGTAAAGAACCGGATCAGAAGACTGCGTTTCGACAACGATGAAATGACGCAGCAGGAACTGGCCAACCGTGTCGGCTGCACCCGGCAGACCATTATCGCCCTTGAGCAGGGAAAATACGTGCCCTCTATCACTCTCGCCTTCCAGATTGCAAGAGCTTTTGGAGTCACGCTCGAGGATGTCTTTCAATACGAAGAAATCAGGTAATTGACAGTAGCTGGTGATCAAGGAAAAAGGGGGTAGAGATGCCTCCCTTTTTTTCAAATACGAATCCTTTTTGCTCCATCAGTCATTAAGCGGACATTGCTTGACAATTTGCATAGCGATGCTAAGATAGCCTTGTGGTCGAAAAAGCGATCGTGGCGGGGGTAGATATCGGGGCTTCCACCTCGAAAGCGGTGCTTCTGGAAGACACCCACATCCTCGGCTACAGTATCATCGCCACCGGAGCGGAGAGCGCAAACTCGGCGCGCCAGGCCTTGGACGTGGCTCTGAACCAAGCCAACCTATCCATGGCGCAAATTGGCTACATGGTGGCCACCGGTTACGGAAGGGTTATCGTCCCCTTCGCCCAGGAAACGGTTACCGAGCTAACGTGCCACGCCCGCGGGGCCAACTGGCTCTTCCCCTCGGCGAGGACGATAGTGGATATGGGAGGTCAGGACTGTAAGGCGATCCGTTGCGACGAGGCGGGGCAGCTCCAGAACTTCATGATGAACGATAAGTGCGCCGCTGGCACGGGAAGATTCCTGGAGCTGATGGCCCGGGTGCTGGGTCTTTCCCTGGATGAGCTTGGGGAGCTGTCGCTGGAGTACAGGGCCGAGGTCAAGATCAACAGCACCTGCGCCGTCTTCGCCAAATCCGAGGTCACCGCCCTGGTCCGGGAGGGCAGGGACCGGCGCGATGTCCTGGCCGGTCTCCACAGCGCCATCGCCGCCAGGGTTTACAACCTGTTGCGCGGGGTGGGCATAGAGCCCGACTTGGTGATAACCGGGGGCATAGGCAAGAACATAGGGGTCGTGCGTCGGATAGAGGAGCGGGTGGGGCTAAAGGCGCTCCTGCCCGAGGAGCCTCAGATTGTGGGGGCATTGGGGGCGGCCCTCTTTGCCCGGGATAGAACTATGTAGGGAAGGAGGAAGCGAGATGGAGACATCGACCAGTGCCAAGAAGCATCTTCAGACCACCCTTGAGGTCCGCGAGTTACGCAAGAAGTACTATGCTGAGTCGCTGGAGGGTATGGGAGGGCAGAAGGTGGCCTGGTGCAGCAACAACATCCCCTCGGAGATACTGGAGGCCATGGACATAAACGCAGTATACCTGGAGAACTACGCCACCGTATGCGCCTCCAAGCGGCTGTCCTCCGGGTTCTGCCGCGCCGGGGAGCGAGCTGGTTTTTCCCAGGATGTCTGCGGCTACGCCCGTATAGTGATGGGCTACATGTTAGGGGGAGATGAGGCCCCGGAGGCCCCGTATGGGGGGCTGGCCAAGCCCGATTTTCTGGTGGTGAACAGCTACAGTTGCGACTCGCGGCTGGGCTGGTTTGCCACCATGAGCCGCACCCTTAACCTCCCCCTTTACGTCCTTGATGCCCCGTGCCAACCCGAAGGGGGCTGCACCGAGGTCGCCAACGTAACCTATACCGAGTCGCAACTAGAGGATTTCGTTGCCTTCCTCGAGGAGCAGACGGGGACAAAGCTGGACCGAGGCAAGCTGAGGGGGAAACTGGACCTCGCCCGCCGCGCCTACGACATACAGGCGGAGATATATGAGATGAGAAAGGCCATCCCCTCGCCTATGGGCGCCGGCGATGCCTATACTGTGGTCTGGCCCGGTATGTATATGGCGGGCACCAAAGAGTGCGACGAGTTTTACCAGCGGCTGCAGGCTGAGGTTTCGGAGCGCATCGAAAAGAAGATCGGCATAGTACCCGAGGAAAAGTTCCGGCTGCTGTGGAGTGGGCTGCCCTTCTGGTACAACATGGCCTTGCTCAACTACTTTGAGGACTTTGGGGGGGTGGTGGCCATTGAGAACGTCTACTTCCGCTACGAGAAGAGCTTGCCCCCACAGCACGAGGACCCGATAAAGGACATGGCCATCTCCTCCACCATACACAGGCCATACGCCGGCGACATCCAGCAGCGGGTGCAGATTACCCTGGATATCATCCGCGACTACCACGTGGACGGGGTGATACTGGCCTACAATCCCTCGTGCCGCCTAATGTATATCCTGCAGCCGGAACTCAAAAATGCACTGGATCAGCATGGAATACCCAATTTGAGCATCGAGTGTGACATGGCCGACGAGCGCACCTACTCCGAGGGCCAGATTAAGACTAGGCTGGATGCCTTCATCGAGAGAATGCTGAGCGGGCGCAAATAGGAGGCCAGATGATAGAGCGCTTAAGGCGACTGCGAAATGATCGACACCAAGATGCTAGGGAGTGGAAGCAGCGGACGGGTAACAAGGTTATCGGCGTCTTCTGCTGCAATGTCCCCGAGGAGCTCATCTACGCCGCCGGCATGCTGCCGGTTAGGATACTCGGGGAGCCGGAGGAGGCCACCGAGGCAAACCTCCATTTCCCGACCAATGTGTGCCCCTATCTCAAGAGGTGCTTCGACCAGGCACTGAAAGGGCGCTATGATTACCTGGACGGATTGGTAGTGCCCAATGTATGCGATGTAATCCGGGCCATGTACGGGTCGTGGAAGCTGAACCTCGATACACCCTACGTCCAGTTCCTGGAGGTGCCGCAACGGATCAGCCCCCAAGGCGTGGAGTTCTTCAGCCAGGTCCTGGCCCGGTTCCAGAGTTCGCTGGAGGAGCTTTCAGGCAACAGCGTATCCAGCGAATCGTTACGCCATGCCATCGACGTCTATAATCGCAACCGGGCCCTTCTCCATCAGGCCTACGAACTTAGGCAGCAGGGCCTCGTCTCTGGAGTCGAACTTCAGGGTATGGTCCTATCCAGCATGCTCATGCCCAAGGAGGAGCACAACCAGCTCATGGCCCAGTACCTGGATGAGGCCGGCCAGCGCCATGCCTCGGGGGAGGGAGTGAGGCTTTTCGTCTCCGCCAGCATGCTGGATAACACCGATTTCTTTCAGCTCATCGAGGACTGTGGCGGCCGCGTTGTCGCCGACGATATGCCGACCGGCAGCCGCTACTTCTTCTATCAGGTGGACGGCGAGGCGGAGCCGCTGAAGGCCCTGGCCCAGCGCTACCTGGAGCGGGTCCCCTGCCCACGCAAGATGCTGCCCCAAGCCCGCTATCAGTACATAATCGAGACAATGGCCGGGGCTGAGGTTCAAGGGGCCATAATCCACAACCTCAAGGCCTGCGACTGCCACCTCTATGAATACCCCTTCCTCAAGGAAATGCTGGAAGGCAAGGGGCTGCCGGTGCTCTTCTTCCGCGGGGAGGAGACAGAGGCCGAGCGAGAGGCGCATCGCGACGATATTGAGGCCTTCATCGAGATGCTACGCGGTTAGGGAGACGCCATGGCACTAGCTGGTATCGATGTTGGCTCAGTCAACATTTCGGTGGTCATTCTCGACGATGGCCGAATCCTCGCCTACCGCATCGTCGGCTTGGCCGACGAGGGCTCAGAACCGCGCCGGACTGTAGACCTGGCACTGGAAGCAGCCGGTCTCGGCTGGGGAAAAATCGTTGCTGTGGTCGCCACCGGCCGCGGCCGCAGCAGTGTTGACTTCGCCTATAGGCAAAGTTCAGAGGTGTTGTGCCAGGCCCGGGGGGCGCTCTGGCTATTCCCATTGGCCAGGACGGTGATCAATCTCGGCGCCGAGAGCAGCCGGGTCATCAGCCTCAGCGACGACGGCCGGGTAAAGTCCTTCGCCACCAATGACAAGTGTGCCGCTGGCTCCGGGCTATTTCTGGAGTCAATGGCCTATCTGATGGGGGTTTCGGTGGCCGAGATGGGAGAACTGGCGCTGGCAGCGGAGACGGCGGAGGAAGTCAGCAGTCGGTGCGCTGTCTTCGCCGAGTCCGAGGTCATATCCCACGTTCACCGTGGGGTGGCTAAGGAGCGTGTACTGGCCGGGCTGCATCGGGCGGTGGCCGATAGGATACTAGACCTGGTCAGCCGGGTGACCATACGGCAGGAGGTGGTGGTCACCGGCGGTGTGGCCAAGAATCCGGCGTTGATAAAGGAGCTGGAGGCAAAGCTGGGTATCGCTGTGTGCCTCCCTCCTGAGCCCCAGATCGTGGGCGCCCTGGGGGCAGCCCTCCTAGCCGTAGATCAACCGCAGCAATGATATCTTCCCGGGCGCCTCGATAGGGGCTATCTTGTTAGCGGGTGCTGGAACTCCGCTTCTTTTTAATGTGGTAGCAACGCGACTTCGATGAAGATGTTAGCTAGGTATATGTGCTATGCCATCACCAGAGGCTTATGCTATTTGCTTCTCCGGACTTTATAGGAATAGCCGACCAAGCATGAACACTTAGGCGTCTTGTTTAATACCAGCAATCAGGTGGCGTTTAGACTACCCACAGCGTGCGCGGCTGGTTCCATGCTTATATCTCTCAACCTTAGCGACTCAAGCTCCGTGACGTCCTGTACAAACACAATGATGGCAGCGATCTCTTCGTCTTCCTCAGTAAAGGGCAGGAAAGTCACATCGACATACCGCACCGTTCCGTCCCTGCGCTCGTATGGAAACGACTCGATTTTCGAGACCTGCTTGGTCTCAAACACGCGCGCCAGGATCTCAGGCCCGTTGTATTTCAGCAACCCAGGTTGCAAGCGAAACTTGTCGGCCCCCAGAGCCTCTTCTCGTGGAATCCCAGTCAACTCCTCTGCGGCCTCGTTCCATGCTATGATCCTGCAATCCTTGTCAATGATCTCCATAGCCACTGGCGCTGACGCTATCATCTTCTCATAGTAGCGCCGCAACATCCGTTCGTTCTGGCTCATTTCGGTCAGTCGTTGGCACAGCACGACGCGCTGGATAATCAGAGCAGCCTGGGCGCACACTGCAGTGAGAAAGCTGGCCTGCCACTGGTGGGCGTTCCACGGGGAGCGACTGCACAGCTGAAGAGCGCCCAATCTCTCGCCTTGTGAACGCAAAGGGAGGAGGACGATGGAGCCCATATTATCGAGCAGGGGTGAAATATACGCATACAGTGAGCTATTGTGTGGTGAGACTGAGAGTAGATATGGCTCCTCCGAGTTGAGCGCTTCAGTGACCACGGCAGCTAGTTTATCGGCAAGACCGGAGTCCATACTAGTCAGGTGCCCCCGAACTGCCGCGATGCGAACCTCACTACTATCGCTGCATAGGAAGACAATCCCCGCATCTGCCTTGGTAATCCGTAGGGTCTCTTTGAGCAACACATCGGCCATCCTATTCACGTCCTGTTGTTCTTGCAGGGCCTGGTTTAGACTGTTGAGATAGGACAATTCTTCCTCGCGTTGCCGAGAATCCGCCAGGAGTTGTGAGTTGACGATCAGGCTTGCTAAGTAGAGTGCGACTAGAGATGTAAACCGTACTTCAGTGGGAAAGAACTGGTGACGAGAGAGCGATAGAACGTGGATGACACCAAGGGGCGTACCTCGGTACACCAGAGGGGCACATACCCCTTGGGTCAGCCCCTCGAGGTGGATGTCGCTTTCAGAACCTTCATAGACAAGCGGTTGCCGGAACTCCAGCACTTTACCAGAGAAGGTGCCTTCTGATGAGATCGGTGCCGAGCGCAACGCATGTGGAATCGCCATCCCTACGGTCACCCGCGTTCGCAATACATTGTCGGCATCGAGCAAGGCGACGAGACCGGCATCGGCCTGGAGGAGCCGCACCAGGTCCTGAAGCACATCTTTCATGGTGTTGTCAGTGAGCGCCGAGCTCCATGCAAGTCGCTCCACGATTTTCGGGAATACCACCTGTCCACGCATGTCGTGGATGACGCTCTCAGCCGGTGTCTTTAGCTCAGTTGTGGCTTTGATGTATTGATCGAGGGCCTCATGCGAGTAGCGGCGGTGGCCTCCCACCGTCCTTGTCGGCCTGATTAGCCCCTCCTCCTCAGTCTTGAGCAACGTGGTGCGGCTGATCCCCAGGTACCAGCAGGCTTCTTGCGTGGAAAGCAGTTTCCTTCTGGCCATATCGCCCTCCTCTCTCTATTAGGATATGCAGCGAGCATGTCACAAGTCTTGCATCGAATCAATTCTACCTAAAGTGTATAAAATTGTCAAAAATCGTTTTGACAACCTGGCAAAGAGGGGATATAGTCCAATGGGAAAGCAAATAGCCTCTTAGGAGTAACACATCTGAGTGGACTCGCCTCAAGGTAAATGGGGAGAGTGTAGCTATAAGCCGAGAACCAATAAGCGGTAGCTCTATACAAAGACTAGGAGGTAGAGATGTCAAGCGAGGCAAAAGGCAAAAGGGAAGTAGAGGATAAGTGGGTCCCTACTTACTGCTACCTGTGCAACGCAGGGGCGCCGGACCTGATGAAGGTTCATGTGGTGGATGGGGTGGCGGTGGGCATCGAGCCAAACCACGATTTCGCCAGCATCCACCCCGCGGAGGCAAAGGTATGTGTTAAGGCCTATGGGATGATCAATAAGCACTACAACCCCCACCGGATAAAGGGCCCGATGAAGAGGACAAACCCGAAGAAGGGAGTGGACGAAGACCCCGGTTTTGTTGAGATTTCCTGGGACGAGGCCATCGACCTCTGGGCTAAGAAGCTGCTGGAGGTCATGGAGAAGGGGCTTCTCGACGAGAATGGCTATCCCAAAGTGGCCTTTGCTGAAGGTTCAGACGGGGTGTGTCCCTCGTATTACGGAACGATACCCGTCATCTTTGGCGGCCTCGGTCTGGCCTTGGGAATGCCCCAGGGTATATTGGGACCGGTTGACATCTCAGTGGCTCAGGGAGGTGGGGTTAAGTGCTACCACACGGAACATCTATTGGGAGAGCTGTGGCATAAGGCCTTCACCTGCATTCAGGATACCCCCCTCTGTAAGTACCTGATCGCTTTCGGCAGGAACGATTCCGCCTCAGGTGGGGTAGCCGCTGTATTCCGCCAGGCCCAGGCCCGGGCTAAAGGTGGGTTCAAGCGGGTACAGGTGGAGCCTCACCTCTCAGTAACCGGCGCCACGGCCAATGAATGGATTCCTATTAAGCCGGAGACGGACCATGCCTTCCTCTACGCCATGAACCACGTCATCCTTCATGAGATGGACTGGCACCAGGTCTGCGATATAGAGTTCCTGAAGACGATGACCAACAGCCCTTACCTGGTGGCTCCCAACGGCTACTTCCTCAGGGACCCCGAGACTCAGAAGCCCCTGGTATGGGATGCAGCCGATAATATAGCCAAGCCTTTCGATGGCGAGGTCAAGGACTTTGCTCTGGAAGGTGAGTATGAGGCAAGCGGAATAACCATCGGTCCCGACGGAAATATAGAGAAGTTGGAGAAGGCCCAGGCCAAGCCCTCCTTCCAACTCTTGATAGAGCACTTCAAGGAGCATACCCCGGAGTGGGCGGCGAAGATGTGTGATGTTCGGGCGGCGACCATCCGTAAGGTAACTGCCGAATTCGTGGCCAATGCCATGGTCGGGGCCACCATAAAGATCGACGGCGTCGAGATGCCCCTCAGGCCAGCCTGCTCAGTGATGGGTAAGACCCAGAACAACGGCTGGGGCGGCATGCAGTGCGTATGGGCCAGCCACGTGCTACAGATACTCGTTGGGGCCCTGGAGGTTCCCGGCGGCCATTTAGGAAACAAAGTCCTATATTCGGGGCCTCCAATAAAAACGATTGACGGATTTGTGGAGTACCCCTTCAACCCTACCGACAAGGACAACTGGCAGTTCCCGCCAGGGAGGCGTGATGGCTGCGCCTCGATCTGCCCCCTCACCGGCCCCTTCCTCGGCCCATTGCACCTGGCATGGAAGTGGCTCACAGAGCCACCGCCCAACTGGCCGGCCCCATCCATGCCTGAGGTATTCATTACCTTCAAAATCAACCCGGTGATCTCCCAGTTCGAGACGCCCATGGTTCTGGAGACACTCAAGAGAATGCCCTTCCACGTCGCCTTTGGCTATACCATGGACGAAACGGTTTGGTTCGCCGATTTGGTGCTGCCCGAGGACACCGACCTAGAATCACTGCAGATCTTCCCGGTGGGAGGCACCACGTTCTTTGAGAACTTCTGGGAACATGTCGGCTTTGCCATCAAGCAACCGGTCGTGAAGAGGCTGTATAACACCAGAAATATAACAGACATTACCACCGACCTGGCGGAGAAGCTGGGCATGCTGGCGGCCTATAATGAGGTCCTTAACTGGGGTGGCTACATGGGGATAGTTCTCAAAGGCACGCCCCAGGAACTGGAGCCGGACAAGAAATACTCCGCCGAGGAGATATACGACCACCTCTGCCGTGCCTTGACCAAACAGTTCAGCATGGGCATGGTTGAGTTCGGCCTGGACTGGTTCAAGGAGAACGGTGGCTTTTTCGGCCCCTACCCCAAGCTCGGCGCGGGCATAACCAGTGGCCCGGTCTACATGAGGCCATGGTACATGTACCCCCACATGAAGGAAAACGGCATCCGGTTCGAGCTCCCCTATCAGGAGAGGTTGAAGCGGATTGGGGGGGAGCTGAAGGAAAGGCTTCATGAGAAGGACATCCACTGGTGGGACCACCAGGTCGAGGAGTACCAGGCCTTGCCCAAATGGATCGATATTGCGCACATCCTAGATGAGGTAACAGAGAAAATCTACGGCAAGGACCCCAAGGACTACCCCTTCTGGCTCCTGTGCACTCGAAGCATGCAGTATGCCTGGGGTACAAATAAAGGGGTGGCGCTGGCGCATGAAGCCGCCAGCCACGTTCTAGGCCACACCTGGGTGCAGATGAACGCCAAAGCGGCCAAGAAGATGGGGATCAAGGACGAAGAAGAGGTCTGGATCGAATCTCCGTACGCCAGGACGCGGGGCAGAGTCAAGCTCCGCGAGGGGATCAGGCCCGATGTCATCCTCACCACCCAGATGTATGGTCATTTCAAGCTGCCGTTTGCCAAGGACCTTAAGATACCCAACATGAACCAGATAGCTCCAGCCCTGATAGAGCTGACGGACGAAAGCGGCGGCTCAAAGGATCACGTCAGGGTCAGAATATATAAGTAAAGGGAGGTACATATGGCCAAATGGGGAATGGTCATAGACCTGAAGAAGTGTGTCGGTTGTCAGACCTGCACGGTGGCCTGCAAGGTTGAAAACATGGTCCCTCCCGGCATTTTCTGGAACCGGGTTTATGACTACGAGATCGGCGAATACCCTAATGTCACCAGGAGATTCTTACCTCGGCCATGCATGCAATGTGAAGATCCAGTGTGTATGGCTGTGTGCCCTACGAAGGCCACCACGAAGCGTGAGGACGGGATTGTGTCCGTGGACTATGAAAGGTGTCTGGGCTGTAGCTATTGCGAGTTGGCCTGCCCCTATAGAGCCCGGACCTTACACAAGAAGAAGGAGTACTACTACGGGGAGTCCACACCCTACGAGGACTTCTCATATGAACTGCGCGCCCCTCACCAGAGGTATATGGTAGGGGCCGCCTCAAAGTGCACCTTCTGTGTGCACAGGGTCGATAAGGGCCTGGCCAAGGGGCTATCGGTTGGGCAGGACCCCGAAGCCACGCCGGCCTGTATCCTCTCCTGTATCGCCAAGGCGAGGTACTTTGGCGACTTGGATGACCCCGAGAGCGAGGTTTCGATGCTGGTAAAGGACAAGAAGGGCTTTCGCGTCCTTGAGGAGCTTGGCACCGACCCCTCTGTTTACTACTTGACACCCTAGGGAGGTAATGGCATGGTTATGGAAAAACAACACAGCTGGGGCTGGCAGGTGGTGATGGATGTATTCCTCGGCGGGATAGGCGCTGGCCTATTCCTGGTGAGCTTCTTGCTGGATCAGATTTATGGCCCTACTCAGCTCACCAACGTGGGAAGCATAATCGGCCCCGTGCTGGTCCTCGCCGGGATCTTCTTTCTGCTCATAGAGGTGGGCAAGCCCTTTAACGCCCCCAGGGCGTTCCTGAATTACGGGACCTCCTGGATGTCTCGCGGCGTTATTTTGCAGCCCATGCTGATAGCACTGGGGCTGTTGTATGCGCTGCTCCCGTTGGGGTTTCCGGATATCAAGACAGCGGCAGCGGGTATCGTCATCGGCTCTCTGGCCGCGCTACTGGCTGTGCTGGTAGGCATGTACCACGGGTTTCTCTTCAGCCAGGCCAGGGGCATAGCCTTGTGGAATAATCCCCTGCTCCCGATGCTCTATTTCGTATCTGCCTTAGCTGGCGGCGCCGGCGTACTACTACTGATCTCGCCAATCTTCGATATGGGCGTCATCTTGAGCCAGCTGGGCGCGCTGGTGACAATAGAGCTCGTACTCCTTTGCCTGGTCCTGGTCTCCATGTGGCTTCTGGCTACGGTGCGGCCCAGCCGTGCCTACCGCGAATCTCTGAGGAGGTTGATGACGCCAAATTTTGTCGGGGTCAGCCTGCTTATCGGTAACGTAGTACCTTTGGTGATATTGATAATCAGCCTATTTGTTGCCGGAACAACGGCGTATAGCGCGCTGCTGGCCATAACTGGAGTACTGGTGCTGGTAGGGGCATATCACCTCAGGCATTCAATCGTTACCGCCGGTCATCACTACTCCCTCGAGATATCGTTCTAGGCTCACCATCGCCCGGAGAGAGCATAGCTAGGATGAGCAGAGAAGAATGGCCATAATTATTAGTCAGGAAAAGTGCACCGGATGTGAGGTGTGCTCGTCGGCTTGTGCCCCATTGGCATTGCTCAGGAGCGTGGGTGATCGTCGGTTGAGTATTGCTATCGATTATTCGAAGTGCAATCTCTGTGGCGATTGCGAGCGGCTTTGCCCAGAGGACGCACTGAGAATCACGGAGAGCCCGGTTACTACACCGGGCTCTATCAGTCTATTCGAGTGCGAGATGGCCAAGTGCGACAACTGCGGTCGCTATTTTGCGCCCAAACCGTTGATAGACAAGTTCAAACGAATACTAAAAGATAGAGACCCCAGGATCGTTGCCTCGTTGGGTCTGTGCCCGGTATGTAAAGACCAAGCCATCGACAAAGTGCCATAGCCTGATCAATGCGCTTCGAAGTTTTTCGGACAACATAAAAGAAAAACGCAGAAATGGAGATATCAAAATGGCAGGGCGATTGGAAGGAAAGGTAGCGCTTATCACCGGTACCGCCGGTGGGCAGGGACGGGCCGCAGCAGTACTGTTCGCTCGAGAAGGTGCCAAGATCGTCGGATGTGACCTGAAGGTAGAGGGCGACCAGGAGACAGTCCGCATGGTGCGAGACGCTGGTGGGGAGATGGTCTCTATTGAACCGCTGGACCTCGGCGATCTGGATAAGGCCCAAAAGTTGGCGGAGCTGACCGAGAAGACGTACGGTCGGCTCGACATCCTGTACAATAACGCCGGTGCAGCCCGTTTCGCGCCAGTGGCCGACTTTCCCCTGGAAGACTGGGAGTTTACCGTTCGCAACGAGCTGCACTTGGTCTTTACGATGATCAAGGCAGCCATTCCGCTAATGATAAGGTCAGGCGGCGGTTCCCTCATTAGTACCGCCTCTGTTGCCGGTATTATGGGGTTGCCCGGGCTGGGCAACCTAGCCCATGCAGCTACTAAGGGGGGGGTTCTGGGCATAACCCCTCAATTAGCCCTTGAATTGGCCCCTTATGGCATCCGTGCCAACGCCATCGCGCCCGGGTTGATCCAGACACCAGCAACTGAGTTTCTGTTTTAGGACCCTCAGGCGAGCGAAATGATGATGCAAAAAATCCTCCTGCGACGCTTTGGTCAGCCTGAGGACATTGCCAATGCAGCTTTGTTCCTGGCATCAGATGAGTCCAGTTACATTACTGGAACCGTATTGGTAGTAGACGGGGGCTGGTCAGCCTGGTAAGCGCGAATTCCACATCAAGGGCGGGTAACCCATTTGGTCAGCCAGCTCCCGCGCCCTCTGAAGGCACTCTACCGCTTCCTCTAGGTGACCCATAGCCATCAGCACCTTGTCTGTTCGCCAGGTCAAAGGGGACTGTCAGCTCCCTCTGTGGATCGGCTGCAGGTCTCAGCTTGTATGCACCTGGTTCATGCCTCGTTGTGGCGAAGGTGAAGAATGCACGCTCTTTGAGGAAAATGACCCCGATTAGGATTCTCTCCTGGTCGAACAAGACGCCCTATGCCCCACTGTTCAACCACTTGACCCACCGTGAGCGTGCCTGGCACCTTACTGTGAAATGCCCAGTATCCGAGCGGCGTTTCCACCGAGCATGGCTTCAATCTCCGCCTCGGTGAAGGTTATGCCCTCAGGGGCCTTTTGCGGAAGCCCCTTAATCAGCTCCGCGTAGTCCTTGGTGGACATGAGCGCGGCCAGGAAGGGGTTATCGGTGCCAAACAGAACCCGATCGGCACCGAGGCGATCCAGAGCCTGCCTCAGAACCTGGCAGAACTTGTGGTAGTTCGACCTCGCCACATCCTGCCAAGCGGAGATATCGGTTGCCAAATTGTATTTGAGGCCACCAAGATAAAACAGCTGTTCATGCCAGCCAAAGCTCATGTGGCCGGCGATTACCGTCACACTTGGAAAATCCAGCACCACATCGTCGAGGTGTATCGGGTCGCCGTACTTGGCGTGGAAGGGCGGTGGGATCAACTGACCAGTATGGCACACCACCGGGACCCCCAACTGACAAACCTTCTCCAGCACACGATAGGTCTTAGGCTCGTTGGGGTAGAAGCCTGTCTGTGGATAGAGATTAAGCCCCTTAAGGCCCCACCCCTCGATGGCCCGCTCCACCAGTTCCATAGCGTTGGGCCGCCGCGGATCAACGGTGGCGAAGGCAATTATCCTTTCCGGGCGCTTGCTCTGAAGGTCGGCATAGGCTTTGAGCTGACTTTCGAGGGATACCTTCGGTTCGTCGAAGAGAATCCAGTAATCCATGGGCAGGATTACGGTCTTATCGATTCCACCGGCATCCATATCGCGGATGAGGGCCTCTCCCTCAGGGTCCCACAGCGCAGGGATCAGGTTTTGCCTAATCTGCTCCATTGTCATTTCCATACCCATCGCCCGAAGCCCTTGATGATACATCCGGGCTACGGTAACCCACCACTCCTCCGGGTACCATTCTTCAGTGACTAAGTGATAATGTGCGTCGATGATCATTTTCAGTCACCTCCCTCCGTGGAGCGGGTGTAGGTCTCAGCCTGGAGGCGTCTGACTCCTCCGTCTATGTGGTGACGGTGGAGACTACACGCTCATAGACGACGAAAATGGTGTTGGCGTCTTATCATTCGCTCTCGCCGTAGAGAAAGTTGAAATAAGCCTTTTCCACCTCCGCTGCCCCTGCAGGAAGCGGGTTAACTTTCCCCAGGCTCAGGGCACACGCGTATACCTTTGCCGTCTTCTCTACCAACTCACAGATGGTAAAGGCTTCCCTCATGTCCCTCCCCATGCTGAGGACACCGTGATTTGCCAGTAGAGCTGCGTTTCTTGGCCCCAGAGCCGCAAGCACATTTGTTACCAGATCTTGAGTGCCGGGAAGGGCATACTCAGCCACCTTTATCTCCCCACCAATATAGGTAGCCTGGTCGTCGAGAACGGTGGGGATCTCCAGGCCGGCAACTGAAAAGGCGCTGCCAAAAACGGAATGGGTGTGGATGACGGCGTTTATCTTTTTGCGCGCTTTGTAAACACCGATATGCAACATTTTCTCTATAGAGGTGGCCAGCTCCCCCTCAACGCGCTCTCCCTCGAAATCGATTACCACTATGTCATCGACTTCCAGCAAATCGTAATAGCGCGCATTGGGAGTGATGGCCAGGAATTCCTGTCCGCTGGGCTCCCTGAGACGCATGCTCACATTTCCTGAGGTTCCCACCACCAAGCCCTTTTGGGCCATCTGTTGCGCGGCCTCAAGCACTGATTTCTTTTCAGAGTACCACTTGCTCATCTTATACCCCACTCAAATCTTCCAGCCACTTAGCAGTGGAAAGCCATTTCCTGTAGCACTCGGTATACTCTTGACTGCGCTTGGGATCTGGCTCAAATAGTATTGATTTGGGTCGCATCGCCTCCATCGCCTGTTCTAGATCGGGATGGATGCCAGAGCCAGTGGCGGCACACATGGCTATCCCCAAGGATGTGACCTGCGGCATATCGAAGGAAGCGACCGGCATGCCCAGCGTATCGGAGAGCATTTGAACCAGGCTTCGGCTCCGGGCTAGCCCGCCCCCGATGCTCACCTCCTTCACCCTTAGTCCGGAGACCTCCTCCAACTGGGCGCAGTTAATCTTAAGAGCGAAGCAGAGGTTCTCTTGCGCCGCCCTGATGAGATGCTTCCTTTCGATGTGGGCCACACTCGGGGTCACCGGGAGAATGAAGCCGCCCAGGCTCGGTCTTAAGCAGCTCATATCCATCGCTCTTGGTCCAATGAAGGCCAGTACTCCTGCGGCGCCAGGGGCTACCTCCTGGGCCAGCTCATCCATCAGGGCGTATATGTCCTCCGCAGTATTTGAGCGGCCAAAGATGACCTCTCCTAGCCACCGATACGCACCCCCCGATTCACCAGCGTTACTTTCCAGAATCCACCTCCCGGGAAGGACATGGCAACCGGTCCAAAGCCTGCCTCTGGAATCGATAGTGGGCTGGGTGGTTACCATTTGAACCGGGGCACTCCAGCCGGCCACGATGCCCACATGCCCTTCATCCTTTACCCCCATACCCAGCAGGCCGCACTGGGTATCGGCCCCACCTATGACTACCGCTGTACCCGGAGTCAGACCTGTCTGCTCGGCAGTCGCCGCCGTGACCGCTCCAACACGGGTACCGGGGGAAACAATCTCCGGGTAGATCCCCTGGGGGAGTTGGAGCATTTCCACCAGCCGTTGAGACCAAATGAGTTCGTGAATGTCAACCAGTCCTACCTCGCTCTCGCTGGACACATCGCCAACACGCTCACCGGATAGCCGATATATAATCCAGTCGCTGATGGAAAGAGTTGTGGCTATACGCTGATAGACATGAGGGCGATTATTCTTGAACCACCTCAGTTTGGCGGGTGCGCCGAGAAGGGAGGGCGTATGGCCCGTGATTTGGTAGACCTCATTGCCAAACTCGCCATCGATGGAGAGGCCTTCAAATAGAGCCCTAACGTCAACATTGGGCCCTGCATAGAGCTCGTGTCCATCCTTATCCAGAAAGACCACACCTTGCCTCTGGCTGGCAGCACTGACCGCGATGACTTCGCAGGAAGCTATGGGAGCCCTTGTAATAGCCTCTCCAATGAGTTGGCAGATGATTTCCCAAAACTGCTCGGGGTCGAATTCCTTACCCAGTGGGGCAAGTTCAGCGGGTGTATCGTAGGTCCATTCCCGGTAAGCAGACGAAACTACGTGACCCTGGAGGTCGATAATCAGAGAGTGGCCACCCGAAGACCCGGCATCAACAGCTAGAAGGTATCTATCTGACAACTCGCTCCCACACTTGAGGATTGAGCACGTTCTTGGGGCGCTGGCCCCTCGCGAATCTTTCTATATCCTCAGCCATCATCAGCGAATGGCGTGCTACACTCTCATTCGTCACCCCACCGATGTGAGGGGTGAGGATTACGTTGTTCAACTTCAGAAGAGGATCCTCCGCCTGCACTGGCCAGGTATCGTAGACATCGAAGGCAGCCCCAGCAATGCGTCGCTCCCTCAAGGCTTTGGCAATCGCCTCCCTATTAACGACGGCCGCACTGGCTGTGTTCACCAGATAGGCTGTGGGCTTCATCAAAGCTATCCTCTGGGCGCTGATCAAGCCTACGGTCTCGGGTACAGTGGGGCAGTGGATGGTGACAAAATCCGACTGCTGCATCAACTCGTCTAACTCTACCGCCCTGGCTCCGACCTCCTCGATTTTCTCCGGGTCCACATAGGGGTCGTATACCAATATTGAGGTCTCAAAGGCACTCAGCCTCTTGGCCACCTGTTGCCCAATAGCCCCAAAGCCTACTATGCCTATAGTCTTCTCGGCCAACTCAGTGCCGCATAGGGTGAAGTAGGGTGCAGTTGGGTCTACCCATCCACCCGAGCTGACCATTTGATGTGCTGCCGGGATATGTCGCACCACGGCCAGCATCAAACCTATCGTCAGCTCGGCCACAGCAATCGCATTCCTGGCTGGGGTGTTAACCACCAGGACGCCGTGCTCCGTGGCCGCTGCCACATCGACCTGGTTCACGTTGCCGCGGCAAGCCCCGACGAGCTTCAGTTTTGCAGCCTTCTCAAAAACCTCACGCAGTACGAAGTCAGCCTCAACTACTACTATTTCAATATCCTGCTTCTGAATACGGTCGATAAGCTCCTTCTGGGGCACCAGCCTCCTTGTGTCCGTCCAGCTTTCATATATAATTTCCAGGCTTTGCTTCAACCTTTCCAGAACGGTTGGATAAAAAGGAGCCAGGATAAGTGCTTTCATAATACACCCGCGAAGACATTATAGCACAGGTTCTCATAGGCATAAACGGTCTCTGCATAGCGTTCAGGGCAACTAAGGCATTCAAACTACAATTCTTAGCCACTGGGCCTTACGCTTATCGAAAAGGAAATGCGGCTGTTTCCACATTTCATTCACCTTCCCGATATTTATTTTCGGTAGTTCAGCGTACATGACTCCTCATTGCACTAGTTGTTCTTGTATGATATACTCTTCGAAAAATGGCCGCATGAAGGGGGTATCGTATGTATTGGTAAAGGAGCATAAATCACGATGTAGTCTGTCATAGTTTGTACAAATGAAGAAAGGAGGCTATATGCGGAAGTACCTTAAGTCGTCGGTAATCCTAGTCCTCGTGGTGGCAATGCTCGCCATAGGCGGGATGAACTGCACCCAGGCACCGTCGGACGTCTACAAGGTAGGCGCAGTGTTTGATATTACCGGCCCCGCGTCAAACCTGGGCGTTCCTGAAAAGCAGACGGTAGCGATGATGGTGGACCAGATCAATGAGGCGGGTGGCATCAACGGACATCCCCTGGAGGTCATTGTCTACGATACCGAGGGCGATGCAGAAACAACCGCCATGATGGTGAACAGGCTCATTGAGCAGGACGAAGTGCTGGCCATAATCGGGCCCACCAGAAGCGGGTCTAGCTTGGCCGTCATCGATACTATAACCACAGCGGAGATACCTCAGGTTTCCTGCGCCGCCGCCACCGGGATTGTGGAACCTGTGGAGGAGAGGTACTGGATATTCAAGACTCCACAGACCGATAAAGAGGCGATCACTGAAATCTACACGTACCTTCAAGGCGCGAACGTCACCGATATCGCTATCATAAGCGATACATCCGGATTCGGTGCTGCCGGACGGGACATCCTTATAGCTGACGCTGCTGACTACGGAATCACCATTTTAGATGACCAGACATTTGACAGTGGTGATACCAGCATGCTGTCCCAGCTTACCCATATCGCTGGTACAGATGCCGAAGCAGTTGTCTGCTGGTCCACTGATAAAGAATCCGCTATCGTGGCTCAGGATATGCAAACGCTACACATGGATATCCCCCTGTTTTGCAGCCATGGTATTGCCAACATGGCATTTATTAACGCGGCAGGAGATGCCGCCAACGGGGTTATCTTCCCCGCGGGCAAGCTGCTAATCGTTGACGACGTTCCGGTCGGTGACCCTCAGCTACAAGTGCTGACGAAATACCGGGATGACTTCGAGGCCCTGTACGGCGAGGGCACTGTTAGCACCTTTGGGGGACACGCCTATGATGCCCTAAGCATGGTGGTTATGGCTCTGGAGCAAATGGACGAAGGCCTGGACATCACGGAGGCCAGGTCTGCGATCAGAGATGGGATAGAGCAGATTACAGATTTCGCTGGCACCGGCGGCGTCTTCACCATGTCGCCTACCAATCACCTTGGAATGGCGCCGGGCTCTCTTGCCATGATCGAGATCGTCGACGGAGAGTGGACCTGGCTCCAGTAGAAACCAGATTGACTGACGAACTTTGGATAGGAATAAGGGGGGAGAGGTGAACTTTCCTCCCTTATTATCCAAATATGTAGGTGAGTAATCTGACATATGTCCGCGGACCAGTTCCTTCAGTATCTTATATCCGGTCTAACCATGGGCAGCATCTATGCCCTGGTAGGCCTTGGGTTTACCATCATATATGCCGTAACCCGTATCATTAACTTCGCCCAGGGCGAGTTCGTGATGCTGGGGGGTATGCTATCCTTCTACCTCATCAGTTCAGTTGGGATCCCACTGGCTCCGGCCCTCATCCTATCGGTCCTCATCGCAGCAATGATTGGCGCGATTATGCATACGTTGGCCATCCGTACCGCGAGGAGGGCTTCGGTAGTCAGCCTGATCATTATCACCATCGGAGCCGCCGTCTTCTTTCGCGGTATTGCCGGAGAAGTATTTCCGTGGGGAGTGGACTTCGTACGACCTCCCTACTTCACCGGTAGTGAATCTATATCCTTTCTCGGTGCCTATATTCATCCTCAGGCCCTGTGGCTAATCGGCACCACGCTAGTGGCGACGGTTCTGCTGCACCTCTTTCTCTCCTATACAATGGTAGGTAAGGCCTTAAAGGCGTGTGCTATAAGCCCGGTAGCTGCCGGTATGGTGGGTATCGATGCCAGAGCGATGGCCCTAATCGCTTTCGTGCTTGCTGCAACACTAGGTGCTATCGGGGGCGTGGTGATGGCACCCTTGACTCTTACATCCTATAATATAGGGTTTATGCTGGGGCTTAAGGGTTTTGTGGCAGCGTCCATAGGCGGCTTCAAGAGCCCGATCGCAACGGTTATCGGAGGTTTTACCCTAGGAATCGTGGTGTCACTGGCTGTGGGGGTGGACTGGGGCCCCTTCACCTCGGCCTATAAGGACGCCATTGCCATGATAGTCCTGCTATTGATATTGCTCATCCGGTCAGGCAGGCTGGCGGAGGTAGAGAGAGCAAGCTGATGTTAGCAATGGTGAAGAGTAAGTGGACTTACATCGTGATTGCTGCGCTGCTGGCGTTCTCGATATTGATACCCTTCGATTGGTTCCTTGGCCAGTATACTGTCCTTATGATCTTCATCGGCATCTTTACCATGGTCACAGTAGGACTGTGCCTCCTGATGGGCTACACCGGGCAGGTATCTCTGGGACAGGCCGCCTTCTACGGCATGGGCGCCTATTTCTCCGCCATCCTGAGCAAGACCTACAGTGTCAACCCGTGGCTGGCAATGATGATGGCGGCTGCAGCTACCGGCGCCTTTGCCTATGTCATCGGCTATCCCATCTTCAGGCTTAGAGGTAACTATCTGGCTGTGGCCACCCTTTGCCTGGGCGTAATAATATATATCCTATTAAGGCAACTGGGCCCAGGAGGCCCTGACGGTATGTCCGGCATACCTTACCTGTCCATTGGGGGGTTCGCCTTCGATAATTCCTTCAAACGATATTTCCTGGTCTGGTTCTTCTGCCTGGCCACCCTGTTTATCTCACAGAACATCGTCAGATCGCGCACGGGCAGAGCGCTTAGAGCAATCCACGGCAGCGAGGCTGCCGCCGAATCGATAGGCATCAATGTAGACCAGTTCAAGGTAAAGATCTTCGTTCTAAGTGCTGTATATGCCTCTCTGGCAGGTAGTCTCTTTGCCCACAGTATGGCTCATATCAGTCCCAGTACCTTCGACCCTATGACATCGGTTGTTATAGTCGTGATGGCGGTGATAGGAGGGCTGGCCAGTATTTGGGGCGCTATCTTCGGCGCTGCCACTGTATCTATACTAAAGTATGAACTACTACTCGGCTTCGGTGAGTGGGACATTGTCGTCTACGGACTTATACTGATGCTAGTGATGATTTTTATGCCTGAAGGCTTGTTTGTTAGACTGAGGGAGCTTTTCGGGAGATGGCGGCTCAGATTTGCACAGAGAGGGGCTGAAACTTGAGTGAATCCATATTAGAGACTAATAGTCTGAGCAAGGCCTTTGGCGGCCTGGTAGCTCTGGACAAAGTGGACCTGGCAATTGAGGCGGGCACAATCACTGCCATCATTGGCCCCAATGGTGCCGGCAAAACTACGCTCTTTAACCTTATTGCAGGCGTCTACGCGGCGAGCGACGGCGAGATATTGTTTCAAGGCACTCCTCTCAAGGACACTCCGCCTCACAAAAGGGCAGCGCTGGGCATCGCACGCACCTTCCAGAATGTTCTCCTCTTCGGGAACATGACCGTCTTGGAAAACATTATGACAGGCCAGCATCCCCGAAGCCGCTATGGCTTTCTGGGGGCTGCCCTCCGCCTCCCTAGGGCTCACCGAGAGGAGGAGACGATTGCCCTGAATGCCATGAAATACCTCAACATGGTGGGGTTGGGAATACAAGCCCAGCAGAACGCTCTCAGCCTGCCGTTGGGCCAACAGAAACTGCTTGCCATAGCCCGGGCCCTGGCCACCGAGCCCAAGCTTATGCTACTCGATGAGCCTGGAGCCGGCTTGAACACCTTGGAGAAGCGGGAGCTGAGCGATCTCATCCGCCGCATCCGGGAACTAGGAATAAGCATCTTGCTGGTAGAGCATGACATGCCGCTCGTGATGGGCCTTGCTGAGTGGGTCGTCGTACTGGACAGTGGACAAAAGATAGCCGAGGGTACTGCTGATCAAATACAGAAGGATAAGAGAGTCATCTCTGCTTATCTTGGGGAGGAGGTGGAGTAGTGCTGAGGGTTGAAGAGGCATCTGTAGCTTATGGCCGGGTTACAGGACTCAGGGAGGTTTCCCTGGTAGTGAACGATGGTGAGATCGTAACCATCATCGGGGCCAATGGGGCTGGCAAGACTAGCCTGCTGAATGCCATATCGGGAGTAGTGCCTCTGAAGAGCGGGAGCATCTGGCTGGATGACCGCCAGGTCTCTGGGTTTTCCTCTCACAAAATGGTGAGGCTCGGCGTAGCCTATGTTCCAGAAGGAAGACAGATCTTCGGAGCCATGTCGGTGAAAGATAACCTGGCCATGGGTGCCTACTCCCAGTGCGCCAGTAGCCGGCTGAGCACTGTGGGCTACATTGGATGGTTCATGCGTCGCCCTGCCGTTCAGACCAATCTTGAATTGGTATTCAGGCTTTTCCCCATACTCAAAGAACGGGGGAATCAGCAAGCAGGTAGCCTCAGCGGTGGCGAGCAACAGATGCTAGCTATCGGCCGTGCGCTCATGTCCTCGCCCCGAATGCTTCTACTGGATGAGCCTTCTCTCGGACTAGCGCCTACATTGGTACGGGAGATCCTGAAGCTTATCGTCAGTCTGAGAGATGAGGGACTTACCATACTCCTTGTCGAACAGGATGCTGCGGCGGCGCTTAAGATTGCCGATCGAGGATATGTTATGGAGAGAGGGCGAATAACCGTCGAGGGAACCGCTAAGGACCTCTGGGGTGATGACCGAGTGAGACAGGCATATCTGGGCAAAAGCGTAGCCTAGGCTGTCGCAAGCATGGTACAATGGCTACTGGGGTATGATATACCGTGAGGCAACTATTATCCGGTAACGAAGCCATAGCCTTGGGGGCGTATCACGCCGGTGTAATGGTAGCAACAGCCTATCCTGGGACACCGAGCACTGAGATATTGGAAAACATTGCTCAGATGGACGGTGTATACGCAGAGTGGTCAACCAACGAAAAGGTGGCCTTGGAGGTCGGGATGGGGGCATCCTATGCCGGTGTCCGAACCCTGGTATCCATGAAGCACGTCGGGCTCAATGTGGCTGCTGATCCCTTGTTCGGAGTTTCCACCACGGGCATATGTGGCGGGCTGGTAATAGTATCGTGCGACGACCCAGGAGAACATAGTTCCCAGGGAGAGCAGGACAATCGTCACTACGCCAGAATCGCCAAAGTTCCCATGCTGGAGCCCACAGACAGCCAGGATGCCTATGATTTGATGGAATGGGCTTTTAACATCAGCGAGGAATTCGACACACCGGTGCTGCTGCGTTCCACCACTCGAATATCTCACTGCAAGACCGTGGTCGATGTAAATAAGGAACGGAAAGCTAATTTGAGACAGCCTAGTTTCACTCGCTCCCCACAGAAATACGTAATGGTGCCGTCATACGCTCGAGTCCGGCGGCACGCAATGGAGGAGCGCATTATCAAGTTGCAGGCCTTTATGGAGGACTTTCCCCTTAATAATATGTTGCTAGCTGACCGAAAGCTCGGAGTGATATCCGATGGTGTAGCATACCAGTACGCCCGAGAGGTATTTCGGGACGCATCCCACCTCAAGCTGACGACCATCTACCCAATTCCGGCCAACTTGGTTCGTAGATTCGCCCAGGAAGTAGAGATGGTGATTGTAGTTGAAGAACTGGATCCTTACCTCGAAGATGAAGTGCGACGCCTGGGCATTGCGGTCACGGGCAGCGAGTTTATACCTATAATAGGTGAGCTTAACCCCGAAATAGTCGAGGATGGCGCTATCCGGGCCGGTATACTGCCGGCCTCACCGAAACCTTTGCCTAGTGCAGGATCACCGGTACCGCAACTACCGCAAAGGCCGCCGCTGCTATGTGCCGGTTGCCCCCATATTGCCACTGAGTTTGCACTGAGAAGGCTGGGCTTCTATAATCCTAACCTCGCCGATGAATTGCCGCTGGAAAGGAAAATACTGGCGCAACTGAAGAAAAGCGGCCTCATTGTTACCAGCGATATCGGGTGCTACACTCTAGGTGCATATGCTCCGCTACTGGCTCTGGATACCTGCGCCTGTATGGGTGCGAGCATAGGGCAGGCACTCGGTCTGGAAAAAGCAGGGGTTCCAAACAAAATTGTAGCCGTAATAGGTGACTCAACTTTTATGCACTCAGGCGTTACCGGCCTAATCGATGTGGTGTACAATCAAGGAAGTACCACTGTCATAATTCTGGATAATGAAACCACTGCCATGACCGGGCATCAAGGTCATCCTGGGACCGGTATCTCAGCAAAAGGGACAAAAACTCAGGCGGTGAAACTGGAGGCGCTGGTAGCGGGAATCGGCGTTAATGATGTCAATGTGGTCGATGCCTTCGATTTGGCGCTTATCGAGTCCACCATAAGCCGGTGTGTGGAAACCGATGAACCATCAGTCATAATAGTCCGAGGGCCTTGCCCACTGCACGTTAAAACCTCGGGCACACCGTTTACAGTAGATAGCGAGAAGTGCAATAGCTGCTATGCTTGTCTGCGCATTGGCTGTCCCGCCATATTCGTGTCAGAGGATAAAGCCCAAATAGACGCTGTATTATGCGTAGGCTGCAGCTGTGGTATTTGTGCTCAGGCCTGTTCTCAAGAGGCTATTTCGGAAAGCAAGATATGAAGGACCTTAACGTGCTCATGGTAGGTGTTGGTGGCCAGGGAGTTATCATGGCCAGTGATGCCATGAGTGAAATCGGCATGAATAACGGGTACGACGTCAAGAAATCGGATACTCTGGGCATGGCCCAGCGAGGCGGGAGCGTAGTGAGCCACGTGCGCTGGGGAGAGCACGTCTTCTCTCCAATGATCAAGAGCGGGGACGTCGATTTCTTAGTTGCTTTTGAACAATTGGAGTCGGCGCGCTGGGCACCGTACTTGAAGCCAGGTGGAGTAGCTTTAGTTGCTGACGTCGTCGTCGTCCCGGTGTCGGTAATCGGTGGCACCACTCCCTACCCGAGCTGGGATGAGGCCAAAGAGATTCTTGCTCAATATGCCGATCGTACATACCTGATCCCAGCCACCAGAATTGGCCTGGAAGTGGGCAATCCCAGAGCACTCAATATGGTAATGCTAGGTTCCCTGTCTGCATTCCTGAAACTGGAAGTAGAAGCCTGGACGGAGGATATCCGCCTTAGGTTACCGCCCAAGTTCGTGGAATCCAGCATTGAAGCTTTCCTGAGAGGGGCCGACGAGGCCAAAGCAATGATACACGCCAAGGAGATCAAAAAATGATTCGTGACCCTGAACACGAGACAATGCCGAGACAGGAACTGGAGAAGCTTCAACTCGCACGTCTGAAGGCCAAAGTCGAAGAGGTTTATAATAAAGTGCCCTTTTACCGTCGAGCTTTTAGGGAAAAAGGGGTCACCCCTGATGATATCCAAACGCTGGCCGACTTGAGGAAACTGCCATTCACCAGCAAGCTGGACTTTCGGGACAATTATCCCTACGGATTGATGGCCGTTCCTCTGGAGCAGGCAGTACGAATCCATTCTTCCAGCGGCACAACGGGCAAGCCAGTAATTGCACCATACACCCAGCCCGACATCGATATGTGGTCGGAGCTAATGGCTCGCACTCTAACCACATGTGGTGCAACCAAAGACGATGTTATGCAGAATGCCTACGGCTACGGGTTGTTTACTGGGGGTCTCGGTTTTCACTATGGCGGTGAACGCCTTGGCGCCGTAGTGATACCCACTAGCAGCGGAAACACCAAGCGACAGGTTCTACTGTTGCAAGACCTGGGTACTACTGTTATCACCTGCACTCCCTCCTACGCACTGATCCTGCATGAAACCGCCATGGAGATGGGCGTTGACCTTCGCGATAGCAAGCTCCGCCTGGGCATATGCGGCGCTGAGCCCTGGTCCGAGCAGATGAGGAGGGATATAGAGGAGAGGCTCGGTATCACTGCAATCAATATTTACGGCCTGACAGAGGTCATGGGTCCAGGGGTATCGGTAGAGTGTCCTCACAAGTGCGGTTTACACGTCGCGGAGGACCATTTCCTGGTTGAGACCATCGATCCGGAAACCGGAGAGCAGTTGCCCTACGGGGAAGAAGGGGAGCTTGTAATAACAACGCTTACTAAGGAGGCTCAGCCGGTAATCAGATTCCGCACCAGGGATATCACCACTCTAGATGCTGAGCCTTGTCAGTGCGGACGAACGATGGCAAGAATGTCACGGATAGCTGGACGCAGTGACGATATGTTAATCGTTCGAGGTATAAACGTTTTCCCCACACAGATAGAGAGTGTGCTTCTTGAGGTTGAGGGGGTACAACCGCATTACTTGATAGTTGTGGACAGGCAGCACGCATTCAAGTCTGACGAACTTGAGATATGGGTCGAGGTCTCTGAGGAGGTGTTCTCCGACGAGATGCAGAAGATGGAAGACCTCGAGAAAAGGCTCCGATCTGAGATGGAAAGCGTGCTAGGCATCTCAGCCCGTATCAAGCTCGTGGAGCCCAAGACCGTCGCACGTACTGAAGGCAAAGCCATAAGGGTAGTGGATCGAAGTGAGCTATAGCCTCGTGGAACACTTTGAAGCAATTGCCATGGGAGGGACCCAGCTATGAGAATACAGCAAGTTTCCGTGTTTGTAGAGAACGAGTGCGGTCGGCTAGAGGCCATCCTTGAAGTCCTCAAGGGAGAAGCGATTAGCATACGCGCCCTCTCGGTAAGTGAAACAGCGGAGTTTGGTATAGTGCGCATGATTCTGGATAATCCAGAGCAAGGACTACAGGCTTTGCGGCAGGCTGGGTTTACAGCCAGAATCGACTGGATGCTCAGCGCTGAGATACCAGATGTTCCCGGCGGACTATTGAACAGCGTGGCCAAGCCACTGGCCAAGGCCGGGGTCAATATTAAATACTTCTACGCTTACATTGAGCAGGTTGGAGACAACAAGGCCATGGTGGTATTAAAGCCCGATGATCTAGAAAAGGCAGAGGAGATCCTGGGGTCACTATCAGACTAAACAGGGGAAGCCATAATTTATTGATATCCACCCTATGTGGAGGCTGATTTGTATCTATACCACGGAAGAATTCTCTTAATCAACTTAACTACCCAAGAGGTCAAAGTAGAGGAACTCAGTCCATCATTGCTAAAGGGTTATCTCGGTGGCGTTGGACTGGCGACACGCCTGCTTTACCAGTACTCACCTCCCAGATCGGATGCACTTTCCCCCGATAACCCTTTGATCTTTGCCAGCAGCGCCTTAGCTGGCACAATCATACCCACGTCCAACAAGCACGCTGTAGCTACCAAATCACCGCTCACTGGATTGATTGGAGATTCCATTTCCTCTAGCTTTTGGTCGCTAGCTCTGAAAAGAACCGGCTTTGATGCCCTCGTCATAAAAGGTATAGCAGAATCACCCACCTACCTTTTTATAGATAACGACATCGTTCACTTCAAGAGAGCAGAGCACCTGTGGGGCAAGGGAAGCCCGGAGACCGAGCGTTGTATTCGAAGCGATATCGGAGACAACAGAGTAAAGGTGGCCTCTATCGGTCCCGGCGGGGAGAATTTGGTGCGGTACGCTTGCATAACCAACGATAGTAACCGACAGGCAGGGAGGACCGGGACAGGGGCAGTGATGGGCTCTAAGAAGCTTAAGGCTATTGCCTTACGTGGTACCAGGCCGATCACGGTCAACAATCTCGATGAAGTTGAGAGGATAAGTATTGACCTAATTCATAAAGCCGAGGGGCCGGCAACGGAGAAATACCGAGTGCTGGGAACACCGGGTAATGTTTTGGTGCTTAATCGCCTATCCGCGCTGCCAACACGAAACTTCCAGCAGTCCAGCTTCGAAAAGGCGGAAAGTGTAAGCGGTGAAAATCTAGCTGAGCACTATCTTACCAAGGTGATGGCCTGTGCCACCTGTCCTGTGGCATGCGGCCACATCTATACTGTAGCAGAAGGAGCTTATTCAGGAACACAGTGGGAGCTTGACTACGAATCTCTCTTTGCCTTAGGGCCACTTTGCGGGGTGGATCACATACCAAGCATAATCAAGGCAGCAGAGTTGTGTGACTACTACGGCATAGATACCATCAGTACCGGCGGTTGTGTAGCTTGGGCTATGGAATGCTTTGAGAAGGGGCTGTTGTCAAGGGAGGATACAGAGGATATAGACCTCACCTTCGGCAATCATGCTGCTTTACTGGAAGTCATACAGAAGATCGGCGACCGCAGCGGCATTGGAAACCTGCTGGCTGAGGGGGTTAGTATAGCCTCGTCCAAGTTGGGGCGAAACTCGGAGCACTGGGCGATGCACTCCAAGGGCCTCGAGTTTCCGGGCTATGACCCGAGAGCTATGAAAACTTCAGCTTTGGGGTTTGCTGTAGGTCTCAGAGGTGCATGCCATAACCGCTCCCCTGCATATGAAATAGATATGTCTGGCGAGGTGGATAGGTTTAAGGGTGAGCTAGGGAGAGGCTCCAAGGTAGTGGAAAAGGAAGATTTCGCTGCTGTTCTCGACTCCCTAATTATCTGCAAGTTTATCCGCAGGTGCTTCGGCGATTTCTATAGCGAAGCGGCCAACCTCTACACGCAGGCAACAGGTATGGATTTAACCCCGTCGGAACTGACTGCCGCCGGTGAACGCATCAACAACATAAAGAAAGCCTTTAATATCCGTCAGGGATGGAAACCCGGTGATGACTGGCTACCACCTCGCTTGTTCAGCGACCCGATAACGGATGGTGAGGGAAAGGGCACAGTTATAACTGAAGAGGAACTTAGACTAATGATTGATGATTACTATAAAGCCAGAGGCTGGACGGCGGAAGGCTTGATCCCAGAGGAGAAGCTGCGGGCATTGGAGATAGAGGTTTCCATCGCGCCAGTTAAAGGATTGGAATATGGAACGCAAGTATATAACTTGTAACCCTGAGCTGTGTACCGGCTGCGGGATCTGCGAGATGGTTTGCTCGGCGGAAAAAGAGGGGGTTTATTGTTCCGAGTTGTCGCGGATTCATCTGGTATACGTTGATGAAAAGACGGCCATGAGTATAGCCTGTCGTTTCTGTGAGAACACACCTTGCATAAGTGCCTGTCCTCGCGAAGCCCTCGAGATGGACGAAGTGAGCAACGTCATTCGCGTTAACAAGATGCGCTGTAGCGGGTGTGGTTGGTGTATAGAAGCCTGTGACTTCGGCGCTATCGTTTTGAATCGCTCAACCAAGTCCGTAGTGCTGTGCGATCTATGTGAGGGCCGCTCTCAGCCAAAATGCGTAGAGTTATGTCCTAAGCAAGCCATCAAAGTATCCACACTGGAGATCGAAGCTCAGAGTGCAAGAGACAAAGTTGCCAAAACCCTGCTGTAGGCCGATAGCCCCTCCATAACGTGGTTCCAGTCTAGCGCAGCACCCGCTCATGACACCTTCGGAGAAGCGTTAGCGGTCGCAGATGATCACCTCTAGCGGCATCTGCGTACTTGGCATAAGCCACCACCCCCAGGATGTTCCTCTGGGCGGGGTCAGTATCGGGTCCGAGGATAAAGTCGGGGGCTGCCAGGGCATAGAGGTGTGCGATGTGGGAGTTGCACACGTGAGCGCAGCAGTATAGCTACACCAGTTACACAAAAGCCCATGATCCTTGGCTGATAATCTATGGCCAAAGGGACATCACCTCGGCAAGTAGTTGCTGGTCAGTGAAGCCTCGCAGATTTACCGCTCCTGGGCGGCAGGCGGCAACGCAAAGGCCGCATCCCTTACATAGGCTCTCATTGATTGAAGCTACAGTGCGACCGTCCCGAAGGACTTCTGCATCAATAGCATTAAAGGGGCAAATCTGGCGGCACAGTAGACAGCCGCTGCACACCATGGTTCGCACCTCGGCGGCAATGGGGTCTGTGGTCAGGACATCCTGGCTGAGGAGGGCTACCACCTTGGCAGCGGCGGCTGAGCCCTGGGCGACGCACTCGGGGATGTCCCGAGGGCCGACGCAGGTGCCAGAGAGGAAGATGCCATCGCTGTGGGTCTCCACCGGGCGTAGCTTGGGGTGTGCCTCCATCAGAAAGTGGTTACTGTCGTAGCTAATATTCAGCATCTTGGCTAGCTCTGTCACCCCAGCCGAAGGGACCATCCCCGTTGCCAGCACCACCAGGTCAGCGGCGATCTCCACCGGTCGCCCTATAAGGGAATCCTCGCCCACGACGATGAGCTTCTTGGCCTCTTGATATATCTTGGAGACTCGACCGCGAAGGTATAGGGCGCCATAATCCTCCTGGGCGCGCCGGGCGAACTCCTCGTAGTCTTTGCCCCCCGCTCTAATATCGATGTAGAAGATGTAGCACTGCACCTCGGGGTCGTGCTCCTTGAGCATGATGGCCTGCTTGGCTATATACATACAACATACCTTGCTGCAGTAGCTCCGCCCCTTGGCCTCATCCCGCGAGCCAACACAGCTCACAAAGACCACCGTCTTGGGATGAGCGCCATCGGAGGGGCGGAGCACCTCGCCGCCTGTGGGGCCCGAGGCGCTGAGCAGTCTTTCCAGCTGCAACCCGGTGATGATATCGGGATGACTGCCGCCCCCATACTCGCCGTAGGCGGTATGATCAAAGATGTCAAAGCCGGTGGCCACCACAATAGCTCCCACCTCCTCCTTGATAAACTCCTCTTCCATCTCATGATCAATGGCCTCAGCTTCACAGACCTTTACGCACTCCAGGCACTCGGAGCAAACTGCGCAACTCAGGCACCGCTTGGCTTCAGCTAAAGCTGCCGTCTCATCGAAGCCTAGCTCCACTTCATCAAAGGAGCCTTCGCACTGCTTCACATCGAGAAGGGGCATGACGCTCCTCGCCTTTTTGTCGATACCGTCCTTTGATATTGCCTCCACCCTTTTGAGAGGCTGTGGCCTACCCTCCTTGGGGTCCAGACCCCTGAGATAGCGGTCGATGGAGATGGCTGCCTCCTTGCCCGCAGCGATAGCATCAATGACCCCAGCCGGTCCGCGGACGACATCGCCACCGGCGAACACGCCGTCTATGTTGGTCTCCAGGGTAGCCGAGTCGACCAACAGGGTGCCCCCGTTGGTGTAGCTAAGCTCAGCGGGCAAGGCTTCTTTATCCACCGCCTGGCCGATAGCGATGATCACATTATCCACATCCATGGTGAATTCAGAGCCTTGGATCGGTATCGGGCGTCGGCGACCGCTGGCATCAGGCTCCCCCAGCTCCATCCTGATGCACTCTATAGCGGTTAAACTGCCTTCCTTTGCCAGAGCCCTGACCGGTGCTGCCAGGAGGTGAATTTTCACCCCATCCCTCTCCGCCCCCTCAATCTCATTGGCTGCGGCCGGCATCTCAGTTCGGGAACGACGATAGACGATGGCAACCTCTTTAGCGCCAAGGCGTATCGCCACCCGTGCCGAATCGATAGCAGCATTGCCGCCACCGATCACTGCTATCCTGTTGCCTAAGCTAACCTTCTCCCCACAATTCACCCGCTTCAGGAAATCCAGGGCATGTATTACGCCAGGGGTATCCTCGCCTGGGATCCCCATCTTCTGGCTGGTGGGGGCGCCGGTGCCGAGGAAGATGGCCCTATATCCATGCTCGAAGAGCTGGTTGATATCCCTTATCGGGGTGCTGGTCTTTATCTCGACCCCGGTCTCTTTGATATAGTCTATTTCCCGGTCTAGTGTATTCTTGGGCAGGCGATATTCGGGGATGCCATATCTGAGGAGGCCCCCGACTTCGGGCAAGGCCTCAAACACAGTTACCGGATAGCCATTCCTCACCAGGTCGTAGGCACAGGCAAGGCCGGCGGGTCCGGAGCCGACGATGGCTACCTTCTCTTCCTTTGTCCTTTGACTTGGGATTGCCTTTTCCGGGCCGGTCCTGGCCTCGTAGTCGGCGATGAAGCGCTTGAGGCCGGCGATGGCGATGGGTTCATCCACGGTGCCCCGCTCGCAGACTCGCTCGCAGGGATGATTGCACACCCGGCCACAGACTGCAGCGAAGGGCATGGTTTGCCGTACTACTTCCAAGGCTTCTTTGAACTTGCCCTGGGAGATGAGAGCGATATAGCCCTGAGCGTTGACCCCGGCCGGGCACTCATGCCGACAGGGTGGATACCCCCTCTTGTCGATGGTATATTTGTTGGGTACGGCCTGGGGAAATGTGATGTAGATGGCCTTTCGCTTGCCCAGGGCTTCGTCGAACTCGCTCTTCAAATCGATTGGACAAACCTTGGCGCACTCACCGCACCCGGTGCACTTGCGCTCATCGATGTAACGGGCCTTCTTTCTGATCTTCACCTCGAAATTGCCAACAAAGCCCGAAACATCATCCACCTCACTATAGCTCAAGAGCTTGATATTGGGATGCTGACCTACTGTGGTCATCTTGGGGGTGAGGATGCAAGCAGAGCAGTCCAAGGTGGGAAAGGTCTTATCCAGCTGAGCCATACGCCCTCCTATGGAGGGCTGTCGTTCAACCAAAACCACCTCGTAGCCAGTATCTGCGATATCCAAGGCGGCTTGAATGCCAGCAATCCCGCCGCCTATGACTAAAGCGCGCCTGGTGATACCAATCTGTCTGGGAATGAGAGGCTCTTGCCAGGGAACTCTGGCCACCGCCTTGCGTACTAGGTCTATAGCCTTAGTAGTAGCCTCCTCCACTCGGCCAGGGTGAACCCAGCTACAGTGTTCCCGCAGGTTTGCAATCTCTAGGAGATAGGGGTTCAAGCCGGCTCTGGCCACAGTTTTGCGAAAAGTCACCTCGTGCATGCGCGGTGAACAAGAGCCGATGACCACACGGTTAAGCCCATGCTCACTTATAGCCCGGCAGATGGACGCCTGGCCCGGCTCGCTGCAGGTGAACTTATTGTCTTCAACGTGGACTACCCCAGGTAAGCTCCTCGTAGCCTCCATTACCCTGGGGATATCTACAGGCCCGCCTATGTTGCTTCCGCAGTGGCAAAGAAATACCCCGATCCGAGACATGTTTTCCTCTCTAGGCCAACCCCTTTGCTTTCAGCATTGGCACCGGATCGACGAAATGCTTGTTCAGGAGTAGCTCCCGCGGGGAGAGGCCGAGAGCGAGCCCCAGAAGCTGGGTGAAGTAGAGAACTGGTATCTCTTTCTCCCTCTGGTAGGCATCCAGATTGCTGTGGCACATAGGGCAAGCCACAGCAATGCAATCAGCGCCCGCTTGCCTTGCGTGTGAAAGGAGACGATGGGAAAGCGTTAACACGATGTCACGGCGGGTCAAGGGTAGGCTTGCCCCGCAGCACTCGGTCTTGAAGTCCCAGTCCACCGTCTCCGCGCCCAAGGCCTGCATCAGCCGATCCATGGCCTGTGGCCTCTCTGTGTCGTCCCCATAGAGGATACCCTGCGGCCGAACTAGGAGGCAGCCATAGTAGCAGGCCACCTTGAGGCCAGTCAGGGGCCTCTTCGGTGGGACATCTATCCTACCGTCAAGTACCTCCAGAAGGTGCACCACCTCCACCGCCTCCGGATGATCTCCACCAACGATCCCTTTAACCAGCTCAAGCATCGCCCTGTCGCCAAGCTCATGGGCAGCCAGCTTGAGGCGGGAGTAGCACATGGCGCAGGCAACAGCCAGAGGCAACTCCATCTCCTCCGCCGCCTTCAGCTCCCGGGCGGGCAAGACCAGGCCCAGGAGCCGGCTCGTGGAGTGGGCCGAGGATGCCCCACAGCAAACCCAATCCCTGACCTCGCGAAGCTCGATCCCCAGAGCCTGGCACACCAGCCTCGCCGAGACATCGTACTCCCGAGCTGTGCTGTGCAGGGTGCAGCCGGGATAATAGGCATAGACACTAGATTTCATTGTTCCTTACCTAGGGGAGATGTTTTCTCCAGTTCCCTCACCTTAGCGAAGAGCTTAGCAACTTCAGCGGCTCCCTTAGCCCTCTTTGGGAAGAGGGAAAGCTTACCTTTAGCCACCATCCGAGGCAAAAGGGTGACATTCGCCAAGGGATGCCTGCTTAACAGATTGTAGAGAGCGCCGAGCCCCAGCTCGTGGACCCTCCCCAGGCGTTGCACCAGGCCAAGGAAGATGCGGTGGAAAAGCTGTATATCCTTCTCAGCGGGTCTTCTCCCTTCTCTTAGTGCGAGGTGGCGCAGCGTCTCCATGACCAAGGCAATGTCAATCTTGTTGGGACAGCGCGCTGAGCAGGTTTGGCAGAAGAGGCAAAGCCAGATCGCTGAGCTATGCAGGGCCTCGTCCTCTAACCCCAGTTGTAGTGCACGCATGATGTGTCGTGGGCCTAGGTCCATAGCGTAGGCCACAGGACACCCAGCGCTGCACTTGCCACACTGATAACACCGCAACACCCTCTGCCCGCTCTCCTTTTCGACTAGGAGGCGCAGTCCGCTGGAGGGCTCAGGGCTTACTGTGCTGACCTTGTCCACTGGCTTAGTCCCTCGTTGCCTCTGCCATATGTTCGATGTTCTCATAAACCATAGCCGTGTTGTCCATCTCCCTTGCTCTCGATTTGGACATCAACGTCTCCAACTCCTCTTTACTTCCTGGCATGCCCACCGTTCTAGCGGCTTCTGGATACTGAACGTGCTCATCCTCCATAGCCTACTCCAATGCTCTAGACCTGAAATTGATGTTATGGCTGCTCCAAGAACTTCGATATCTGCTCGAAGGTAAATACCGGGCCATCCCGGCAAATATATTTGTCGCCCACATTGCATCGGGCGCACTTGCCCATACCACACTTCATCTTGGCCTCCAGGGTGGTGACGATCTGATTATCCTCGAAGCCCAGCCCCTTCAGTGCCTCCAAGGTGAAGCGGATCATTATCGGGGGGCCGCAAGTGATGGCGATGGCATTGTTAGATGAGGGCGCTACTTCTTTCAACACATCGGGAACCAGAGCCACTCGCCCCGTCCAGTGCTCATCACCACGGTCAACGGTAAGTTCCAGGGTAGTTTGAGGTGCTTCCATCCAAGTCTGGAACTCCGGAGCGAATACTAGGTCCTGAGGGGTACGGGCCCCATTTATGATGAGCAGCTTCCCGTAGTCGTTTCGGTGGTCCAGGATTGTGTTTATCACCGGCCGTAGCGGGGCCATCCCGATACCCCCGCCGATGATGACCATGTCCCTTCCCCTATAATCCTCCAGGGGGAAGTGGTTACCGAAGGGCCCCCTGACCCCAAGGGTGTCCCCAGGCTCTAGCTCATGCAGGGCTCTGGTTACCGTACCGATGCGCCGGACAGCAAACTCAAGACCATCCGCCCGCTGAGGTAGAGACACAATGCCAAAGGGGGCCTCGCCGACGCCAAAGGCGGAGAGAAAGGCGAACTGCCCCGGCTTATAGTCGAAGCCATCTCGGATGGCGTGATCCTCCAGCTCCACACTCATGAGCTTGATATCCGGTGTTAACTCGACGGTGCCCTTTAGGGTTGCCAGATTTGGAATAAATGGATTATCCACTCTTAGCCCCCAACTGCTGAAGGTCGCTGATAATCTCTCGGATGTCTATATTCACCGGGCAGGCCTTGACGCAACGGCCACACCCGACACAGGCAATCTCCTGGAATTGCCCTGGAAAGTAGAGCAGCTTGTGATAGAAGCGCTGGCGGAGCCGGCCCCCCTTTGTCCCCCGGGGGTTATAACCCCCGGCGATGCGGGTGAACCCTGGAGATTGGCAGCTCTCCCAGCTCCGCACCCGTTCTATGTTTCCCTTGTTGGGATAGTCACGGACATCGAAACAATAGCATGTGGGGCAGACATAGGCGCAGACATTGCAATGGAGGCAACGCTCGGCGAGGCGCTCCCAGTATGGCTGGTTGAAGAGCATCTGCATTGCCGGGACGATCCCCTCGGTGGGCACAGCCTGGGGTTCGGGTGGGGCCGGCGGCGCCGCCCCGGCCTCGGCTAGTCCCTGGGGCAACAATGCCTTACCCTGCTCAGTAACCACCTGAACAACGTAGCCATCCTCAATCTCTGTGAGTAAAATATCCACGTTACTTGGGTCGTTGGGCGCACTACCAACACTGGTACAGAAACACTCCGGCTGGGCCTGGCGACAGGAGAGCCCGATGAGGGTAGTTTTGGCGCGGCGCTCCCGGTAGAGGGCATCGCCCGGCTCCTCGAGGAAGGGGCTATCCATCAGGGTTATCCCTTTAGCATCGCAGGGGCGCACGCCAAAAATAACTGCCTGCTGCTCCACCGTGGCCGGCACCAGCTCGGTATGGCCATCACAGCTCCTTACCGAGAACAGGGTTTCGGTAGGGGGTAGGAACCACACCTTGGGCGGCAGCGTAGTATTGGCGAAATCGAATGTAATGTCCTCAACTTTAGAGACGGGCTGGAACAGCACAAGCCCCTGGACCCGCATTGGTGCCAGGAGGATGCGCTCCTGAAGCAGAAGCTGAAGCCAACGGACTAAATCGTCCCTGGACATTAGCAGGTTCATTCTTCGGATCCCAGCCTTTCTTCCTTGTTGAAGGTGGCGAAGGGTGGCTGTTCGTCAGGGCTCAGCCCGGCCCTGAATTCAAAAAGCTGCGCCACCTGTTTCTCCAGCTTTCGGTTGAGCCGGCTCAGGGGGATGTCCACCGGGCAAGCCCGCTCGCACTCGTTACATCCGATGCAGCGCCCGGCCAGGTGGAGGGTGCGGATAGTCTGCCACAGCTCGTTCTCTTCTGGCGCAATCCTGATGCCGACCCACGCGGGGTCCAGTTGTTCGGCAAAGCACTCAGGACAGTAGCAGCCTGGGCAGACTTGGCGGCAGGCATAGCAACGGATACAGCGCCCCAAGTGCTCAAGCCAGAAGGCTCGCCTCTCGGCGGTGGGCATGGACTCTATCTCCTCTATGTCGGAGTAGACTTCGGCCTCGGGCTGTCTCGCAGGCTCCTGCCCGGCAAGGAAGTCATAGACCACGGGCTTTAGCAACTGGCAGGTTTGGCACCTCGGCTGCTGCGTCTGGCCCTTCTGGTTCCAGCTCGTTTCGACCACACCGGGGCAGTAGACCCCGATGATGAATACCTGATCCCGCTTTATCTGCTCCTCGTTTATGAGCAGGTTAAGGGCCCGCGAGTCACAGGGCTTAGCCAGGATAGCCATCCTTTCACCTTTCTTATCCACGAGGTATTTGACCAGATTATGAGTACAGGTCTCGTCGAAGATAAGCCGCTCCACGGCATCGGGCTCGTAGGCGAAGAAGGGACGAGCGGTAAGGCCATCGCTGGCTCGCTCATAGCCGATGATGCCCTTGACCGCCCCGCTCTCTAGAAGGTCGCGGGCCTGGTTCCGAATCTGTTGGATCAACTCCGAGTCCATCTAACCCTCGCTCCTGGGCCCAAGCTCGGCCAATTCATTGGTGAAATCGGATACTTTCTGGCTGAATATCCTGCCTTCTGAGGCGGAAACCCATTCCAACCGAAGCCGCTCCTTGGGTATACCCAAGTAGTCAAGTAAGTTGTGAAGCAGGGCGAACCGGCGCCGGGTGTGGTAATTGCCTTCGTTGTAGTGACAATCGCCGGGGTGACAGCCTGAAATCAAGACCCCGTCAGCCCCCTGCTGAAAGCACTTGGCCACGAGAAGGGGGTCAACCCGACCCGAGCAGGGGACGCGGATGATGCGGACACTGGGGGGGTAGCTCATACGGCTGGTCCCGGCCATATCGGCACCTGCGTAGCTACACCAGTTGCATAATAATCCCACGATCTTGGGTTGATACTCCGAATTCATAATTCCATTACCTCAGCTAGAAGTTGCTGGGCACTTAAGCCTCTCAGTTTTTCCACGCCTGGTAGCCTCAAATCCAGAACAATGACGCCAAACTCTTCCGTCTTAATTCTGTCTAAGGCTTCCTCGCCACTCTGAACGCACTCAACATCGTATCCATCCTCTACAAGCCAGTCCCGCGCAATTTCTCTCATCACCGCCTTATCTTCTACCATCAGAATCTTTCTTTTCTTGACTTCTATTATTTTCTTCTTCCTAGTATCTCCAAAATATCCACCATTATCACTTTTTCCCTATTAAACCGGTAGTGGTGGGCATAAAGTCATAGGAGTAAAGTCGTGGGCATAAAGTCGTAGTGGGCATAAAGTCGTACTCACAAATTCGTACGCATAAATGCGCACGCATAGGTAGAAGAGCACTATTCTCAAAAGCTGTCAAATGTTCTCGTCTCTTTCAGTTCCCAAAGCAACAGCCCTTTCTCAATCCATCTAATACCGCCTCCGCGCACAAAGCGCCACTCGGCTTTCTACAGATGTTTCCTTGATGACGTTGAGCCAACACAATCCTAGTCTTACCTATGATATCGTAAAGCATTTATCCTATCTTCATTATACCCTATATCACCCGGTGGTTCAATGAAGCATCCTAGTCCAGCATATTGGCTGCACTTCGCCTCACTCTTGTATTGTCGACATTTTTGACCTGTTTTTAAAAAGTTGGGATTGGGCAAAGCAAGCTAATGCCTGAACCCCTCGTAGTCCTTCGAGAGGGAGTCGTAGAGTCTCGCTTTTTCCAAGATAATCGCACACCTTGACAGCCAGCGAGCAGGAGTACTAATATCGCTACAGTAGTTGATATGGGAAATCCCAGATCAAACGCTAGCTGCAGAAGGGAGAGAGCTTATGGGGTGGCAAGAGGAATATTAAAGAAAGCTTACTACGCCGAGGTGATGGGCTCGTGGTCTTCCTGAGCAGCGAGCACTCGTTCGTTGTGTGCTGCAATGCGAGGTCTAAGACGAAAGGAGGTACATGACAGAGCAAGCTCTATCCGATGTCAGGGTGCTGGATTTGGCAGATGAAAAGGGCCTCTATTGCACCAAGCTTCTCGCCGACCTGGGAGCCGATGTGATAAAGATCGAGAAGCCTGGGGGCGATCCTGCACGACTCATTGGCCCTTTCTATCACGATGAACCTGAGCCACAAAAGAGCCTCTACTGGTTTCAATTCAATACCAACAAACGGAGCATAACCCTCAACCTGGAGACTGCTGATGGGCGGGGGATTCTGAAAAAGCTGATAGAGAAGGCCGATGTCATGGTGGAGACCTTCCCCCCTGGGCATCTGGATGGCGAGGGGTTAGGGTACCCAGTGCTCAGGGGTATAAACCCCAGCCTGATCCTGGCCTCGATAACCGCCTTCGGTCAGACGGGCCCATACAGAGATTTCAAGGGCTGTGACATTGTAGGTCAAGCCATGGGAGGAATAATGTATCTAGCTGGCTTCCCCGAAGACCCTCCCAACCGGCTGTACGGCTCCCAGGCGTACCACATGGCCTCAGTGCAGGCTGCTTGTGGCATACTCACCGCCCTCTATGCCAGAGAGATGATCGGGGAGGGCCAACATGTGGATGTCTCCATGCAAGAGGCGGTGGCCATCGCCCAGGAGTCGGCGATGCAAACCTATGACCTCAGAGGGGAGATTCGCCAGCGGACTGGGGTCAGCGGGCTGGCGCCAGTCCATCCCGGAATGGGGACATTTGAGTGCAAGGACGGATACGTAAACATCTTCATGCTAACCGGGATGTGGTCGCTGCTACTCGATTGGATGGAAAGCGAGGGAATGGCTGGTGACATTAGGGAAAGACATCAGGAGGTGATCGAAAAGCTGAACAATCTTCTCTTCATCTTCGGACTGGTGATGGATCGGGAGGCTTACACCCGCTTCTTGGAGGATGAGTACGCTCCTGTGGATGAGCGCTTGCGGGCCTTCCTCAAGAGCCACACAAAGCAAGAGCTCTACGATGGCGCTCAGCAGAGACGCCTCCAGCTCTCCATGGTAAGTACCGTTGAAGACCTGCTTGAAAATCCCCAGCTTGAGGCACTGGGCTACTTCGTCGATGTGGAGCACCCCGAGCTGGGGGCAACCCTCGAATATCCTGGTGCCCCCTACCATCTATCGGAGACGCCCTGGGGGATCAGGGCCAGAGCACCGCTTATTGGAGAGCACAATCTGGAAATCTATGGGAAGGAATTGGGGTTCTCCAGGGAACAATTGACCGTACTAAAGCAAGGCGGGGTCATTTAGAAGGAGGGATAATGGGTGATAGGAGACTGCCCTTTAAGGGGATAAGGGTTTGTGATTTTACCTGGTTCGCCGCCGGTCCCATTGCGACCAAGATGCTCGCCGACTACGGGGCTGAGGTCATCAAGATCGAATCAATGACCCGTTTCGACCGACTGCGGTTCGTTCAGCCGGTACCCGATAACAAAGCGGGAAACCTGAATTGTGGCGGCTTCTTCAACAACTTTAACTCGAGCAAGCTCTCCATGGTGCTCAACCTGACGCAGCCTAAGGCCGCAGAGATCGCTACTAGACTGATCCTGGCCAGTGACATAGTGGTGGAGAACTTCT
>Ga0114930_10000462_pt1 | contig 42390 bp, 30 predicted proteins | sample AnhtaG_FD_87300 | JGI IMG/M metagenome (GOLD analysis project Ga0114930, IMG submission 87300) | Deep subsurface microbial communities from Anholt, Denmark to uncover new lineages of life (NeLLi) - Anholt_01485 metaG | ecosystem: Environmental > Aquatic > Marine > Oceanic > Sediment | place... | reverse complement strand
AGTATCTGTTGTGGAAAGTAAAAATCGATGATGTCACCCCTGCGAAAGCAGGGGTCCAGAGCGAAAAAGCTGGATTCCCGCTTTCGCGGGAATGACAAATGCGTTTTCCGCAACAGGAACTAACTACCAAATCCTGCCACACCTGCCCCCAAAAATCAAGCAAAAAAATCCCTCCTATCATCGCTACCCTACCTGTAAGAGGCTAACTTTTAAGTGTCTTCTGCGCAAAAAAAGCTTGCGAAATGATCTTGGAAGCCAGGAATCTTCAGAACCAATCGTGACGACAAAGAAGGCCCCGCATATATGCAGGGCCTCTGGTTTTACGAAATCTTGTCTTTTTCAGCTGGGAACTACGTTGACCGCACAGGGACCCTTTTTGCCCTGGCCGACTTCGAACTCAACCTTCTGTCCCTCGTTGAGCGACGCATAGCCGCTCGTTTTTATCTCCGAGTGATGGACAAACAGGTCCGCAGCACCGTCATCGGGGCTGATAAAACCGTATCCTTTGCTTTCGTTAAACCACTTTACTGTACCTGTACTCACTTGTGTACTCCTTGACCGCAATGGCCGCAAATCTACTATCCCTCACATTACTTAAGAGAATATCCTTGAGAGATGAAAGAATATTCTCCACCAAAGCGTTACTATACCACAGTTGACCTGCAAGGTTCAACAAAAATAAATTCAACTTATATTTCCCATATATACCACTTAAGACCCCTGTGGCGCAGTAGTCAACATCAGGTTAGGAATCGATACAGCGTCGAAAGCTTACAATTACTCGTCGGTTTCTTGCTGATTCATATAAACATCCAATAGCTGCTGTGCCTCTGTATCGCCCGGCTTAAGACGCAAAACTTCACGGAGCGCCCGCATAGCCTCCTCGGTCCTGCCCTGCGCCGCCAGCGATTTCGCAAGCATCCTGTGTACTACCGGGTTATCAGGTTGAAGCTGCCGGGCCCGCTCAAAATGCGCCGTGGCCTTGTCAAACTCGTGCTTTCTGCTCCATGCTACCCCAAGGTTCAAATGCGCATGAAAATAATCGGGTGCAAGATTCACCGCCTTCATCAAATGCTTAATTCCCTCATCCGGACGATTTGTTTCGCTTAGCAGCTTGCCCAGGATCAAATGTGCATGGGCGGAGTCAGGCTTGAGCCGAACCATATTACGCGCCGGCACAATCGCCTCGCTATGTTTACCCTGCTTTGACAGCACAGATGCCAGATTCATTTGTGCCATATAAAAGTCGCCGTGCAGTCGTATCGCTTCTCGATATTCGGCCACGGCCGCATCAAGTTTGCCACTCGCGTGATATCCTAAGCCGCGGGAAAAATGCCACTTGCTCTGCGAAGGCAGGTAACCGAATACCGGCTTGCTCAGCTCCAAATACACCGCAACCCCTATACATCCACAAATTGCGAGCCATCGCCAATCCCGGCTTCTAATGAATTGTCCCACCCTGCTTATCGCGTATGCTCCGAAAAGAAGTACAAATGGGATAATCGGTACGCGATATCGAGCCGAAGCCATCACAGGCAGAAACGAAATGAAATACGTGGCTACAAAAAGAAAAATCAGTACACAAATCTCCACCTGTCTTGCTGCCTTAGGCGACACGGTGTCTTTGCTTTTTCTGGCGGCTCTCAAATCAAAAAATGCCAGCCCACCGCCCACGATACATAAAGCCAGAAACACCGAAAAACCGGGACAGTATCGCAGTACTGCTGAGTTTTCTCGATCATAGTGAACCACCTTATTGTCGGTTACCTCCACCGGTCCCCAAAAAAGTGCTGCTTTTGTAGCCACCAGTCCTAAAACACGTCTGGGATGTTCCCGCATATACTTGAGGGCTTTCCTTGTAAAATATGCCGAGACTTCCGAATACTTCATAGACCTTGCCTGTTCGCGCTGCACGCCCCGAACGATCAACGGATACGTCAGCCAGCCCCACGACGACCTGCCTGTAAGTTTCTCCAGGCCTGGAAGCCTTGCGTTGACCACGTCAGCCACCTCATTATTGGCGCAATAAAGCGCGAGGCCTCCACTACAGGAAATAAGCATAAAGTCGTCCGCCACCGCGTAGTTGCGTATTGTCGCCGGTGCGATAGCCAGTGCCGTCGCCACCGCAAAAACCAGTCCTGTCAAAATGTAACGTTTCTGCTGATTTCTGCGTCGCGCCACCCACCAGCCCCAGGCTACTATTACAGGCAGCAATAACAGCATGCTTGGCGAGGTCAATACACATATACCTAAGAGGACACCGGCACCTGCGACCCTGGGGTAAGTGAATTTCTTTGTCCAGAGCCGCAGCACATTAACAAGCGCAAGGACCAAGAAAATCAGCAGTGCAGGATAGTGCAGCTCACCTTCAAAGTAGATGAATCCCCAGTATATCGACATGAAAGCAGCTAAGATCAGACCCAACCGCCGACCGAACAACGATTTGCCGAGTAAGAAAGCCAGTACCGCACTTACCAACCCCAGGCCCATTTGTACAATCCGCGGTGCCAGGTAGTTAGTGCCGAACGCCCGGTATATTAGAGCCAGAAAGTAAGGATAACCGGGCGGCCTTAGAAACGGAACCTTCTGTATCTGCACATCGGGTAAACCCTCCGGCGCCGTCCAGTCGCCGGTAGCCAGAGCCCGCGCCCAGTAGTCGTGAACTTTCATATCCCCCAATGGAAACGCAAAATCAGGCTCTTCAACAAGCCCCCGCAAGTACGCCCCTCTCAACAATATACCTAACAGAAGAATACCGGCTAAAATCAACCATTCCTGGGTAGTTGTCTTTTCCGCCACACTACTTTTGGCAGTCTTCTGACCAGGTTGCATTTTCAATTTCCCTGCTTCATTGCCGTCAGCGGCATCAAGGCATACAAACAGGGCCGCTCACAACAACTATGCCGATTTGCAAAGTCAGACAATAGCACGCTTATTACTCATTTGTGATTCTGAATAATTATACCCTGCGACAAAGATTTTTCAAGTATTTACCATTTATCGCAGCACTTGTTTTTCTTTGTGACCCGGAACAATCGTCCCATAACGTGTCGTTTTACTAAAAGCGAATCTGTGCCGTCTATGGGGCCGGTTTAGCCAGCACGCGTTTTTGCTGTCAGCGACTTGGCCACAGAAGGAAAACCTGGATTTCCCACGGCTTTTTTGTTATAATTGACTTAGTTAAAAGTATCTTGAGATGAACTCACGGAGGCTAGTTGGGGATGAAAAGGTTACTGTTGGCTGCCACATTTGTTCTATGCTGCACGCATGTTTCCGCGCAGACGCTATATGTACAAACCGCAGGATACAGCAGCATCCAGTCGGCGATTGACGATGCCAATGATGGTGACACAATCATAGTCTCGGCCGGTACATATCAGGAGAATATCGATTTTTTGGGAAAAGCCGTCTCGCTGCGGTCTGTAGATCCGAATGACGCTGATGTGGTGGCGGCGACGATAATCGACGGCTCAAATCCGCCTGATCCGAACTGCGGCAGTGTGGTAACTTTTAAAAACGGGGAGGATATCAACTCGGTCCTGACCGGATTTACAATAAGAAACGGCACGGGACAGTCGGACCCGTGCGGGGCCTCGTGGTACTGGAAAGGAACCAATGGGGGCGGCGCTTTCTGCAGAGGTGCATCGCCCACCATCACGAAAAACGTATTCAAAAACTGCCTGGTCGGATATGGCGGAGGTGCAATATACTGCCATTACGAGGCAAGTCCGGCGATTGTCGAGAACACCTTCGTCGGCAACTATGCCGGCTGGTACGGGGGCGCGGTTTTTGCAAGGCTCAAATGCTCACCGATAATCTCAAACAACGTATTCAAGGAAAACCAGTGCGCTGTTCTGGGTGGAGCAATCTATCTTGCCGACCAGTGCTATTCGAGAGTTACCGACAACTGGATTGAAGGCAACCGCAGCCTGTATTTATCAGGTGGTGGGATTTATTACTTCGTAAGTTCCGCTCCTACTATTGCGAACAACTTCTTTGTCGCCAACACAAGTAAGGTTACCGGAAGCGCGATTATGGCCAGTGGGGCTTCGGCAGGATGGATTATAAATAATGTGTTTACGGACAACCAACTGACGCAGACATCAAGTTATGGTGCGGCGTTGGGTATTTATACAGACGTGATTATCTCAAATAATATAATCGTCGACAACATAGGCAATGGCATTTACGTGCAGCAAGAGGGTACAGGCTCAATTATTCATAATAATAATGTTTACAACAGTAGTTTAAACAACTATGCAGGGGAAATAACGGACCAGACGGGCATAAACGGCAACATATCGGCAGACCCGCAGATTGGTCCGGAATTGCCCGAGCCTCTGACCTCTTTTGAATTGCATCCGAACTCACCGTGCATTGATACAGGGACCAACGGCCATCTTCCCGGCTGGCTTACGTTGGATTACGATGGGACTGCCAGGGTCGTCCACGGTATTGTCGATATGGGGCCCCAGGAGTATTATGCCCTCGCCGTGCCGCAGGATTTCAATACCATTCAGGAGGCGATAAATGCTGCTGTAACAGGTGACCAGATTGTCGTCTGCCCCGCCTTCTACCAGGAAAACCTCAGCTTCCTGGGAAAAAACATCACCCTTCGCAGCATCAATCCTCTCGATACGAACTGCGTCGCACAGACAATAATTGACGGCAATCAAGTCTCAAGCTGTATCACCCTCAATTCCGGCGAGGACAAGCGGTCTGTAATCGCCGGCCTGACCATTCAGAACGGTCACGGCGAGTTCGGCGGGGGGATATACGCCGCAGATAATTGCGGCGCGACGGTACTTTACAATACGATTCGCGATAATTCGGCTGACAGGTATGGAGGCGGTATTGACACCCGCCATTACAGTGACACTGTTATCAGATACAATCGGCTGGAGAATAATCTCGCTACTAACGGCGGCGGGGCGATACATGTAGGGGCAAATGCGAACTGCATAATTGCAGGAAACTACATCTGTCAAAACCAAACCGCCTATGCTCGCCAGGGCGGAGGAATATACTGTTACAACTATGCAGACGTGGATATCATCGAGAATGAAATCTGCCACAACTGGAGCTCCTCAGGAGGCGCGCTGTACACATGGAAGGCGAATGGAACGATTGCAGGAAACTACATGTGGGAAAACTACAGCACTGCCATTGGGGGAGCCATCGCCCTGCATCCTTCTGCCATTGCACCTTTTTCGAAGATGACCATTGAGAACAACCTCCTGGCGGGCAACGAGACCGCCGGCCGAGGCGGCGCCATATTCCTTTTGCAGGGCTTTACAGACATTATCAATAACACAATTGTCGCAAATATTTCCTCAGCGTCCAGTGGTGCCGGCATCGCCCTTGAAGCGGCTGCACATGCCGATATTGTAAACAATATTGTCGCAGACAACCTCGCCGGCTCCGGCATTCACGTAAAGCCCTTTGACCCCAACGTTGACCCCAACATCGTCTCAAACGACCTCTGGAACAACCAAGCGGGAAATTATACAGGAACGCTGACAGACCAGACCGGCGTCAACGGCAACATCTCCGCCGACCCCTGCTTTGTGCTCCCCGGCTATTGGGCCGACAACAACACACCCGATGCCAATGATGATTACTGGGTACACGGCAATTATCACATTCCATATTTCTCGCCCTGCACAGACGCGGCAACTGATGTCAATGCCCCCCAAAACGACTTCGACGCCAACCCCAGACCGCACTTCGCCGGAATCGACATCGGAGCTTACGAGCTGCAGGTTTACGACCTCACCGCTACCGGCACCGTTGATTACACAGATATACTCCTATTAGCTGACTCCTGGCTCGACCAGGGGCCTTCTATGCCTACTGACCTGGATATAAACGGCCTGGTCGATTTCCGCGATTTTGCCTTGCTGGCCGACGGCTGGCTTCGTTAGCCAAATAATAACCACCCTTGATTCACTTGCCCCGGTTGGAGTAGTCCCATAACACATATTGTCCGCTTAAGTAGCCGACTGCGTAAGTCGATAAGAAAATCAGGTTGTTGCTGCGCGCAAAGTCCGTTTATCGACAACCAATCAGATTGTGCCGGAGTTGAAAGTGAAGAGAGCATTCTCAATTGTTGAGTTAATGATAGTGGTAGCCGTTTTGGGCATTTTGGCGGCGATTGTCCTTCCGCAGTATCAGTCGCACGCAACCCAGGCAAGGCAGGCGGTCGCCAAAAACAATCTGCGTACGCTTCGCGCTGCCATCGAGCTCTACCCCGCGCAGCACAAAGGCATACCTCCGGGCTATCCGATTCCATCCCTGGACGCCGTCCCAGGCGAGACGTCCTTTTCCCTGCAATTGACAATGGCCACAAACGCCTCCGGCGAGGCCCATCCGCCCGGAACGCCAGGATGCAACTTTGGCCCATATATGCCCAGGATTCCAGAAAACCCTTTTAACGACCGCAATACTGTTTTGGTCATCGCAAACAATGGCGCTGTTCCCGGCGAGGCAACGGGCCAATATGGCTGGGTATATCAGCCGATTACCAAAACCATCAAGCTCGACTGGCCCGGCAGCGATAAAGACGGCACTGTCTACTACGACTATTAGATTAGCCCCGTCAGGCGCACCGCTTCAGGCCGCAAAAAAAAGAGGCAAGTCAAAAGACTTGCCTCCTTAATACTAAGCTTCTGGCTATCAGCCGCGTCTTATTTGCGACGACGACGCACCAGGAACAATCCGCCCAGACCAAGCAGAGCAATCGTCATCGGCTCAGGAATCACATGCAAAACCACATAGGGCAGACCATCGTCCGGACCCGGAGTTGCAACATCCATAAACCACATACCGAGCACGGGGTCAATGATGATGTAATCAGACTCCTCTTTGTAGTCTGGAACATGGAACGTCCAGCCCGCGATATCACCCTCGGGCATAGGCATCCCGCTGCCCGTAATGAATACGTCGTAGCCTTCGGTCTTGGGTGTAATCGTAATACCCGGCAGCATGAGAGTCGACAGTATCCATCCGGTACCCTCATACAGGTCACCGTTGCTGACATTGATCGTGAAGTCACCGAAGCCGCCCCAGATGCCAGGGCCTTCATCGTTTACCCAAGTCACGGTGATAATATCACTGGGTTTGACATCTTCGCCCGTCCACGGCACATCATCAACCAGAAGGTCGATTCTGGCGGCACTGCTGATGTTAGCCATTAAAGCAATCGCCAAAAAAACTATTAACTTCTTCATAATTATACTCCTCCTTAATCCCAAAATAAACACATTTTACAGTCTATAGAACTCTATAGACCACCAATAACAATCTTTCAACTTTCTACCTTCCGCTGACATCACGGAGCAGGCATACATGGTGCGATGTAAGGCGAACCAATTGGGCCTAAATAACTCAGCAACGCCCCTAAGTCGGATGTGCTCAGACATCCATCAGGCACGCCGGTCGGACCGGAAATGTCCATGCACTCCAGTCCTGCGGGAACCGGGCAGATAACGTACGGCGACCCAACCGGACCCAGCGTCCCCAGTAGCAGCCCCAGGTCACTTGTCGATACCAGGTTGTCCGGTACGCCTGCGGGACCACTGATGTCGCCCCAGCATGCGCAGCCTGTTGGACAGACATTGTCGATGGCCACGCCGCTCAAGCCCGTCAGATTCACGGTCACTACCTCATCCGGGTCTTCCATCACGATGCCGCCGCGAATTGCGTTCTCAGCAACACTGATGCCAAAGTCCGCATCGCAGCCTTCAAGCGTCAGAATAGCCACCACCTGGCTGCCTTGCGGCGGAGCGTTAGCCGCGCCGACATACAGCGAGCCCATCTCGAGGCTCACACCATTGGCCTCGAGGCCGCCCAGTGTTCCGGGATAGCTGCTGTCGCACCCACATGAACCATCATCGGTAATTTCGCCTTCGCTGCTGATCTGGATGCTGCCCGGATAAATGGTATAGCCCGTGTTGACGCAGTTCACCTCGGCCACACAGACGTCAGCCGTCTCCAGGATGACATCGAGCGCGATGGCCCGAACCTTGCTTGCCTCAGTGTTGTTCATACTGACGATGATGTCATTGCCGTTCTGAGACAACGTAATGTCCACACTGGCGAACGCCGGCACAGCCATCAAGAGTACTACCAGAGCAAATATAATCTTTTTCATAATTCAACCTTCCTTTCTTCTCTTCTTCGCAGAGCCACACACTCTGCACTATCTTGGTTTCTTACCATAAAATCTGACTCCTGCCAAAACACAAAAAATCTGAATACATTTTTACCCCGGCTGGCAGGAACAGCCGGCTTAGGATTAGAAAAAGTAACTACCTATCCGCTCCTCCATACCTCCTTTCCCGCCAACTGGCGAAAATACGTGCGATAGCCTTATACGCACATTGTTACTTACTTGGTGAAGGCTAAATGCATAATATCACAACCTCCTGCGCTAAGCAAGACAAAAATGTGAAAAAATAGAAAAAAATAAAAAAATTTTTCAACCCGGAACGTAATACCGCCAAACCCGCATTTCACCTGTTAATTTGGGCAAAATACGGCCGTCTGGGCCGCTTTTGGGGCTTCTTAACCCTGCTGATATACTCCATTGTCCTCCAGGAAAGCATTTTTTTGCAATTTTGCAGTTCGTAAGTGCAATTATTGGCTGTTTTTTGGTATTTTTGCCGTTATGTACAATGTTATGTACAACTTTATGAAAGGCCGTCTTATACTCGTGAGAATTACGCTGCTGACGGCCGCATTAGCCCTGGTCGCCATCGGAATTGCAGCTATCTACTCCGTCGGCCACCCCACCGACTACAGCGCCGCTGCCCAAACCGCCGGCTTGGCCCACTATTGGAAAAAGCAGCTTGTCTTCGCCGCCATCGGAGTCCTTGGCTTTGCAGCAGTCAATCTCATCAGCTACCGCCGACTCGGGGCAATAAGCTACTGGTTGTACGCCTTTGTCCTGCTGCTGTTGGCCGTCTTGCTCCTGGGCAGGTATGTGGTGGACCTTCCCTTTGTGCCCGAGATTAATTATACGCACAGGTGGATTAAGTTCAGCATAGCCGGGTGGGAGCTTCCGGCACTCCAGCCCTCGGAGATTTGCAAGCCCGCATATATCCTGGCGCTGGCCTGGTACCTGCGATATCGCAGTAATTACCGCAATTTCAGCGCTCTCATCGGACCTTTTCTTCTGACACTGCTGCCAATAGTCTTAATCCTTCTCGAACCGGATCTGGGCACCGTTATGCTGATGATGCCCATCCTCTTCGCTATGCTCTTTGTCGCAGGGGCAAAGGTTAAGCATCTGCTCATTATAATACTTATGGCGATTCTGGTTAGTCCGCTGCTCTGGTACAAAATGGCCGATTATCAGCGAACCAGAATAAGCAGCGTCCTGCTGCAGAATAGTTGGGTCCGCCAAAAGGCCGAGCAAAACCCAACCCTGGGCAGGATTTTGGTCGGTAAGCAGTTCAGTACAAAGCAGTGGAATGATGACTGGGGCTACCATTTGATGCGCTCCAAATTTGCCGTTGCCTCCGGCGGAACAGCCGGCTACGGCTTCCGCCGGGGACCATTTGTCAAATACGATTTTCTGGCCCACAGGCACAACGATTTCATATTCGCCGTCATCGCTCATCAGTGGGGCTTCGTCGGATGCCTGGGCCTGTTGGCACTTTATGCGGTTATTATCGCATGCGGGCTCGAAATCGCAGGTAACAATACCGACCCGTTCGGCAGATTCCTTGTGGTCGGTATTTTAGCAATGTTTGCGGTCGAGATTATCGTCAATATCAGTATGACGATGGGCTTGATGCCCATCACGGGCCTGACTTTGCCGCTGGTAAGTTACGGCGGCTCAAGCCTGCTGGTTACTATGATTTCTGTGGGCTTATTAAACAATGTCGGCCGATGCAGGCCTTTCGGAGTGACACGCGGACTCCCCGGACGACCTTTATTGCATTCGGGCCTGCCCCAAATCGTCACGCCTGTCTCCTGAAACGCCCCGCCGCATACGAAACAAGAGATACGATATGATAAAAGGCTTTAGACAGATTGCCTCCCTCACAGCAATCAGCAGGATATTCGGCTTTGTACGCGATATCGCCTACAGCCATTTCTTCGGCGCCAATCAGCTGCTCGACGCCTGGATCATCGCTTTTAGAATTCCAAATCTCAGCAGAAGGCTCTTCGGTGAGGGCGCAGCTTCCGCCTCCTTTATCCCCGTTTACAGCGAAGCGCTTTACACAGACCGTGACCAGGCGGCCCGGCTCGCTAATACCGTTGTGACCGTTCTGTTTATGATTCTTGCCGCTCTGGTACTGGCCGGCGAAGCCGGCATCTGGCTCTATTACAGCTTTCTTGCAAAAACAACTGAAACCCGATTGATATTATCCTTAAGCTCAATAATGCTGCCGTACATGTTGTTTGTATGCACGGTGGCGATGCTGGCCGGCGTCCTCAATGTTCACAGGCACTTTGCCTCGCCGGCCGCAGCACCCATTGTCTTGAACATCTTTATCATCGCAACGATTCTGCTCACCGGATGGTGGCTGGGCTTTGAGCCCAGGCAGCAGTTATTTTGTGTAGCTGTTGCAGTCCTTATTGCCGGAGTTGTACAAATAGCGATACAAATCCGGCCTCTTCAGCGTTCGGGCGTTTCCATTCGCCCCGCATGGCAGGTACATTCGAAGTCCTTCAAAAAGATACTCCTGCTGATGGGACCCATGATATTGGGCCTGACGGTGACACAGGTAAATACGCTCGCCGACGACCTTATTGCATGGTGGTTTTCCGGTTCCGAAGAAAAGGGACGCTTCTTTGAATTCCTCGGCGCACAGATTCAATATCCGATGTGGCGCGGCTCCGTCTCGCACCTGTACTATGCACAACGCCTCTATCAATTGCCTTTAGGCGTCTTGGGTATATCTCTGGCGACGGCCATATTCCCGGTAATGAGCGCCGCTGCCGCAAGAAAAGACTTTCCGCGACTACGAGCCATCATCTCAAAAGGACTGCGGGCAACCGTCTTCGTTGCGGTTCCAGCCACCGTCGGCCTGATAATAGTCGCCGGGCCGCTCATTTCCGCCGCGTTTGAACACGGCAGGTTTACCAAACAGGACACTGCTATGGTGGCCAGAACATTGACCTTCTACGCCTTCGGATTGTGCGGCTACTTTGCGCAGCAGATCCTTGCCAGAGCATTTTACTCTATGCAGGATTCCAAAACGCCCATGCGAAGTGCATTGGTAGCTGTCTTCGCAAACTTCCTGCTCAATCTCACTCTCATCTGGTATTTGGGACGTGCCGGTTTGGCCTGCGCGACAGCAGTCTGCTCGTACTTGCAGGTCATAATCCTTGTTACGGTCCTTCGAAGAAGATTAGGTCGCTCGATACTCGATGGATTTTCACTTACACTGCTTAAAACAATTGCCGCGACAGCCCTTATGTGGCTGGTTGCCGCCGGGCTCTTGGGTCTGATGCGGAATTTGCCCGGCACCACGCAGTTTAATATTCTAAGGCTTGTGGTCGTTGTTCCTTCAGCCGCTGCCGTGTATCTGCTGGCCGCAAAACGCTTACGCATTCAGATGCTTTCCCTGCTGACCGGCCGCAGCCAAAACGCCAAAAATACCGATTTGTAATATTGCACAAGCTGATGATTAAACACAAAAAAAAGCAACTTTACCTCTCATTATACGTAAAGCAACAGGGAGCAATTGCCCGAAATATCTGATAACGGACGTTTTTTTGCAGCGAAAACCCATTTTTCGGGTTCGGGTTCCAGTTTACTGGAAAGATAAATGCTCGGCAATAACCATAAAACAAGAACAAAGACTACAGACCCAGGTCCACAGACTAAAGCCCGTGTCTGTTGTCTGTTATCTGTTGTCTGTTGTCTGTTGTACTCTTGTGCCCTTTCCTCGGCGCAGGGTCCTTTCGACTCCGAACAGCTATTTTCATCATCTGTCGCCAGGAAATTCTATGAAACAGCCTACGAGCTGGCTAACTCCCGGGACGTCAACGCACCCCAGCTCGAACAGGCCATCACCCTCTTAACTGCCGCCATGAGGCTCGACAGCAGAGCCAGGTATGTCCTGCCCGATATGATCAAGATTGCCTGCCGACATCCAGACCACGATTATTCTGAACTCATCTATCAATTGCTCCTGAGCTATGTGAATGAATCCGCTGACCTTGAGGTCGCAAGAGAGGCGATTGCCTATCTGCTTGAACGCTTGAACGCTCGTGAGCAGCGAGAGAAACTCCTTAAAGAAATGCTGACAAGTCTGGGCGACAAAAGCAGCTTATTGGGCTCCGAACTGGCTGCCGAACTTGGACTGTTGATGGCGGAAAAGGCCGACGCCAATGCTGCTCAAGCTTACTTTATGCACGCCTATAGCAACAATAAATACGATAAGCTCGCCTTTGCAAAGCTCGCTGAGCTTGTGGGTGGCCGGATAAAACCAGCCATTTATCTTGAGCATCTAAGATTAGCATTAGCGGAAAATCCTTTGGATATGCAGGCTGCACTCGCCTTTGCTCAATACACCGAAAGGCTCCAGCTTTACCAGACAGCCGCCGACGCCTATGAATACTGTGCCGATTTGTTCGCCTTCCTCCATCCCTCTGAGCCTCTGCCGCCTTACGCTTATCTTCCCTGGGCCATCACCAGTTACAATACCCAGCGAAGCCCGCACAAATGCCTCCAAATTGCCTCTGATGTCCGCCAGAGCGGCCGCTTTGACCTGCTCCTGGAAGCCATCGCGGGCAGAGCAGCCGAAAAAATCGGCGATACCGAACAGGCAAAGCGAATACTTCAGGCCGCCGAGGATAAAGCTGTTCAACGCTCGAACCGTTCACCTTCTGAACTTGCATGGTTCTATTGCTTTGCGGCGCCTGATGTGAACAAAGCAGTCGAATGGGCCAACAAGGCCTACTCAACCGAGCCAAACTCAGCCACTGCTGCCGCCATCCTGGCTTATTCCCTTGTGATGAACGCACAGACGGATTGGGCCAAGCTGCTTATCGATAATTACCCGCGTAATCAGATTGCCGATCTGACCCTCGCTCAGATTCAACTGGCGCAGCAGCAGCCCCGTTTGGCAATTGAGACCTTGAAGTCTGCAATAGCAAGAGACCCCGGGTCGTTGGCCGCAGAACGCGCCAAACAAATCCTCGCACAGCAGGGCGCTCAATATATCCCGCCGATTGACCCTGACGTCCTCTCGACCGTCTTAAAAAACACATTTGGACAGATAGTTGTTCCGCAATTTGTTACTCCGGAGAAACTATTCTCAGTTCAGCTTAATCTGGGCGGCGTTAAGTTCTCCTATGGCAAAAATTTTGACGCCACTGTCGCAGTGACAAACAATTCCGCCGACCCGCTTGTGATTTCCGATGACGCCCTGTTTAAGGGCAATATCAGGATTGATGCCGACATTACCGGCGACCTTAATAAAAAGATACCAAACCTCCTGTCCCTCAAGATTCGTCCCGCTCTGCCTGTTAAACCGGGACAGACTCTCTCTATTCCTGTCCGGCTTGTTACCCGCCAGCTCAGGCAGATATTGCTTGCCTTTCCGCAGGCCTCTTTGCGTATAGACTTTACTGTCTTTATCGACCCTGTAATCACTGCCGAGGGCCGGATAACCAACAGACTCGATGGCCTAAAGCCTGCCACAACAGTCGCAGAGCGCCCCGGCATCGAGCTTACCGGCAAATATCTGCGAAACCGACTTGATTCTATCTCGAAGGGCCGACAGGGCCAAAAAATCAGAACTGCACAGCTTTTCACCGGCCTCTTAATCGAGCAGAATCACATGGCCGAGCACGGGCCCCTTTACAAATTTAGGTACGCAGAATGGATGCCCGATTTGTTGAAATCTGCACTGGTACATAACCTCGCCGATAAGGATTGGATCGTTAAGGTCCACACGATGGCCGCTATACTTTCTTTGCCACTCGACTATGAGCTTATAGACGCCGTATCAAAGAATCTAAACGATACTCACTGGCCGGCTCGTTTAATCGCTGTCGTTCTCCTCGCCAGGTCGCCAGGCCGCAATTTCAACGAGGTCCTCGACTGGACAGCAAAATATGATTCAAACGAGCTCGTTCGCCAGATGGCAATCGCCCTCGCCGCCAAAAAACCCCGGCACTACCCGGCCTTAGACCATTCGAAGGAACCACCGCCAACTGTACGGGCGATTCGCGAATCGCCACTACGGTAAGAACCCTTGACCATTCCTCGCTGCTGTTCCAATTTCTCAGGAATTTCTGTTGTAATATCACCATAATTTTGTAACATTTCGTCTTTTGCTGCCAAGTTTTGAATTATTTTTTGAAAGGGTCATATAAATGCCCGCCAAAGTCGATAAGGAAAAATGTACCGGTTGTGAATCCTGCGTCGAGGAGTGCCCCAGCGACGCCATAACTATGGCTGAGGATAAGGCCGAGATTGACCTCGACAACTGTGTCGATTGTGGCGTTTGCGTTGACGCCTGTTCCACCGAAGCAATCAGTATGGAATAGATTAGGAACTGAAAACTAAAAGCTAAAAACGGAAAACTGTTGAATTCTACAGTTTTACGCTTTTCGTTTTAAACTTTACGCTTATTAGCTTGGCCCCATCGTCTAGGTAGGTCTAGGACACCGGGTTTTCAACCCGGCAACAGGGGTTCGAATCCCCTTGGGGCTATTGTGTCCGTGAGGTTGGTGCCCCGGTTGCATCCGGCTTGCTAAACTTTCAAACCCGATACCACCGCCTCAAACACCATAGTCTCGCCAACCACCCCTTGCACACTGCACGTGTATTTTCTCCGCTTGAATGTCGTCAGATGGCCCAGCAGATACATTCTTTGTCCCGGCTCAACCACCGCTCGGAACTTCGCTGAATCTATCCCCGCAAACCCGATAAAGCCCTCCAGCCCATAAATCTGCTTTACAAAAAAGCTCGAAAGCTGCGCTGCCGCCTCTACCATTATTACTCCGGGCATCAGCGGCCGCTCCGGAATATGGCCCCGAACCCAGAATTCTTTGTCCGTTACATCCTTATAGCCCAAAATAAGAAATTTCTCCTTATTGTACCACAGAACCCCGTCGAGCTGTTGCATCTCGAAACGTTGCGGATTTACTTTCGCAATTGCTTCTTTGTCGAAAAGAGGTTTGCCTGTCAGCTCTATTTGCGATAAGTCAAACAATAACGCTCGCGGCATTATCAACCTCTATACAGAAACATTCTGCGCATTGGGAATACCGGCATCCGACCGGTCTCGGCAAGCCAATTAACCGGCCGCAACCGAGCCGAAATATGTGCAGCGTTCAGTGCTTAAGAATACCTGCGGTGATTTATTCGGCTGACCTGATCTCAAGAACCCGGCTGCGAAGAACTTGAGCAGCCTCCTTGACTTTCTGCATTTGCTTGCGAACTCGCGTGCCTGCTGCCTTATTTCCACCTTCGGCTTTGTTGATGTCTGACTCAATCTCAGCCACCAGCACTTTAAGGTCTTCGTACTCTTGCATCAAAATAGTCCTCACTTTGTGGGTTATAATTGCTTCTTATAGGTTAAAATCGGTAAAAACCTAATGGCCCATAATTGTTTTGTCAAAGAAAAATGCCCTTTTTTGCAAAAAAAACAATATTTATTTCCCCCCGAACCTGCGGTTATTAGCGTCAGCCCCGGCCAAAACCACAGACTTTGGCCTCATCGCAGCGCCCCTTCTTTGAGATGCTTCACCGCACCACGAATGATAAATTGCCGTATGTGGCTGTAAACAAAAGACTTGTGGCTGTTCTTGTGGGCCGGGCAGTCGCTTTGAGCAATTAATCCTCAACTATTGGTCGTTCGTCATTTGTTGCCGGTTTCGGTCGACCAAATACTATCCACTATCCGCCCGCAATACGCTGCAAAAGAAAATTATGGGCAAAGTTTTTTTGTCAATTCTGCGATTCTTTGGCCACGGCGCCGGCACTGTTGCTTAACCCTGTCGTCCGGCTTGCCGATGGAGACCGGCCCATAGTGGTCGCCCTGAGGGTCGCCCTGGACGGTCATACCACTGATAAGCATCGCTTCGATTATCCCCATAATCGTGGTTTCATTGCCGCCGCCGATATTGGCCGCGCTGCTGAACGCCGCGCCTACTTTGCCGTCGAGCTGCCCGTGATAGCTTACCGCATCATCGAACAGCTTCTTAATAGGCCCGGCCATATGGCCATAATACGTCGGCGAGCCAACAACTATCGCATCGTAGTCGAGCAAATCCCTGGCTTTTAATTTGTCGACGGATTTGCATTCGGTGGCCAAATCAGCCTCGTTCATCCCCTCGGCTATTATCTCCGCCATCTCTTTAGTATTTCCACTTCTCGAATAATAGATAACAATCGCTTTAGCCATTTCCAACCCCTTCTATTTGGCTTGTGCTTTTACAATATGTTATTCAATTCCTGCCTGTCTTGCGCCTCTTTGTTGGGCAGTCCTTCTCAACGGCTAATTTACTCTTTGGTCTTGGGTCTTTGGTCTTGAGTCTGTAGTCTTTTCGCCTTTCTTCAACGGAATTTCTTTAACAGTGAAGTCTTCAGGAATCTTAAACTCAAACACTTTTTTGTCTATCCTTTTATTTACCTTTGGCTTGAGTAGTTTTATTTCATAAATATCATCTTCGGTTGAGACGGCAGCTATTTTCGCAGGCAGGCCCAACTTCTTGTCAATCCAAAAATCGATGCTCGTATAGTCGTCTTTATAAGTAGAATCCGGCTTAACTTTCAAATGCAGTTGAACAAAACCCTTCTTCTCACTTTCTTTCTGCTCAACCAACTTTATTTCAAACTCCTTTTTAAGCTCCTCTACTTTCGTAAAACCGATTATGGGGAAAACCCTCTTGGCTAATTCAAAGGCGTCCACCGGCTCGTTCGGCTCAGCCAGCTGCTGCCTCGTGACATGTTTGACCTGATAGTCGATTTTCGTCAGCCAGACGCCATCGAAGATGAACTGCTCGACGTATTTTTGCTCTTTTTCATCGTCCTGTTTAAGTGTCTTGAAATTCATTCTTAGCTTCGATTTTTCACCGAACTTTTGATAATACAAAACGCCTTTCCTGAGGCTTTCCGATTCGAACAGCGGCTGTTTGAATAGGTACTCGACCCGCGTTTGATAAGATTCGAGTTCTGTTGTTTTTTGCCTTAATTGTTCTAAGACCTTATCAACCGCATCGGGCTTTACAGCTTTGCGGCACTGCGGCTCCAAACTTCTTGTACTGCATCCCGCCCAGCAGATGCCCGCAGCACCCAATACGATAAAGGCAGCTCCGGCAATTATCTTTCTATCCATTATTCCGCCTCCTTTTTTCAAAACGCTGTTTCTTATCTTTTATAATCCCAAGTACCTGGTCGATTTTTTCTATCGTAAAATCCGCGTGCTCGGCAAATTCACCGGCCCTGTTGTCATTGACCAGCAGCACAGAAACGGCGCCTGCGGCTCTTGCGCACAGCAAATCGAAAAGGTAGTCACCTACTACAAGGCTCTCTTCCGGCCCGACCCCGAATTGCTCACATATCCGCAGCACACCGAAGGAATCCGGTTTGACCGGGCCGTCCTCCCTATCGACAATAGCATCGAATTTCAACCCGTGCTTTCGCGCAACAGCCAGCGCATTGCTTCGTCTGTTACGCGTCAATATCCCGATACCGACGCCTCCCGCCCGAAGTGCCTCCAATGTTTCTTTCGCGCCGGCGTTTAGTTTGGATTCTGTTACCGCTCTTTGTTCGTGATAATCCAGTATTTCTTCAGCACGCCGACGCTGCGGCGGCGTCATTTTCTCCATTGCTTCCCAAACAGGCCCGGAGTTTCTATCCAGTCCCATTTCTTCACGAATGGCGTCGAAGTCAAAGAAAGGCTCTGTTATTGTCCCATCCAAATCAAATATCACAGCTTTAATTGACATGATTAGGGTATAGGGTTCAGGGCATAGGGTACAGCATATAGTTTTCAATTCCACTACACATTTCTAACGTTTGGGATGTAACATGCGATAAAGCATGGCACCGACTTCTTTCAGCAATGCTTCAACCGTTTCACTTGGTTCTACGTAGCCCAAATCTAAGGACAGCAAATACTGAGTTTCCAACTCTGACAACGAACCGTAGGCTATCGACAAGAACCGATGGTAATCAGTTTTATGTTTTCTACCATATCCTTCAGCTATATTTGAAGGTATGGATATTGCCGCCTTTCTCATTTGTAGAGATAGGCCATATATTTCCGATTTTGGAAAACCTTTTGTCACTTCGTATATTTCCAGAACCAAGCTATATCCCTTCTGCCAAACCACAAGTTCTTTAAAGCTTTTTAGGCTTTTTCTCTTCACTTGTCTCTATCCCCTATCCCCTATCCCCTATCCCCTATCCCCTATCCCCTATTTTTATCACCCTTTCTTCTGCAGCAGCTCGACAAGGTATCGCCCGGCCTGGCCAAAAATCTTATTCTTACGAACAATTATCCCGGTCGGCCTGACAAAATTCTCATTCGAAAAGCCGACCGCCTTTATTGTTCCGCTGCCGACCTCTTGAAGTATTGCCGTCTGAGGCAGTATGCTCACTCCTGAGTTTATTTCAACTGCTCGTTTGATCGTTTCGACGTTATCGAATTCCATCACCGGACTGACAACAATATTATACCGCTGGAGAATATTGTCTATCCATGTCCGCGTCGGGACATCTCTCTCAAAGCCGATAAATCTTTCAAATTGCAATTGATGGATATCCACCTCTGATTCGCTTGCAAAAGGGTGTTTCGGACTGCACGCCAAAACCAAAGGCTCGTCCTCGAACTCATAAACTTCGAGTCGTTTGTCTCTCTTCGGCACAGCCACCAGACCGATATCGACATCACCGGATAAAACCAGCTCATAAATCTTATCGGCGCCGAAGTATTCAATATGAACGTTTACGTTTGGATGGTGCACCATAAATTCTTTGACGTAGTTCGGCAGACTGTGCATGCCGATACTGTAGATTGCACCTACGTTTATTCTGCCGCCCGACGAAGATTTCAGAGAGTTTAGTTCAGTTCTGAGTTGTTCATACCTCTCAAGCATATCCTCGGCGGCCTTGTAAAGCAGTTGCCCGGCCTTGGTAAGTTCAATGGGTCTTTTCTTTCGGTCGATCAACTGGCATTTGTGAGCAAGTTCCAGTTGCGCAAGCTGCTGGGATACCGCTGATTGACTTAGCAAATGTTTCTCAGCCGCTTTTGAAAAGCTCCGCAACTCAGCCAAATCACAGAATACCTTTAGTGTTTCTATATGCATTATAAGCAATCCTGATAGATGATATTACTATTAATGTCTTGAGCTACAAGCATTCCCTCTGTATACTATACTATTATTGCTCTTTCTCAAGCAAATTTTTTGCCTTGTTATTAGTGTAGCTTATTATAATGGTTGCTCGCGGAAAAAGCAAACTTTAATTTTCTAAATTAGGAGATTAGGCAAAATGGCAGCTTACAAATTAACACAGCCTATTTACGAACAGGTACTAAAACGCAACCCCTGTGAGGTCGAATTCCATCAGGCTGTTAAGGAAGTGCTCGATTCACTCGATCAGGTCTTGCAAAAACACCCTGAGTATGTCGATGCCAAAATCGTCGAGCGGATTGTCGAGCCCGAAAGGCAGATTATCTTCCGAGTCCCCTGGCAGGACGATAAAGGAAACATCCACGTCAACCGGGGATTCCGGTTTGAGTTCAACAGCGCACTCGGTCCATACAAAGGCGGCCTCAGATTCCATCCTACCGTCAATGCCGGCATCCTCAAATTCCTTGGATTCGAGCAGGTCTTCAAGAATGCTCTTACTACTCTGCCGATGGGTGGAGGCAAGGGTGGGGCTGACTTTGACCCCAAGGGCAAGAGTGACAACGAAGTTATGCGTTTCTGCCAGAGCTTTATGACAGAGCTTTTCCGACATGTCGGCCCTAATACCGACGTGCCTGCCGGCGACATCGGCGTCGGCGGACGCGAAATCGGTTTTATGTTCGGCCAGTACAAGCGCCTCTGCAATGAGTTCACCGGCGTTTTCACCGGTAAAGGACTCAACTGGGGCGGTTCGCTCATCCGGCCGGAAGCAACCGGATATGGCTGCGTTTACTTCGCCGAGGAAATGCTAAAGACCCGAGGCGAAGACTTCGAGGGCAAAGTCTGTACCGTCTCCGGTTCCGGAAACGTAGCTCAGTACACCGTGGAGAAACTCAATCAGCTCGGCGCAAAGCCCGTAAGCCTCTCAGACTCCAACGGCACAGTTTATGACCCCGATGGCATCGATGATGAAAAACTCGCCTTCGTGTTGGACCTCAAAAACGTGCGACGCGGACGAATCAAGGAATATGCCCAGAAATTCGGCGTCGAGTATCTCGAAGGCAAACGACCCTGGGGCATCAAATGCGACTGCGCCTTCCCCAGCGCAACCCAGAACGAAATTAACGGTGAAGACGCGAAAACGCTCCTCAAGAACGGCTGCTATCTTGTCGCAGAGGGAGCCAACATGCCCAGTACGCCGGAAGCCATTGAACTATACCTCGAAAACAAGATACTCTTTGGCCCCGCAAAGGCCGCAAACGCCGGCGGCGTTGCCACCTCCGGCCTGGAGATGTCGCAAAACTCGTTGCGGCTTTCCTGGACACGTGAGGAAGTCGACGAGCGGCTGCACAACATTATGATTGCCATCCACAGACAATGCTATGAGGCCGCCCAAGAGTATGGTCAGCCGGGCAACCTCGTAATGGGCGCCAACATCGCAGGCTTCGTCAAAGTCGCCGATGCAATGCTCGACCAGGGCCTCGTATAAAAACTCTTGGCTCTTAGATTTCTAAAAGGACGCTTGTTACTGACGGGCGTCCTTTTTTATTGCCTGACTGCAAAGATGCCGCTACAATTTGCTGCGATGGAAAAAGATTCGGATATAACTAAAGTGGTTCGGCAGCACCTCGAGATGGATGAGTTTTTCACCGGCGGCTTCGCTGTCAAAGGGCAAAACGCCGGCCCGGAACAAACGCAGACTAACCAGGCAGTTGAAGCTGAAAAAGCTGAGAAAGCCGCCGAGCTTGAAAAAATCGCCGATGAAGTTAGTCAGTGTCATAAATGTAACCTAAGTTCGCTGCGAACTAACTCCGTACCCGGCGAGGGCAATGCTAATGCCCGCATATTTTTTGTCGGCGAAGGGCCCGGCGCCGACGAAGACGCTCAGGGCCGACCTTTTGTCGGAAGGGCCGGTCAGCTACTCGATAAAGTAATCGCAGCTTGCGGACTGAAACGCAGCGATGTCTTTATTGGTAACATCTTGAAGTGTCGCCCCCCGGAGAACCGCGACCCGCGTGCCGAGGAGATAATAAACTGTTTTCCCTACCTTCAAAGGCAGATTGAGATAATAAATCCTGAGATTATTGTGGCTCTGGGAGCTCCGGCAGCCAAGACTTTACTAAACACCAACAAGTCCATAGGCGAATTGCGAGGCCGGTTCCACGAATACTACGCCGGTATCGGCAGAGCACCTATAAAACTTATGCCCACATATCATACTGCTTATCTTTTGCGCAACTATTCGCAGGAGAACCGCAGAAGGCTCTGGGAAGATATGAAAAAGGTCCTCGCCGAGCTCGGCCTGCCAATCCCTTCTCAGTCATAATATTTCACAAGAACAGAGCCGCGACTATAAGGGAGCGGTCAAATATCAGGTGGCGATGGAGTATTAGTCCAGTCTCACTCGTCTCCGCTCTGGTCCCCGGTCATCTCCTCAACTCCACAGGAAAAAGTTGTTCTCAACACAGAAAGACACTTCTCGCAACGTCGCTTATAGGATTATAAGCAACGCTAACTACAGCGTTTCCTTGGCCAAAAACGCGTTTTCGTGGAAAAGATGCCTCATCGACCAAAAAAAATGAAAATTTTTGAAAATTTTTTAATTTTTTCGTTGACTTTACCGGAACGTCCTAATAGAATATCGTTTATGGAAGAGGTAGTGAGAAAGGCCGTATCTATCTTCTACCCCTAAAACTGGAATCTGAGGTTTGTTTGCACTACGCGGCGTAAGGAGGATGTGCAAAGGAGAGAAGAGAGTTGGGAGGATAATGATGAGAAGCCTGACAGCATTCTTGGTGGCAATTATTTTTGTTGGAGGAGTTTCCTTAGCTGGTTCCGGCATTAACGGCAGTGATCCAATCTACACCGAGGACGATTACTTTTCCGGTGGAAGTTGGGAGATGTACGTCTATTCGTATGTGTATGACACCACTTGCACGAAGCTACCTGGGGTGTTAGAGCTTGACCCGGGCGAAATGCTGTTTTTGTATCTGCTCGATGTCCCCGAAACGAGCGGTACCTCGGTCGAGCATTATACCGTTGGCAATCCCGACCTGATGGTCATCAACACCGTTGGCTTTGAGAATTCCGTTGTGCCCGATGGATACAATATTATCAACTTTGATGACCCATATATCTACGGCTACAGCGGCACCGCCGAGGCCATCATTTACACCTTCTTCGGCGATTTCATGGACCCCTGGTGCACCTTGGACCCCGGTGAGTATTCGCTGGTTTACTATATCTCTGTTGCCGACGCCTATGGGCCGGTAAGTGCAACCGCCGACTCACAGGGAATCGGTGACACTCAGTCCGTTCCCGGACCGGTCCCTGAGCCGACTACAATATGCCTGCTCGCTCTGGGCGGACTCGCCTTGTTAAGGAAACGCAAAGCATAAATTGTTGGTGACTTTGTTTCTGAATTCAAAGGCTGTGAACAAGTTCGCAGCCTTTTTTATTTGTCCTTACTTACCAAAAATTACGTGAGCCTTTTACGCGACCCCGGGTCTTATTCCCTCATTACCTCACCAAATCCCCAGCCGAACGATTATCGACCGCCAAAGCTGATTCGCTGATTTGCCGGGCCTTAACTTGATGAAGCTTGCGTGATTCTTTTTGTCAGCTCGCCCAGCAGGGCGTGCATTTGCGGGTCGGAGCGTTCGGCCTGGCCAATCTTGCTGCACGCGTGCATAACCGTTGTATGGTCGCGCCCGCCCAAATGCCCCCCAATCTCTTCAAGGCTGTGTTTGGTCAGATTTCTCGCCAGGTACATACATATCTGACGCGGCTCCGTAACGCTTTGACTGCGCTTCTTGCTCTGAAGGTCCGCCAGTCGAACGTCAAAATGGCTCGTTACCACTTCGATAATGTCAGTGATGCTTATATGCCTCGCTGCCAATTTGATTTGCCCTTCCAGCGCCCTCTGCGCCAATTCAAGCGTTATCTCCTTGTCCACAGTCCTCGCTACCGCGTACAGAGTTGTCAGAGCGCCTTCCAGCTCCCGGATATTCGCATGGACTTTCCGCGCAATGTATTCTGCTATTTCATCCGATATACTCAAACCTCGAAGGTGTGCTTTTTTCTGCACGATTGCCACTCGCGTCTCATAGCTTGGCGGGTCGATTCGCGCCACCAGCCCCCAGTTGAATCGGCTGATGAGCCGCTCTTCAAGAGAAGGAATCTTACCGGGCGGACTGTCGGCGCTCAGGATGATTTGTTTGCCGTTGTTGTACAGAGCGTTAAAGGTGTGGAAGAATTCTTGCTGACTCTGCTCGCGTTCTCGCAGGAACTGAACGTCGTCGATAACCAGCGCATCAACAGTACGAAACTGGCTCTGAAAGCCCGCCAAATTCCCTTCCTCGATTGCCCTGATAAATCTGTTCACGAATTCTTCACAACTCAACAATTGGATCACCGCACCGTCACATCTCTCCTTGGCCTCGCAGCAGACGGCGTGCAAAAGGTGCGTCTTGCCCAAACCCGAATTGCCGTAAAGAAAAAGCGGATTGTACGTATTGCCCAACGACTGACTTACTGCAACACAGCTTGCATGAGCAAGGCGATTGCTCGGCCCTACTACAAAATTTTCAAACGTATAGTCAGGATGAAGTTTAAGTTCCGGACCGGACCGTACGGAACCGACGCCGGCCTTCTCGACGCTGCCAACACTGAAATCTACAGTCACAAGATGCCCGGTTATCTGTTGGGCCGCCTGCATAAAGCTGCTCTTGCAATTGTCACGCAGAAACTGCACGATTGCCTCATCCGGACACCCTACCCCCACTGAACCGCCGTTAAACTCCAGCACCGTTAACTTATCGAACCACTTGCGGGCGTTGACCGGGTCAAGGGCTCTTGCACGGTCAAGTATGTCGGCGAAAATGCTTTCTACTTCCTGAGCCGCCAAACCACACTCCTTTCTCAGACATCAACCTATCCGAACAGCAGCTACCCGCCGAAAACATCCCTGTCGGAAATTCTTATAAGACCAAAATAATCTCATCCTCTGGCGCTGGGAAAAAACCTTGCCGTCCCCAAACACACAAAACGGCCCTTGCGAATCTCCTTCCTTGGCATAAAATAGAGTCCTGCTTTGCAACTGATTGCAAATGGAACACCGCGGTTCTGACAATCTAACTTCAATCATCGCCTTTGTCAAAGCAAAAAAAATTACTTCTTGCAAATAGCAAAAAAATGCAAATTTCTTCACACCCGCTCGGACTTCCTTCAAAAGCCTCCTTCTCATTCCCGCTCCTTCTTCCTGTCATTCCCGCGAATGCGCCGAATCCACTTGAAATTCTCACCTGTATCTGCGAAACTCTCTCACCAGGACTCTTTACCTGCGAGGCAGTAATTATGGGAATTTTTACTAAAACCGCCGAATTCTTCAAAGACCGTCTGGGCAAAACCCGCGACAAAATCAGCTCTTCCCTTTCGTCCGTACTGACTCTGGGCAGAGATATCGATGAGAACCTCCTCGACCAGCTCGAAGAAACACTCATAAGCGACGATATCGGCGTCGAAACTACCGGCAAACTTATATCGGACCTCCGCGATGCTTTCCGCACCAGGCAAATCGCAACCACCGACGACATTATCCCCTTCCTCAAAGAGCACATAAAAAGCTACTGGCCCCACCGAGACCGGCAATTACATCTGGCGCCCACGCCCCCAACCGTCATTTTAATCGCCGGCGTCAACGGCTCCGGAAAAACCACCAGCATCGCAAAGCTCGCTCACATTCTCAGCCGCGACAACAAAAACGTTATCGTTGCCGCCTGTGACACATTTCGCGCCGCCGCCGTTGAGCAGCTCACCATCTGGGCCGAGAGAATCGGTGTCCAGATCGTAAAGCACAAAACCGGCGGCGACCCCGCAGCCGTCGCCTTCGACGCCTGTGAAGCCGCCCTCGCAAGAAACGCCGATGTCCTTATCCTTGACACCGCCGGCAGGCTGCACACCAAAAAGAACCTGATGACGGAGTTGACAAAAATTCGTGACGTCGTTGCCCGAAAAATCCCCGGCACACCAAATGAGGTATTACTTGTTCTCGACGCCACCACAGGCCAAAACGCCGTCATCCAGGCTAAAATGTTCACACAAGCCATTGACGTTACAGGCATATTCCTGGCCAAGCTCGACGGCACCGCCCGCGGCGGTATCGTCATCGCAATAAAAGACCAGCTCGACATCCCCGTAAAATTCGTCGGCCTCGGAGAAAAACCCGAAGACATCGCCGAATTCGACCCCGATGCCTTCGTCGAAGCACTATTTAATTGAAAAACGAAAGGACTGAAAAATAGAAATATCGGTAATAACAAGGACAATGCTCTCATTGACACTGGTTGGATTAATCGCAGTTGTTCCATCCGACTGCATCCGGGCAGCCGAACAGTCTCAGCCTCGGTCCTTTGAGCCGTTTGTGTGGCCTTCACAACCGCCGCCCGATTGTCCCTTACAGCAATCCGAAGAGCTGGTTGGCGTGTTATTTACCGGCTTCCACAGCAACTACAAGCTGGCAGACACCTGGTACCCTTCCTGGGCCGCCGACGGCAATCTATATTCTCCCTGGACCGACGGGTCGGCTCCCCGGCTCGACGGCGAACGGGAGAGATCTTCTTCCAACGGTTTGAGAAAGGACGGTACTCACAAGCAGGCCACCACCGGACAGGCCGTTATCATCGGCGATGACCCTCTCAATTTGAAAATCTACAGCCTCGGTCTGACCAATGGCGACCCTTATCCTTACGCCGGCCGATACCCCTGCGGCAGCCTCGTCCACAATGGCGTCTGGTATTACGGCACCTATTGCCTGGCACCAAAGGGAAAAGCAAAATATGGCGATATGGACTACAACTGGCCCTGGCTCGGACCACTCGTCGGCTTCCGCACCTCAACCAATCTTGGCAGAACCTGGAAGGACACACCTCATACACCCGAAAAACCCCTGTTTGCCGAAACCGGAATGTGGGGACATCCCGTCAAGATCGGCTCACCGCATTTTGTCGATTTCGGCAAAAATATGGAACACTCACCCGATGGCAAGGCCTATTTAGTCGGTCACGGCGCCGTCGAACCAGACCCAAAACCGCGATTTGCCAACCTGAGCTGGATATCAGGCGACCAGATATACCTCATCCGTGTCGTCCCCTCCATCGAGAACATTAACGACAAATCGAAATACGAATTCTTCGCCGGACACAACCACAAGGGCGAACCCATCTGGTCAAACGACTTTGACCGCATAAAGCCACTGCTGGATTGGAACAACAATATGGGCTGTGTCACCGCTACCTACAACGCGCCGCTCAAAAAATACCTTATGTGTGTAACCGACGGTTGGCCCACCGTCGCCAGGATGAATTCTTACATCCTCGAAGCCGACAGAATCACAGGACCCTGGAAGCTCCTCACCTATATGAAGGACTTCGGAGAGCAGGGCTATTTCCTCAATTTCCCGTCAAAATTTATCAGCAAAGACGGCCGGACCCTCTGGCTCTGCTATTCAGCAAACTTCAGCTCAGGATGGAACAACGTCCGCCTTAAATTCAATCCGCCGGGCGGCCGATACGGCCTCGTACTCCAGAAAATCCGCCTGCTCACTCCTTCTGATTCACCAAAAGCCGGAAATCCTGTTACTAACGCCTCTGAAAAAGCCTTATTTAACTGACGCTGATAAGTCTCTCCGGAGGACTTGATGAAGTGCCGAACACTATTTTCGATGGTATTGCCGGTTTCCTTGCTATGCCTGGCTGATATAACTGGCCGAACCAGTCCCCGGCAGGAAAGGCCAGAGCAAATCAGACCACAGAACGCAACAATCGAAAATAATACGGTAGAATTAGATTTAACCTACGACTTCTCCCTGCCAGGAGATACCTCCAGGATAAGATTTGTTGTTGCCATTCCAGGAACAATACCCGATAGACAGAAAATATCGGACATCAAGTACTCTCCAAAGCCGTTAAAGGTCTTCCGCGAAAATGAAAACCGCTACGCTGAGTTTGTTTTTATCAGGCCGGAAAAGCACTTCAAAGTCCAGATAAATATCAAGGCCGAATTGTTCAGATACGACCTCTCTACCGCCCGAAAAAAACAACAAAAAAGACTTTCAAAAGGCCCCGGCTTCAAGGACGCTCTTCTGCACCAACAGTACATAGAAAAGGATGCGCCCGAAATACAGCAAATCGCAAAAGCAATAACAGGTCGAGCCGAAACGGTCATTGTAAAAAATATATACGACTACGTAGTTGATAATATGGAGTACGACGCTTATGTCGAAAAGAATTTGGGAGCGCTCAAAGCCCTCCAGCAGAAAAAGGGTGATTGCACCGAATACTCTTCTCTTTTTGTTGCTCTATGCAGAGCAAAGAACATCCCCGCAAGAGCTGTTTACGGCTATACATCAGAGTTCAAAGACACCCCAAGGCACAGCTGGGCTGAAGTATATCTGAAAAACTACGGCTGGGTCCCTTTTGACCCAACCGCCGGCGATGTAGAAAACCCCTGGGCTCGAACACAGCTTTATCACACAATGAAACCCATTTACATCTATCTCGGTCAATTCCCCAAAGACGAGGCCCTGAACGACCGTTTATATGCCGCCTATTGGCGGTGGGGAGACGAAATTAAACTGGACGACTCCATTGAAGTCAGGCAGCTTCCCAAGCCCACTCGCAAATCCCCTTAACACTTCAGCATCTTAAAAAAATACGCCGTCGACTCTTGCTTCGCAGGCCTGATTCAGAAACAAAGTTTAGTCAGATCCTTGCATAGTTGCCCAGGTACTGTGTCTGCGGCAGCCCGCCTGTCAGCGGCAGCGCATATTCGACAAAGGCCTCTGTTACGCCGTTGCCTTCGGCGTTAATATATTCGGCAGCCATAGACTTCGTCTTTTCAGCCACATCCCCAAGTTCGGTCCGGAACAACTCAACCGCATAATCCTTGCCCTCGCCAATCCGTCTTATCACCACCGAACCGCTGATATGTTCCATCGCCAGCTTCACCGCCTCTCGCCCGCACGCCCTTGCCTCCTCAGCGTCCACCGATGACCGCACGCCCGCAAAGCTTCTTTGCAAATACCCAAACGTATCAGCCCGCACACGTTTTACGCCAAGCTCAGCCTTTATTCTCCCCGCCAAAAAGTCCGCTAAAGAACCACTGCCGCTAAGTTGTATATTCCCGTGCGAATCAATTTCCGTTTCACCCCCTATCTTCTCCGCCCACGTTACCCCGTCAGGGTCAGTTATACCTTCACTTTTAGCAACAACACACCGGCCCAACTTTCTGTAAACCCCTTCCACATCTGTCAGGATTTTATCCAGCGAAATACCTCTTTCGGGAACATACACCAGATGAGGCCCGTCGTCCTCTCTTTGCTTGCCCAAAACAGAAGCCGCAGCCAGAAAGCCCGCATGTCTGCCCATAAGCACGTCGATCTTTATTCCCGGCAGCGCCCGGTTATCCAGATCATCACCCATCAGCGCACACGCCACAAACTTCGCCGCCGTCCCGTATCCAGGACAATGGTCCGTAACAACCAGGTCATTGTCTATCGTCTTGGGAATATGGAACGCCCGCAGCTCATAGCCGACATCCGCAGCCATTGTGTTGATGATATGAGCGGTACTTGCCGAGTCGTTGCCGCCAATGTAGAAAAAGTACCTGATGTTGTGTTTTTTGAAAACTTCGAATATCCTCGCACAATACTCCGCATCAGGCTTGTCCCTGCTTGAACCCAGGGCCGAGCACGGGGAAGACGCTACTTTTTCCAGCGTATCGGCCGACAATTTCTTCAAATCAACGAAATCTTCCTTAACGATGCCTGCCACCGCATGGACCGCACCATAAAGGTTTTTGATCTGAGGATGTTTGTTTGCCTCTTCGATAACCCCGACCAGCGATTCATTTATCACCGCCGTCGGCCCGCCCGATTGCCCCACTACTGCGTTTGCCTTTGGTACATTTGCCATTGTTACAACATATCTCCTGAAAACTTCTATCGTACCCTTCAATTGACGAAGGGATTATTATACGGACCCCGTTCCCGCACGCAAGGATTAATCCTCATATACCTTGCGAACCAAAAAAAAGACCGCGACCCCACTTATCTGTGAGCTCCCAGCCCCCCTGATTGGGTCAGGATTCACACTAAAGAAGTTCTTAAAGTGCTGCCAGCCAATTCTCAGCCAGCACACCCAGGTCACGCCACTCAACAACTCCGTCCCCACCGGAAGGAGCAATGTCAGCGGACCAGCCACCGGGCTGCTGAAGCCACTGCCCGGCCAGAATGGCAAAATCCCTACAGTCCACCCGGCAATCACCGTTCAGATCCCCCATATAAGCATACCCAAACTCATAACCACCCATATCTACAATCGCGATGCCATTACAGTCGCCGTCTGCGACCCTCGTATGGCCGTCGAGGTCTGCTTCGTTTGGCCCGGCCACGTAATTCGGATCACCTGCATCAATGCAGGCCGAACCCGCCAACAGCCGGTAATCACCATTGTCACCGTTGACAAAGCACGGTTCAGAATCGATATTGCCTTCGCCCATCCAGCCGCCTTCAACATCACTGTACGTTACTGAAGCTGACCCGCCGTCAACGTGTATCTCCTCCGGCGTATCACCCCACAGAATGCAGTTCCTGATCGTTGCCGAAGACTCATAGTTAAACACTCCACCCCCGGATACACCTGCCCCATTTCCGCAAAACGTGCAGTTGGCGAATTCCGGGCTGCCGTACCAGTTGACGGCAGCGCCGCCATAACCGGCGCCATTGCCCGTGAAAAGGCAGTTAATCAGCATCGAAGAAGAATAATAATTGTCAATCCCGCCACCGTACCTTTCGGCGGTATTTCCGGCGAAGACACAATCTCTCACCGTGGGGCAGGCATGGTCGTTTTGCATACCCCCGCCGGAACTGGCGTACCCGCCACGAATTGTAAAACCTTCAACCACCGACAGAGCACTTTCGCCACAATGGAAATAGAACCCTCGATGATGTTCACCCTCAGTCCCTTCGCAATCAATAACGCAGTCAACCGGACCACTTTCACTCCGAACCGTGATGCCTTTTCCTCCAAAGTCAATGTCACGATTCCCCTCACCACTGTAAATACCACGCAAAACAATGATAGTCTGGCTGGCCCCAGCAACATCTATCGCTTCCTGAATTGCATCGAAAGGATGTTCTGCGGAGCCGTCCTCGTTAGGGTCACTGATGCCGGGGTTATTCGGCTCAGGGTCGTTAGACGCATCGTTGTCAACGTACCAAATATCACGGTTGGCAACCGTAAACAGCCCTGAATCCGCCCGCCCAAAATTCGCGTCCATCACCACCCGAAACCCCCCGCTGCAGTACCGGTAGTCGGGCAAGCCGCAGGGCCGACACGCAACCCGGCAGGGAGTTGAGCAACTGCTCCAGCAGCCGCCACGAAGAGCACGATGGGTGCCGCTGGCAGGCCCCTGGGGATTATAGTACGGACTCGACGAATAGTAGCCTGAGCTGTGCCAGTCATTGCACCATTCCCAGGCATTGCCTGCCATGTCGTACAAGCCGTAGTCGTTAGCCATATCTGAGCCGGGAGGTCTTTGACCGCCATCGTAATAACCTACCGGAGTCGTCCACGGCCATGGCCCGGTTTCATACGCGTCGCCCGATTCCCAGTAATTCGCCTTGGACCCATGTTCGATGTCCCCCCAGGGATACCGATAATAGGGGTTATCGTTGCCGCCACGCGCCGCGTATTCCCACTGCGCCTCTGTTGGAAGGCAGTAGCCATAAAAGTCACAATAGGCAGCTCCCCCGTACCAGCTTACCTCCACCATCGGATGCTCCTCTTTGCCCAAGGCGACCGTAAACGTACTCCCGTCAAACGAAATCCGGCTTTCCAGGTCATATTCATTTGTGTTACAATAGGCATCGGCGCCGCCGCCGGCCGCATACACTATCCCGCCGTCACGCACTTCGATCAGGTTTTGAGAGTAAGCCAGGTTCAGGTAGTCGCAGTATTGCTGATTCGTGGTCTCGTAACGGCCCATATAGAATGGGTCAACATAGACCGCATGGATCGGTAAGGACCACGGCATCTCATCATGGTGGTCGCCCATATCAAACTCACCGCCGCAAATAAGCACCATATCCGACGGAACCTGCCCGTCAACGCCAGTGACCCTCACTTTATAGCTGCTGCCGTAAACGCCAGGCAACTCTACCGGGCAGTCCCAGATAATATGCTTGCCCGCGCCCGCAGCAATTCCTTCACCCACAGCCCCCGAAAAAGAAACCGCCCGAACCGACCAGCTCGAACCGCCGTCGTCACTGACATCCACACAGACGGTGCAGCTATTTCCGTCCGTCTCGGCAAGGTCATAATAAATATCCACCAGCCTCGAACCATCGCTGCGCTGACTGGCAGTCACGTTGCTTACAACTGGGGCAGAATTTGCGAATACCACGCCAGCCAAAGCCATCATTAACAGCCCTGAGAATGCAGATATGATTAATTTTTTCATAGCAATATCTTTTTGAGAAACACCGCTGCTTCCCGACCGGCACCGATTCTTGTTTCACAGAGCAGCTCCGGACTCACACTCTCCGTCTGCCAAACGACACCAGCCCGCCGAGATTGGGCAACAGATGCTATCGGCTGCCGAATAGGCCGTCTTGATTCGATTGTGACAACTGCGAAATGAATATCCCAATACTACCGCTGAGGCGGTTTTCTCTTTCATCACACGCTCCTCTTTGTTTAATCAGACAACTTACATAAACGCCCTCTCTAACACTATTATCGCTGACATACCGCCGGATGGATAGAGATTTGCCTTAGCCCCTTAAACTGCACTGTTCTGCCTTTCTAAGCAGCGGTTCATCCTTCCTTGTCTTTCAACTCTCAGTCCGAGCCGGTTCTCTCGAATCCACCTTATCGGACGTCATCTCGCAATAAAACTCCACCAAAAATCCTCGTGCTGTGTTTTTCAATCCTCATTATATCAAAATCACCCCCCTTATCGGAAAAATTCTAATTTCACTAAGAAACCAGCAGCCATAATCACAACCCACCCCCGACAGACAAAAGCAATGCCGCCCCTTTATGTCCTGCGTCTTCCAGGACCCAACCACGTCCACAGATTGCAGATTTAGCGCCTACTTCGTCTTTGTAGTCTGACATATACAAAGTCGCGCCAAAGCCGCCGGGAATTCAAAAAAATGCTGTATTTTCAAATTCCTTTTCAATCGCATGTCCTGAGCGACAGATGTCCGAATCCCGAACAACGGCTCAAAAACCCCCTCACCACCAATGCGTCGGATACGCACCCGGAGCAAAGCGCCTTTCCATATCCCGGAAGCCACGCCAGTAAACGTGGCAATCCACAAAACCCATATTGCCACCCTCGCACTCACTCTCACTGCGCAGGTGGCTCGTAACGTCGTAGATGCCGTATCGGTCGTACATGCCGCCCGAATTCCTGGCAAAATTGCCATAGGGATATTCAGGTGGTCCGTAATCCCTCTCATCGCTCAAAGCCACGTCGGTTACCAGCTCGGCCCCCACGGCGTCCTTGCCCGCTATCGTCGTCAGCCACCGCTTGTCCCCCGAACCGTACGGCTGCCAGCCTCTGCCCTCCGCCGTATCCATCATCCAGAAATAACCCGTCACCCGGTAGCCGCCGTGGTAGTCCCAGTACCTGTCGGCGTGCGTCTTTTGTTGTTTATTCGATGGACAGTAAAAAGTCGCCCGCGTCGCCCCGCTGTCAAGAATAAGCTCCACCGCCTCGTTGTCCAGGTCCCAAAGCCACGGGCCAATCATTCGCGCCGGCAGCTTCGAATCATTCTCATTCGCATACATCGTCAGCGCATAAACATGCTGTCGCAGATTGCTCGCACACATCGACCGCCTTGCCTGTCTCTTCGCCTGCTGAAACCCCGGCACCGCTATCGACAGCAATAACGCAATAACCGCTATCACCACCAGCAGCTCAATCAGTGTAAACGCTTTTTCAAACCTCAATCGCATCTTCGTCTTTTCAACCACGGGGACCGCATCTTCATTATTTCACCTCAAGCTCACAGCCCGGCGTCAAAAAGTACAGCCATTTGCCGACCATTTTCGCCCTCAGTATCGCACTTGCCGCCCTGCCGTAAAGCTCCAACTGCCGATGGTAAAGTCCAGCCCGCTCCTGAACCTCACCGGCCGTTATATCGTCCGTCTTGAAATCTATCACCAGCAGTCCCTCCGCCGTCTCAACCAGCATATCGATTATCCCCTGAACGATGATAGTCTCTTCATCACAGCCGACTATTTCCAATCCCTCCGCTTCCTGCCACTCAGTCGCCGGTATGGCGAACGTGAAACGCCACTCCCGCCAAACTCTGTTGTCAGCCTCAACCACCGTCCGCCCAAGCTCACTTGAGAAAAACTTCATTATCGATTCAGTGTCAATATGCTTGCTGACGGCTTCGGTTATGGCCCCGTCCGCCAAGAGTTTCTCTTTTGTCTCGTTAATCGCCTCTTCGTTTACGCCCTTGCTCAAATCAAGCCCCGCTATTACAATGTGTGTAGCTGTCCCGATTAGTCGCTTTTCGACCGGCCCGCCCAAATCACCTGGCTTGCGCTCCAGCGCCCGCGAATAATCGATTCTCACATACTCATCATCCCCATGCGTCATTTCCGTCACCGACAGCTTCGCAGGAACAACCGGGGCACTCCCAAATCCATACCGCCACCCCAAAGACTCTTTCACCTGCCGCAGCACTTTTCCCTCCGTTCGTTTCGCCCCTGATTTCCTCCCTGACACTTTCGAGCCTCTTGACTTCTCGGCCTTTCGTTTCCGCACATAGTGCGACACCTCTTCCAGCTCTCTCTGTTCGCAAACCCTTACGCCGAATAACTCGTCATCAACAGCTTTTTCTGCCAGACCCGTTTCAAAAACCTCATGCAGACTCTTCTGGTCGCAGAGACCGTAAAGAAGCCACTCCAGAGGACTCTGACACCTCCGAAGCTCCCAGTCACTAACGCCCCGCTCGCCGAACAAAAATCCTTTACTGATGATGTCCTCGCAGTGTTTCTTCTTTTCAGAAGCCGTTAAGATAAGCCGCTCTCTCGCCCGTGTTGTTGCGACATAAAGGATTCGCATCTCTTCCGCCAGAGCCGTTGAGAGTTTCTCCTCCGCGATGACCTGATGCGCCAGTGAGCTTAGCTTGCTGTTTGATTGCTGGTCGATAATTCGCAGACCCAGCGTAACGCCGGCATCAGCGAGGCAGTCGTCCTGAATATCTCTTTTGTTGAACCTGCTTTCCAGCTCCGCCAGAAAGACAACTGGAAATTCAAGTCCCTTGCTCTTATGCACGCTTACAATCCGCACCGCATTTTCCGCCGAGCTGTCCGGCTCTGCCGGCGCCCAATCCTGCCCCACTTCCTGAAGCTTCTCGATAAATTCAACAAACCGCCTCAGTGAAGCAATCCCGCCGCTGCTCACAAAACCCTCGAACTGAATCGCCCTGTCGTGCAGTTTCAAAAGATTCGCCCTCCGCGCCTCACCGTTCGGAAGCGCCGAAACAAAAGACAAATACCCCGTCTCACGATAGATTTGCCAGATTAAATCAGACAGACTGCCCCGTCGCGCAACCGTCCGCCATCGTTCGATTTTCTCAACTGCATCTCTGAGTTTCTCGCACGGTTTCTTATCCGGCCCCGACTCACAGTACGCCACAACGCAGTCATAGAAATTCCTGTGCTCTTCATCTGTTTTGCTGTGAAGTTTTATTTTTGCCAATTCACTGTCACTAATCTTCAGCAGTGGACTTCGCAGCACCGCCGCCATTTCGATATCACGCTGTGGATTGTCTAAGATTTTCAGCAGGCACAACAAATCGCTGATTTCCGTCGCTTCAAAATACCCCGCCACCGCCGAGCAGCTCACCGGCACACCGGCTAACCGAAGCACTTCAACATAATCGTTCGCCTTTTTCGCCAGTGACCGCATCAATATCACAATGTCACGATACTCAACGCCCCTGAATTCATCCCGCTGCTTATCATATATCTCAAACTCAGCCTTCCCTCCCTCTGCCCTCACCATTTGCCTTATCCGCTGCGCAATCATCACCGCCTGACGCTGTCGGTTACTGATGGCATCTGAACTCTCCTCGTCAACGGACTCTTCCGTTTGCCGCCTTGTGACTTTATCCTCTTCATTGAGTATGTGCAGCTCCACAACCGGCTTACTGTCACCTTCTGCCGTTCTCGTGCATTCCTCTGCACCCACTGGCCTCAGCTTGGCCGATTCGTCGTAGCTTATTTTTCCAAAAGACGCCGTCATTAGCCGCCCGAATATCTTGTTCACAAAGTCAAGAATACCTTTGCCTGAGCGGAAATTAGTATTCAGGTCAACCCGAAAGCCCTTTGTTGCCTCAGCCGGCTCCGCCGAAGCCTCCTTTAGGTGTTTGAGAAAAATATCCGGCTTGGCTCCTCGCCACGCATAAATGCTCTGTTTGGCATCGCCCACAACAAAAACATTCCCGCCCGCGCTAAGCAAATCCAGTATCGCCTGCTGAACGCAGTTTATGTCCTGATACTCGTCAACAAATATATACTTGTATCGTTGCCGAAGTGCCAAAGCGGTCTCTGTCGGCGATAAATCATCTTCCGCAGAATCTTCAGCCCTCAACAGCCTGAGCGCATAATGTTCAAGGTCCGCAAAATCCAGACAGTTAACCCCTCGCTTGGCCTGACCGTACAACTGGTCAAACTTCTTAACAAGCTCAACGAGTACCCTCGTCTGCCCGCTCACGGCACCGCTCACTTTGTCGAGATAGTCAGGATTTAGAATCGCCAGCTCTGAAAGTCTTTCAAATTCGTCTTTTGCGTTCTTGGCAGCGCTTCTGATAACCTCAGCAATCCGCCCGTCAAGTCCCCTCGGTTTGTATTCAAATCTCGATGGCTTCTGAAAGTCTAATATCTCCTCGGCACATCGGCCCCAGTCACCGGCTTCTAAAAGTTTGAGACATCTCGAAACAGGTTTGACAAAACTCTCCTCCCATTTTGCCGCCCAATTGCCGCCGACATTCTCCTTCTCATAAAGCTGCTGAGCATACTGAATCTGTTCGAGAATCTGCTGCAATTTCTCTGCGACGACTTGTTTTTGTTTTTCTCCCAATGTCCCTGCAAAAGGATTTGCCGTCTCTGCCAGCACACCCGCTCGTTCGCACCAGTCTTCACGTGAAACCACACCGTCCAGAAAATCGCTCAGAGTTATTATCTTTGCGAGAAAACCCTCTGTCGTCCGAAGGTCTCGCCGATAGAAAAGCTGCTGCAGCCCCTGTGTCAAATTGTTCTGCTCCCACGCCCAGTCGATTGTTTTCTCAAGGACCTCCGCTTTCAGCAGTCTCGCCTCGTCACTGTCGATTACCCGGAAAGTCGGGTCAAGGCCGAGTTTATAAAAATACTCCGTGATGAGCCGTTTGCAGAACGAATGTATCGTACTGATATCGGCGCCCTGCAGCAGCATAAGCTGCTCGCGAAGGTGTGGGTCCCGTCTTTCCAGATATGTATCCCTTAATTGCTCGCCAATCCGCCAACGCATCTGCTCCGCTGCCGCCTCGGTAAACGTCAAAACAAGAACACTCCAGACGTCCGGACATACGCTTTTGTCCGACACAATATCCACGCACCGGCCCGACAGCACCGCCGTCTTGCCCGTACCCGCCGACGCCGTCACCAGAACGTCACTGCCCCGCGCCGCAATCGCACGCCGTTGTTGTTCCGTCCATCTTATCTTTTTCTCAGCCATCACCAGCCCCCATCTTCTCAAGGACCGCAGACTTCCTCAGTGACTCCAAAGAATTATAATCATTTATCTGCCAATCGAATCGGCAAACTGACTTATACTTGCAATAACTACACGGCGACCTCTGGCTCAAACGATAAGGCCTCACCTCAATCCTGCCCGATAGAATCTCCTCAGCTAATTCTATTATTTTCACCTCGGTAAATTTAAGTACCTTTTCAAAGTCATTCGGCTTCAGCGCCCCTCGATTTTCATAATTCCCATACGGCTCACCGTTTTTCGTAACGTAAAAGTTGTAGAATTTGTTTTCACCATTCCTATTCTCTCCATCGAGCTGTTGAGCAAAGTCACCGTTGAATATCCCCCTCGCTTTGTAATCGAAACTCTCTGCTTTCAGTGATAGTCCATCAAGCCTACTTGCCTTCGGGCTTACCTCAACCGGCATATAAAACGCCCCCACAACATCCTCTCCGGCACCGGCCGCGTTGTGAGTTGCCAACATATAAATCGCAAGTTGCATATCCAGCCCATAGTAGAGTTCCGACCAGCTAAACGACTTTGCTCTGCGCTTATAATCCAAAACAATCGCAGTTATTTTCCCGCTGACATTTGCAATATCAACCCGGTCGATTTTGCCGTCCAATGACAGCGCCCGCCCGCCCAAAAGCTCCATCTTATATTCACCCAGCGTCTCAACTGCGTCCTTGACTTCACCGAACGAAACCTCCGACCGCTCGGGCCGAAAGCTCCCCGCACGAACCATCTCCGCAATTGCCGGAACGCAGTCTTCAAGGACCTCACCGGCAGCATTGATGATAAATGCGTTGTGGACAGAACGACCCGCAAAGTTCGAGATAAAGCGGTCTGTTTGAACAAGCTCTGCAATTTGTTCTCTCAGGAGCTTCAATAGCTCCCCGTTTTGAGCTGTGGCAATATCTTTCTTCTCCGCGTTAAGTTTTCTTAACAACCCATCCAGAACACGATGGTAAAAACGACCCAAATCCAGCGGCTCAAACTTAAATTCCTTCCGCTCTTTTAGCTCCAGAACATACCGCGCAAAATACTGATAGGGACACGCCGCAAATGTACTCAGCCTCGTCGCCGAGCTTCTTAGCTCTTTGCCGAAAAGATTTTCCACCACGTCACTATCTAACCGCGCGCAATTGTCATAATTTATCGCCGAAAAAACTCTTGAACCAACCTCCGCAAGTTGTTCATCGCCACAACATTCATCCAGCAATTCACCAGGCTCATCGCGCCAGGCTTGACTCACATCGCCGGGGCTGTCTTTGCCCAATTGCCTGCACAGCAAATCGGCAAGTTCGCTTTCGCTAACAATCTTATCAACAGATATTTGTTCGCCCGCAATCGATTCTTCGCCCAAATCTTCAAACAGCGATTCGAGATTACCTATAAACTGTGAACGGCATTCCCCACTGCCCTTCTCGTCCACCAAAGGGTACGTCACGCACAGAAATTCTGACGCACGTGTAAATGCGATATAAGCCAGATACTGCCGCTCGACCAGCTTTTCACGCCCCGTCGCCGCCAGCGCAAAATCCGCCGACTCCGCAGCCCTGCGGTCCTCATCGCTCAATATGCCCCCAAAACTCACCGGCACCGGAAACTGCCTTTGCGTCGCACCTATCAAAAACACCGCTTTCAAATCCGGATGCCGGCTCCGCTCAATCGAGCCTACAAGCACCTGGTCCAGACTTGGCGGTATAAATGCCAGCGTTAACTGTGAAAAAGCCGAATTCACAATCGCAAGATAATCCTCGCACTTAATCTTCTGACCGCCAAAGACCTCAACAAGTTCGTCGAACACGCTCACAAACTTATCGTAAAACTGCCGATGCTCATCGGCCGCCGTGTAATTGCCCGCCTTAACCGCTTCCTCGAGCCACTCACCAATTCTTTGACGAACCTCTAAGCTGTCTAAAAAATCAGAAATAATCTCCGTGAGCTCATCGGCCCTGACCGTCTTTGCCGCATTATCACCGCCATAAAGTCTCTCCCGCAGCCCAAGCAAAGGCCCGCTCAACTTTCGCCGGATCTGATTTATACGCCGCTCATCAAAAGACTCGTCCTCTTCGCCCGCAAATTGCCATTCCTTATCGCTCTGCCAGTCCGCCGCACCCACTCCGAACGCAAGACAGTAATTCTCCAACAAATCAACATCGCCGCGCTCCACTGGCACAAGGTCGCTCTTAAGATAAGAAAAAATATCGTGATGGCAAAAGCCGCCGCTAACCACCTCAAGCGCCGAACAAATAAGTTGAACAGCCGCGTGCTGTTTCAGCCCCTTGCGCCTGTCGATGAAAAACGGTATGCCGTAGTCCTCAAAGTATGCCCTTATGTAGTGTTCGTAACGCGCAATGTCCGACGCGATTACCGCAATGTCACGGTATCGATAGCCTTTTTCCTTCACCAGCCCCAGTATCTGCCTTGCAACGAATTGCACCTCAGCCCGCGCATTCGGCGCCGATACAATCCGAATATTCTCTCTCGCCGCAATTTTCGCCGGTGCCGGCTCGAAAATATTACGCTCGATATGAGCAAGCTGCCCACTGCCGGAAAATCTGACCGCGGTATTTAAGATTATCGGTTCGCGTAATTCGAGTTTAGAGTTTTTTACTATTTCAAAAAGTGCCGCGTATGTTTCTTCGGTCGGACCAAACAAGCCAAAGCGCTCCCCCCGGCCGGCATCGGGATTTCCCAAATCCACCTTTGACGCGTCCAGACAGAGAGCAATTTGCGCATCTGCAGCCGTCTTCAGCAGTTCAGCCAAGATAGCCAGCTCCGCCGTAGTGAACCCCGCGAACCCATCCACCCATAGTCTTGCGCCTTTGACAGAGTCAGCCTTGCCCACCGCCCCGCAGGCCCGCCTCAATTGAGCATCCGGGTCCGTGAACTTGCCCTCGATGGCTCTCAAATATTCATCAAAAATCAGCCCGATGTCGGCAAATTTTAATGCCGCCAGATTATTACTCTCCTCTTTCCGCAACTCGCAAAGCAGTTGCTCAATATCCTCTGCTGTTTTTGCATACTGGTGCAGTTCCCTGATAGTCTCTGCCATTTGTCGGCTCATCCCCACCGAGCTCGCCGACGAGCCGAACGCCTTCAATTTGCTGCCGTTATCACGCAGCAGTCTGTGCACTATCATTTGTTGCCCCAGCCGTGTCAATGCCGGCCTCGCCGTGTTCTTGCCTGACAGCAGAAATTGCAGACGGTCAAATGAAAGAACATTCAATCGGTTGTACCCCGCTATTCTTCTGTCAGCTAAGATCGCACGTTCAGCCTGATAGCTCGCCTGTTCCGGAACAAGCAGAATCAGCCCCTGCTCGCCCGGCTCCGCCAATGCATCCACAACTGCTTTTACGCAGTACCGGCTCTTGCCCGTCCCGCTTCTGCCAAGAATAAATTGAACTGCCATTGAGACTTACCCTGCCTTTGAGTGTATCCCTTGACCTTTCACTCCTGATTTCCCCTTTTTTACCACCAATCCGCCGTTTTTTCAAATCTTTCATTGAGATTCGAGCCTCCGCCGCCCCTTCGGCCTGCGCAATTCAAATCCCACCGTTGATTTATCGCCTTTTATGTGTTACAATAAACACCGAAAAGAAATTGGGATTTGGCAGTATGAAAAAGTCACAGGTGACGATTTTTGCAGCTTTTCTGGCGCTGTTCGCTTTTCGTTCAGCTTGCTTCGCCGACACATTTACACATCGCCGGACCAGCGAGCTGTTGCACGGATACGCAACCAGCCGAGCTGAAGCCGGCATAACCGCAGTCCACACCCGGGAGAAGGGCCTCATCGACCTCAATCTCGCCGACTGGCGGATTACACCTGACCGCCTGGGCAGGAACAACAAGGTAATCGTTTTGACACTCGATAACAAGATTATGCTCCAGATCCAAACCGAAGCCCTCATCAAGGCTATAACCACCGCTTCAGACCAGGGGCCTCTGTTTATTTTGCTTGAGATCGACACCCCTGGCGGACGCGTCGATTACACACGCCGCATCTGCGGCGCCATTACCCAGACCGCAAACTGTCATCTCGCTGCCTTTATCAAGGGCGGCAAATACGGAGGGGCAATGTCCGCCGGTGCCGCTGTCGCCTTGGCCTGCGACAAAATCTATATGGCCGACCACACCGTCATTGGTGCCGCCGCACTCATGGTGCTTTCCGGAACCGGACCAAAAGACTTCAAAACAACCTACGGCCAGGAAGTCGGAGAAAAATTCAGCTCAGCCTGGCGAGCTTATCTTGCTTCTCTGGCTGAGCAAAACCATCGACCCGGACTGCTCGCAGGAGCTATGGTCGATAAGGACCTCGAAGTTATCGAAGTAGCTGACGCTGACGGAACGCTCTTTATCGACCCCATCAACAAAACCCCACAGCAGCAGCTCGTCCACACCTGGAGCAAAAAGGGCTCACTTTTGACCCTGACCGCTGAAGAAGCCGTCAAATGTCAGATTGCCGACAAAGTTCTCAACTCACGCCGCAAGCTCCTTCGCCATTTGAACGCCCAGGACGCCGAGATTGTCATTGACGATTCTTACCAGCAGGCCCAAAAACAATTTGACAGGGCAAAACGCAGGTTCAACAGGCTGACCAAATCTCTTGATTTAAAAATCAAGCAGATGAAGCGAGCAAAGACCACGCACAGGGCCCTGAAAATGCTGTCCGAAATCAGAAAAGAGTACAAGGCCCTCCTGACATTGGCCAAACGTTATCCCGATTTGCAGGTCAACATTCCACTTTTGCAGCAACAGCTCAACACCGCTGAAGCCCTCTACAAAGAAGCCAAAATGCCACGTGCTCTGTCACCGTAATCTCCCCACTGACGACCCTCGAATTCCATCGAGCCAGAGACAGGTACGCCGGTCCTTGCCCACCATTATTTCCTTTTGAACATTTGAAAATTTGCATTTTGATATTGTTTCGAATTGCGAATTTCGGACTTCGGATTTATAATAGAGGCAGCGTCCCTTGACAAAACGATAAGATTGTAGGGTGGCCTTGAAGCCCACCAATCCCAACTTAATATGTCGCAGATGAACGGTGTTCTGCCACAGATGAAGCGTTATCTGCCATAAATGAAGCGCCAGTTGTAGCATATTAAGCGTGATATGTCACAAATGAAGCTTTACCCCGTTAGAAAGAAGGCTCCGCCCTTTGGGCGGGGTAAAAAATAGATAGCTCGCCCCGTTAGAGATTTGTCTCTAAACGGGGTGAGCTTTCTAACGGGGTTTACCTGT
>Ga0114930_10000458_pt1 | contig 42489 bp, 42 predicted proteins | sample AnhtaG_FD_87300 | JGI IMG/M metagenome (GOLD analysis project Ga0114930, IMG submission 87300) | Deep subsurface microbial communities from Anholt, Denmark to uncover new lineages of life (NeLLi) - Anholt_01485 metaG | ecosystem: Environmental > Aquatic > Marine > Oceanic > Sediment | place... | reverse complement strand
TCAGAGTGTTCCATATCCATGCGGAGTTGTAGTGAACTTCTGCAAATGGGCTACAACGATGTCGATGTAGTGAGATTGGTTCGCCCAAAGGGTAAAAAATGCCGATGAATAGCTTAGGTTAAAAGTCTATGTTAAAATATGTGTCTGAGAAAATGTCCAATGTCAAGGTTTGACCCCAATTGAACTCAAAAAAAATTCTTCTTTCTGTAGCAGGATATGATCCAACCTCGGGTGCAGGGGTAGTCCTAGATTTAAGAGTCTTTCAGAAATACGGGTATTATGGGATGGGGATTCTCACTTCTTTGACATCGCAGAATACACAAACTGTAAAAAAAGTTCATTGCCCTACCTCTCGATTCGTCTCTGAGCAGTACATGCATCTGCGCGCTGATGTGGAATTTTCAGGCATCAAAGTGGGGATGATCGGCTGTGCAGAAAATATCAGCGTAATCGCAAAAATCTTAACAGATAATCCCAAAATTCCCATCGTCATCGATCCGGTTTTCAAATCCAGCGGGGGGAACTGGCTGTACGATAAAAAATCAATACTGCCATACATGGCTAAGATCAGGGCGAAAGCTTCTCTGCTCACACCGAATTTGGCGGAAGCTGAAAGGATTTCAGGAATAAAAGTGAGGAACGTGGAAGAGATGCGCACATCAGCCGAAAAAATTTATGCTCTGACCTCGATCCCCTGTCTGATAAAGGGAGGGCACCTGCGTGATCAGAACGTAGATATCCTTTTCGATGGGAAGACTTATGTCCTCTTCAAAAACAAAAAATTAAAAAAGACTGTCCATGGCACAGGATGTTTCCTCTCCTCATCGATTCTGTGTCATCTGGCCAATGGATCGCCTCTGGATCAGGCTGCTTCTCTGGCTATAAAAGCTACACATGAAGCCATAAAAAAAGCGACAAAATTGGGCAGCGGACAGCTGATTATTGGGGCCAGAATAAGAAGACCGAATGCATAAATCGCTTGCATGTATATTTAAAATTCAGGTTTAAGGCCTTCCACTCTATCCAAAGGGAAGGTGAAAACGATTCCTGTTCCGGGTTGGTTCAAATCCCCCAGGATCTTTTGGAGAATCCTGATGACCTCCTCTTCTTTTTCATCCCGAATCACAGAAAAAACCGTTTTGTTATGGGATTTTGCTCCGGCAAACATAAATCTCAATCCTGCAAAAATCGGGACTTCCTCAGAAAGGATGTGGCCCATGCCCACGCTGTCCACCACTGTAGCCCCTGAAACACCGACCTCCACATAACCCTCCAGGACCTCTTCCAGTTTTTCGACTTTGTTCAAGAAGAGCACCAGAAGTTTCATGCAATCTTCCCTTCTTCTTCCTCGAGGAGGGCGCATATATCGCCTGGATCCTCTATTTTCTTGATTTGTTCGACGAAATTCGTCTCCTTCACAAGTCGACACACATGGGCAAGGATCTTTAACTGAGCACCCGGATTATTTTTGCTCCCGAGTAGCAACATAAGGACGTAGGTCGGCATCTGATCAACTGCCTCGAAGTCGATTCCCTTTTCAAAAACGGCAAGCGCCAAAAATGGTTCTTCGACCTCATCGATCAACGCATGGGGAATGGCGATGCCTTTCTCCAAACCTGTGCTCCCCAGGCTTTCCCTTTTCAACAGTTCATCCAGGACGAGCTTATCATCGGAGATCAGGTCTCTCTTTTTAACGGCGGCGACAAATTCCTCGAGTACCTGCCGTTTATCTCCAGGTCTAAGGCTAAGAAAAACATGGTCTTCCTTTAAAAGGCTGCAAATTTTCATATCATTCCCCTATTCATCTGCATTATATCATTTTCACCCAAATTGTACCGGTTAATTCTAACCTCTTTAACCTGAATAGTTATTTTTTATTTGGCGGTTTTAGATAAAGCGTTGCCGACGCATTCTTTTCCACCTCATCTCGGGAAAAAATCATCGGATGGAATTCTCCTTCGATCCATAAGGGGACTTGATTATCATAAAAACGGCTCATGAAGTGTCCGCTCTGTCCCGAAGAAAGCACACAAACGGATTTGTCCCAATCGGATAAATCGATGATCTGGCGATAGCTTGCAGACCAACTGGTTTTGTGTGGAGTCAAATAATTCACTTTGACAGTGAAGGCATTTCCATTGGAAGGGCGAGAGCCCAGATTGAAAAAGCGGAAAAGAAAAAGACGGCCCAAAGGATGTTGGTACCGGATAGCATTCATCTTGCTCCAATCCCAATTTTCGGGAGAACCGTACAACCAGTCCAGTCGGTTATAAGCCCTGAGAAGGGCACTTTTAATCACATCCTCCCTCTTTTCAATCTCGGGAGTCTCCTTATTATCGAACCAAAAAGAGTCGGGTTCAGAGAGGATTCGGAGGACACCGGCCATCTTCCTCCTGAAAAAAAAGTCGAAGCTTCGAAAATCTTCCTTGAGTTCATCTTGAAAAATTTCTTCTGGGAAAAAGTTCATGAATGTGGCGTATAAAGCTGGAGCATTCCCTGCATCCATCTGCAAATCCCAATTTTGGAGGATGTCGAGAGCTTGCTTCAGCTTTCCTTGGGCTCCGGCTATTTGCCGGATGAACGGATAAAAGAGTTTTCCTTTTTGGGAATAGATATCTCCCTGGAGAGACTGGAGAGAGGACACGGAGTGCTTTTCTGTTTGCAGAAGAAGTTCCTTTATTCTATTCGCTCTAAACGGCGCATCCCAGTCAAAACTCACGTAAAACGGATAATCTTCTGGCAGAATATTTTGGTTTGCTATGACGATCAACCCTGCCTCAGGATTGTACAGATTGGGTTTTTGATCCTCCTCAAGATATCCCTGCCATTCCCCTCCTTCCCTCCAACTGGGAAAAGGAAAAAGTGCTGCTTCTTCGGTACGAAGCGGAATCTTGCCGCCCAAATAATAGCCTATGTTATTGTTCTTGTCGGCGTATCCAAAATTCTGTGACGGGGAATCGAACAGGCTCAATGCTGCTGTAAAATCATCCCAGTTTTGCGCTTTATTGAGGAGATAACAGGCTTTAAAAACTTTGTCCCCTTGATGAATGGTCCATTTGAGAGATATGGGATTTTGGCTCTCGACAATATGGGGAGAAATGACGGGGCCGCGAGTCGTCCACATAACCTCCAGCTTTTCCGGCTCCTTTCTCCCTTTGATCCGGATGACCTCTTCCTTCTTCATCAACGGTACCCATCCATCCTGTTCCCAGTACATGTCCCGCGTTTCGTTGAATTTTTCGACGTACAGATCCTGCGAGTCAACCGTGGAATTCGACAATCCCCAAGCTATATCTTCGTTATGTCCGATGATCACCCAAGGAAGACCCGGAATGTTAACGCCAATGACGTTAAGGGATGGGCAGTGAAGATGCATTTCGTACCATACAGGCGGCAGGTTGATTTCGAGATGAGGGTCGTTCGCCAAAGTGGTTTCCCAGAGATCGTCCGATCGCCGGAGAGAATCCAATTGTTGCTCTGTTGGGGATAGACCAATTCCAAAAGCCTGGATAGGGATATCTTTTCTGTTTCAAAGGAAGGCGGCTTTACTCCTTCTTCAAGGACCTGAAGGGCCCTCTCCTGGCCCATTCTATAAATCAGATTCGAACGAACCACTTCGCTCGGGAAATCCGCGCATAAAAGCATGGCCATGACCTGTTTGATAATCAGGGAATCAATCGGACTCCATGGCTCTGGCCGATAGCGCAATACAGAAAATTCGGGGGGCCACTTCCATTTCCGGGAACTGAGCCAGGCATTGATGCCTTGACTGTAGGCGGTCAACATATCTTTAACTTCTGGGGGAAGCTGCTCATAGTCCTTCAATGCGGCTTCTTTAAGGCCCATCACTCTTACGTATATATCTCTTTCTAAAAGAGCTTCTCCGAACAATTCAGAAAGCCTCCCGTACCCTGTTCTCCGGGTGAGGTCCATCTGCCACATGCGTTCATTCGCATGGATGTAACCGCATGCAAAGAAAAGATCTTTTTCCGTGTCGGCATAAATATGGGGAACTCCCCAAGTGTCGGTTAGGATTTTCACTTCCTCTTTCAGCCCTTGAACAGAAACGTTTCCTTTGTATTTAGGCTTGGAAAAGAAGAAATAACCGGGAAAAAACAACAAGAATCCCAGAATGATCAACAGGATGACCAGAACAAATTTTTTTAAAAAAGATTTCATGAGGTTGCGGAATCCTTGCGGGATTTTCCCTCGATCCTGAGTATTTCATCGGCCTGGGTTAGAATGTCTCTGGAAAATTCGACGCCTTGTTTCGCGGCAGCGTTCAAGTTGAGGTGGAGTTTAACTTCTTTCATGTACTGGATAGGTATGCCAGCCGGACTTTCCCCGTTTTTAACACGGATGGCGACCTGCCCAGCTCTATGGCCCATCTCAAAAAAATCCCATCCCATGGCTGCACAGGCTCCGAGGTTCGTGGAAAACAGAGCTCCTCCGAACAGGGGAACCGCATTTTCATCGGCCATACGACTGACTGCTTCGAACGATGCATTGATGGTGTTATCGGAAATCTGATAGATGACATCGATTTTTTTATTCATCAATACCTGGGCAGCCAACAGAACCTCGCTTTTGTTGTTGACAGGGACGGCAATAATCTCAAGCCCCATTTCCTTCGCTCCCTCTCTGGCCAAGTCCAGATAGTATTTTGAATTCAACTCCGAGGGAGTCCAGAGGGTTCCGACTCTTTTCGTTTCGGGAAGGATCTGCTTGATAAAAGCCAGGCTTTCTTTGATGGGTCCTCTGGAAGAAATGCCGGTGACATTGGGCAGGTGATCATCCACAGACCTCCCGGCCCCGGCCAGGAAGGGATTGGCAATGGAAGAGAACACGATCGGAATCTCCGAAGAAGCGTGGAGGGCTGCCTGCAGACAGGGAGTGGAAAGCGGAACGATCAAATCCACATGCGACGACACAAATTCCTGAGCGATGCGCTGGACTTCGGGAATGCTCCCCATCCCGTTGCGAATCACCATCCGAATATTCACTCCATCCAACAACTCCGCCTCTTCCAGTGCGCTAAGGAAACCTTTCCGGACAGAATTCAAGGTGGGGGCGTCATCGACTTGAAACAAGCCGATGGTGAAGAGCTCTTTGTTCTCCTTTTGGCAGGCTGGGGATAGGAAAAGAATGGCAACAAGAAAAATCCAATATTTTTTCATGAACTGATCCTCAAATTTCCTAAACATCATAATCAAAAAGCCAGCAAGGAGCAAATTTTTTTTGCGGGTCAAAAAAGATTTGATTTTTATCTTGGATTGGTCTAACTTGAAAAATGTCCAATGTCAAGGTTTGACCCCAACTTAAATTATTATATCGGAACGGCGGGATGGAGTTACAAGGATTGGGAAGGGATCGTCTATCCCACAAAAAAGGGGGCCAACTTTCATGCCCTTATCTTTCTGGCAAAATACATCAACATTGTCGAAATAAACAGCACCTACTACAGGCCACCCGCCATCCGGATGGCCTGGTCCTGGATAAAGCGAGTGGACGGTTATCCTGACTTTTTGTTCACCGTCAAGCTGCATCAGGTTTTCACACACCAACGGAAAGGATTTTCACAAAAGGATGTGAACGAATTTAAAGCAGGTATCGAGCCCTTAAAAGCCCATAACCGGCTTGCTGCTATTCTCATCCAGTTTCCCTGGTCATTTGCCCGGAACACTCTCCATGTTGACTATTTGACTAACCTTTTCAATCTATTCGAGGATTTTCCCCTGGCTTTGGAAATTCGGCATGGAAGCTGGGACAACACAGAATTATACGAACTTTTAACCGAACACAATGTGAGTTTCTGCAACATCGACCAGCCTCTTTTTGGAAACTCAATCAAACCCAGTGCCATCTGCACCAATCCTGAGCTTTCCTACGTCAGGCTTCACGGACGAAATTACAAGAGCTGGTTTAACGAAAAAGCAGGGCGGGACGAGAGGTACAATTACCTTTATTCCCATGATGAACTGGAAGACTGGATCGAAAAAATCAAAAAATTAGGGAAAAAGAGCAAAAAGGTGGTTGTCATCACGAATAACCATTACCGCGGACAAGCATTGGCCAATGCCCTCCAGATCAAAAACATGATCACACAAGAAAAACTCGACATTCCTTTTGATCTGCTCAAGCAGTATCCAGCCCTTAAAGAAATCATCAAAAAAATAAAATCGGGACAGATGGATCTTTTCGAAGAAAGCTAGCCTTCAAATCGATCGACAGAGACAAACTCCGAAATCTTTTTCCTCTCTGGTCTCTTTTTTTCTGCGGCCTTTTGGTTGTCAGACAGAACCGGGCTGATCTGTTCGGCTTGTTTTCCCACGATAATAAGGGTAATCACCTGATACTCCTCCGGAATGCCGAGGATCTCTTTGGTCTTCTTGGGGCTGTATCCCGCAATGGGGTGGGCCACAAGCCCCAACTCTGTGGCTCTCAATATCAGAAATCCTGCCGCTAAACCACAATCGAACTGGTGATATATCCTGTCTCTGATGATGCAGTCATCTTCTTTTTTGCTGAAAACGGCGATGATCATCGAGGCCGCATAGGCCCATACATTCCCAGAGGACAGGGCTTCATGCATTCTCTCGAGCATTTCAGGGCTCCGGACAAAAACAAATCGCCAGGGTTGGTTGTTGAAACAAGAGGGAGCCAACTGGGCGCTTCGGGCCAAATCCTCGATCAAATCATCAGAAATTCTCACTGAAATGAGAGACCGATACGCTCTTCTTTCCTTAATGGCTTGACTGACGTCCATTCCTATCTCCTTTGGATGAAATCGCTTCTTTTCTTGTGCCCGTTAGTTTTTGATATCGATTCCCCCAAGAATGGCAGTTGCTTTCACATACAGAGTCATTTGGATTGTGCTGGATGGGACGGGGCTGTGTTTATCATCCACCCCCCCTAAAATAGCACTGCTGTCCACGACAACTTTCCACTCACGCGGGACAAAAAGGTCGATCCCCCCCATAATGGCTGTCAGTTCGACGGTGGCCTGGTTATCTTTCAATTTTGTCTGGGTGAGGTCCAGCTCTAACCCCCCCATAATAGCGGTCGCTTTTCCTCCACGGAATTTATCCGATTCGAAACGCCGCTTCAGACCAGAGAAAATGACAAAGGCTCCGAGATCGTCCTGTTTGATCTCCGGTGCATTTTCGCCGAAACCCTTGGGTCTTGGTTTAAAAATGATCCACAGTCCAGCTGCAATGATCAGCAAAGGCCAGAAATAAGCCCAAACTCTTCCACCTAAAACACCCCAATTGTTCAACTGGAAAAATGCCCCGATCGCAATCAGGAACAAAGCTACCCCTGCGTTTCGAAAACCGCTGGTCAGCAGATGGGACAAACCAATCAAAATCAGGATCATCGGCCAGTAGGTAGAAATAAAATCCCCGAAATCCAGCTTGTCCATGTTGGCAAGCAGGAAAATGACACCGACAGCGATGATCAACAATCCTGAAAAAATCCGTCCCTGATAATTTCGTAATTGACTCATGTTATCCCTCCACTAGAAATTTTATAGATTTTCTAAGACATTTCCAACTAAATTTTTTTAATTAGGCTTTCTTTTCCCCGAAAGCTCGACTTTGTGTTTTCTGACGAAATCCGGAGAAACACGCCGGCCCTTTTTATCGGCGTAGCTTAGCGCATCGAACTGGCACTGAACAACACAGGCTCCGCAGCAAATGCATTTTTCCGGTCTCTCTAGGATGGCTAGCCGTTTTTGTTTATCCAGTGTGAAACAATTCAGCGGACAGACTATCCCACAAATGCCATCTCCGCGGCATTTTTCATTATCGACCTCGACTTGAAAGCCCTTTTCCTCTCGAAATTCACTGATTAAAAGGGGGGTGCCCCCTGCAAGGTCTCCGCCAAGAAGGAGAACCGTTACAAAAGATAATATCCCCCAAAACAAAAGGAAATTGGCAGTAAAATGAGATGTCAGAAGGCTATAGGTCCCAAGACCCGCTAAGACTAAAAAGAGAAAGGAAAACAAAAAAATCCTTCTGCCGATACGCCTTTTTTCCCACTGTTTTTCCTGTTCCTTTGGACACAACAATGGCAAATAAACAGGGAATACGGAAAATACAAAAAAGGCCAGCAGCCAAACCATAATGATCGCTGGCACGACTGCTTCGCTTTTAAAAATCAACAAAACAAGGGAAAAAACGACGGACATCCAGAAGGCCCATGCAATGGCCATTTCGAGGCGGTCCCGCAGAGGGAATCGAACAACGCTCATGCCGGTCGTTTTTTTCTGCCCGTTTTTGAGATAAGCAGGAAAATCTTCGATATTGACCGGCCCCCATTTCACTTTCCAGCCTGTTCTCTGATCGATAACTCTTGCCTCAATCCCACAGGCCACCAATTGGGGGAGAATGACTGTTCTATGATCGATGAGATTTTCGATACCGCTGATTTTTATGGCTGAAATCACATCATGATTCGTGAAATGGCCACCTGCAGCCGCACACCACACGTTGATGCCGCGGCTGTTGGCCACAAGCAGGAAGGCATTTTGCCCCTTGAGCGCTCGCTTGACTTTGAGGACTGTCAGATGATAGTTACCGGTCAGCAAAACCGGCGAGTTTCTGTCCGGGTGGCCGATTTTTATCAATCCTGTTTTTTGAGGCAAAGGCAAAAACCGGAGGATTGTCTCCAGCAAATAAAAAAGCCCGTATTTCAAAATATTCATCAGGATCGATCCCGATTTTTTCTTGCAGCTAATTTCAAGAGGTTTTGACTTTTGTTTAACTCACAAGAAACAATTTTAAATCCGGCCCCCTCAATTTTGCTTGGGAAGTTTTTCAGAGCTCTCGTTGTCGTTCCACTGACCAAGAATACAAAGAGCTTAAAGATCGACCGGAAAAAACCTTGGAGCAATATCTTGAGGAAGCTCTGAGGTCGGGTTTCATCGATCACCAGAAAAAGGCCTTCTGGCTTCAATATCCGGCTCACCTCATTCACTGCAAAATCCAATTCCTCTTCGGTGAGCTCGGAAAGACAAAGGCCACTCATCACCGCATCATAGGTTTGATCCGTTTCATTGCCGAGCTCAGCCACACCCATTTCGACAAATTCTATGTTCTGGGAGAGATGGGCATCCTTGGCTTTTGCTCTGGCAACATCCAGCATCCCAGGATTGATGTCAATGGCCGTGACCTCCGCTCCTCGTTTTGCTGCTCGAAAAGCCAATGCCCCGGTCCCGCAACCCACATCCAGGACTCTGTCTCCCTCCTTGACGTGCGCTATCAACCGATCATACAGATTGTCCAACTGCCCCCCAGTCAACAGGCGTATTCCTTTGTCATACCGACCGGGCGTCGCCTCGAATAGTTTCATCAACAACAGCGTGCTCATCCGACCTCATCCTATCCTAACCCTTTCCCAAATTAAAAAAAAGGGGACGATTCTATTTTTTAAGGTTTGGTGGCAAAGGAGCAGTCGAAGATTTTTGGGCGGCCGTTGCCGTCGCTCCGCACCTCTCCTCTCAGGTAGCAGGCAGGCGGCGTGCCCACCGTCACACACCTCCTCTCCCCGACTCCCTCCAAAATTCCGGTCTCATCCTCGAAAAGATAAAAATACTTCTCCCCGCTGCGGACCCTTTTACGCCGGGCATCCACGACGCGTACCAGAAGCTCCACCACCTGTCCCGCATAGTCCTTCAAATCCTTTATCCGGAGAGGAGGCCGTTTGCCGACAACAAGGGAGAGGGAATCTCCCTCCGGGAAAAAACCGAGCGACTCGACCACCATCCGCTGTTTTTGCTTCCGGCCTAGGTCAGAAATCTCCCCCACATCCTCGATCCCCTGGAAATACCCCAGGATTTGCTTGGTCCTTTTGGGTTCGAGAGAATCAAAAACACCGGCCTTGATCAGGGCAAAAAGCTCTGTCCTCGTCAGCGACACCCGGGCGAGAAAATTCTCTATCGAAAGATAGGGCTCGTACTTCCGCTCTTCGATGATCTTTTCAGCGGTCTTCATAGCCAGGCCTTTGATGGACAGCAGGCCCACACGGATGCTCTCTCCCTCCACCTCGAACCGGTAAAGACTCCGGTTCACATCCGGCCCCAAAATCCGGATCCCCTTTCTTTTGGCTTCCTCCACGTATTCGACCAGGTGGTAGTAGCCGCCTCCGGCATTGAGCACAGACGTGAGATAAACAACCGGATGGTGTACCTTCAGGTAAACAGCCTGGTAGGCCATGTGGGCATACGAGGCACTGTGGGCCTTGTTGAAGGAGTAGGAGGAAAAGGCCTCCATGACCTTCCAGAGTTTTTCGATCTCGTTCGGAGTGTAGCCCCTCTCGCCTGACTCCTGGAAAAACCTCTTCTTGAGCGCCCCGTTTTCCTTCCGTTTCTTCAAGCTCCTCCGCAAAAGGTCACCCTCTTCAGGCGCCATCCCGGCCACCCGCTCGGCAACCTGCATCACCTGCTCTTCATACAGGAAAAGTCCACCTGTCTCGGGCAGGATCTTCGCCAGGAAAGAATCATGCCTCACCGGCCTGCCTTCCCGCTGGCGGAGAAGGTTCTCCTTCATCCCGCTTTCTGTCGGACCGGGCCGGATAAGGGCCAGTGCCTGTGTCAGCTCATAGACATTTTCCGGCTTCATCCGCCGCAAAAGGTTCATCATGGCCGGGCTTTCCACCTGGAAACACCCGATGGTCTGAGCCTTTTGGAGGACGCTGTAGGTCCTGGCATCTTTGGGAGGGATGTTTTTTATGTTGAGCCTTTTTTTGGTCTCGGAGATGGCGGCCAGCCCTCTGACCGAAAGGAGGTCGAGTTTGATGAGCTTGAGATCCTCCACCGCATCCCGGTCATACTGGGTCATCGTGTACCCTTTGGCCGACTTCTCGAGCGCCAGATACCGCTCCACGGGTGCCGGAGTCAGGATGACTCCTCCCACATGGAGAGAATTCTCGCTGTAGACAGAGGTCAGGTCAGAGGCGGCCTGCCATATCTCTCTGTATTCGGGAAGGGGCCGTTCCTTTTTCAGAAAATCAGGCTCGGCAAAATAGGGCGCCTTTTTGCTCAAGGACCGGGACTCTTCAGGAGGAAGGCCGAAGGCCCGGGCCGTTTCGTACAGGGCCGAGCGGGCCCGGAAATTTTTGACACTGCACACAAAGGCCGCTCCAGTGCGACCCTTGCCGTACTTTTCCAGGACATAGGTCAATACCTCGTCCCTGCGGCGGGAGTCAAAGTCCAGATCAAAGTCCGGGGGGTCCGGCCGTCCGCTGTTCAGGAATCTGGCGAAGTAGAGGTCAAAGGTGATCGGGCTGATGTGGGAAATTCCCAGCAAATAGGCCAGATAAGACGAAGCCCCCGAACCCTTGAGATTGTGGAGAATCCCGTTGCGCCGGGCAAACTGCACCACATCGTAAACCACGAGAAAGTAAGGAGCAAAACTTGACTGCTCGACCACACCGAGTTCCATCTGAACCCGCTGCCGTTCCTTCCAGCTCAGGTTTTTCAACCGCCTCAGCTTCTCCATCACCACCTCTCTCAGAGGAATGGAAAAGAGGTCGTCGGGAAGAGGCGGGACGATATCCGCAAAAGGAAACGTGCACTTTTCTGCCACCTCGAATGTCCTTTCGAACAGGGGTTTTACCTCCGGGCCGAATTTCTTGAGGGCAAAATTCTCCTGGACCGGGCCAAAAAGGCGCACCCGGTCCCCCCATTTGTCCCTTTCCGGCGGGAAGGGGATCTTCTTCTGGATGGCATGGAGGAGGATGAGTTTTTCGGGGTTTTTGACAAACTTCAGGGGGTTGGCCCACACCAGCGGGAGGTCATACCTCTTGGCCCACTCGCGGGCTTTTGGGAGATTAAAAAAATCGGCCCCGATGTACAGGTCTTCTCGGCCAAGAAGGGCCTCAACAGGTCCGGCATCCCCAAGGGGATCATCCTCCTTTGGTTGGGAGAGCAGGATGACAACCAGCCCCTCTGTTTCCCTTATCTCCTTATGGTTGAGGGTTTCCATCAGGTTCCAGTATCCTTCCCTGGTCTTGACCAAAAAGAGAAACTGTCTCCCTGCGATCTCTACCTCACAGCCAAACAAGGGAGAAATTCCGGAATGCAGGGCCATCCTTTTCCATTTGGCCCATCCGTAGATGTTTGCGATGTCGGTGAGTGCGGCGGCAGGAAGCTTTTTCTGCACAACCCAGGAACCCAGTTCCTGAAGCGTGATCCCGCTCCGTCCTTTGCTGTAAACCGAATGCACCCTCAGAGGCACAAACATCTCAACCTATCCTTCCCATTCCGTTTATTCTCCCTTCCAGGATCTCTGCTCCTGAGCGAGTATGGTCATCGGAAAGGGATGAAGCGACCATTGAAGATTTAGCCTTTTCGAGATGTTCTTCGAGGGAATCCGACAAAGTCGGGCACCGAGGATGTATTGAGCACGCCTTTTGAAAGGGAGTGGGTTCAGGTTCGAACAAAAGACATCACTGCAGAGAGGAGAACAAACATGCGGAGTTCCGCAGGTGCCGAGAAGGGCATTGAGGAAATGGCGTGAAAAATCTGAAGGAAGCAAATCCCTTTCCGATGACCATACGACAATTTGTTTTGCTCCTCGCATCTTACTTCGTTAGGGAGGCGGTTTTCAGGACAAAACCCCGGTCCCTCTCGAAATTGTACAGGCTTCCCAACATCTGCTCCCGGACCGTGAGCAGCGAGCCAAACCCGTATTTTTCCCGCACCTGGTCCACGGCCTGACCCAACCGCACATACCGCTCCGAATAGGGTTCGAAAAGCGAAAGGGGCCTGGCCCGGACAAGGTCAGAGGCCTTTACCCCGACCAGCCGCAGGGAGAGACGGGAGCCGGCAAAAAGCCCGAGGAAGAGCTCTTTGGCGATCGGGAAGACCCGGCCCATCTCCTGGAGGGGGGAAATCAGGAGGCGTCTTTTTGCCTCGGTTTTAAAGTCCGAGTACCGGACCTTGACCTCGATGATATGGGCATAAAGACGGTCTTTGCGCAAAGGAAGTGTCAACCGGTCGCAGAGATAGGCCAAGTGGGCCAGAAGTAGGCGTTTGTCCCAGATGTCTTCCAAAAAAGTGGTCTCCCGGGACACGGATTTGGGGATGGCGGCTCGGGCAAGAGGACGGCTGTCCATTCCCCGCGACTGGAGATAGAGATTGTCGCCGTTCAGACCGAAAAGCGAGTGCAGGGTGGCCCTCGGGAGTCCCCACAGGTCGCCGATCTTGTGGATGTTGAGCATCCGGAGGACGACCTGGGTCTTTGGCCCTATCCCGGGCAGTGACGATATGTCCAGACTTTTCAGGAATTCCCCCTCCTGGCCTTCCTTGACCTCGAACAGGCCTCCTGGCTTGGCCTTGTTGGTGGCCAGCTTGGCCATGAGTTTGTTCGGTCCTACCCCGACCGAAACAGCGATTCCCAGCTCCTTTTCCGCCCGGTTCTTGATCTCCCGGATGGTGCGGGAAAACGAAGGATACAGGGGGCGGCAGCGGGTCAAGTCGAGATAGGCCTCGTCCAGGGAGGCTTCCTCCACATCCGGGGTGTACTGGAGGAGAACCCGGAAAAGCCTCTTGGAAAAGGCGCTGTAGATCTGGTAGTTTCCCCTGACGAATATCCCCTGAGGGCAGAGCTGGTAAGCCTTCCGCAGGGGCATGCCCGAGTGGACGCCGTACTTTCGTGCCTCATAAGAGGCCGTGGACGCCACTCCTCTCTCATGGGGAAGCCCTCCCACGATCACGGGTTTCCCCTCAAGCGAGGGATTGAGGAGCACCTCGACCGCCGCGAAAAAAGCATCGATATCGATGTGGACAATACACCTACGTTTCATTTTCTCTCACCTTTTTCCCTGAATTATTCATCGGCATTCTTTACCCTAATGGGAAACGCGGCGAGTCGATCTCACTGTATCGACTGCGTTGTAACCCACTTGCGGTAGTTCACTACAGCTGAGTGGGCCACTTCCTTGCATCCTTTAATGCTAGGGTGGGGCGGAGGGTCTCGACTCGTGAATAATCCAGGGTAGTTTTCAGGTTGGACAAACAAACAGTCAGTATTTCCGCAGCACCCCGATCACCCGTCCCAACACCTTGAGTTCTTTGACCTGAATCGGATGAAACTCCGGGTTCTCGGGAACGAGGGAGATGTCGCCGTTATCCACTCTCAGCCGTTTGAGCGTTACCGAACCGTCATCCAGGAGGGCCACCACCATTTCGCCCGAACTGGCCGTGCTGGTCCGTTCCACCAGCACCCGGTCTCCGTCGTCGATGTAGGCATCCACCATGCTCTTCCCGTCGACCGAGACACAAAAGATGTTGCCCTTGCGGCGGCCGACCATCCAGTCGGGAACATCCACCGCCCCTCCGGAGACATCGAACACTTCCCTTGGGTCACCGGCCGGAACAAGTCCCACAAGTGGCACCTTGGTCAGCGCCTCTGTCGGAGACGGAGAGCCTGCGAGCTGCACCTCTCCTCCTTCTCTCTTCAGGTAACCCTTTTTCTCCAGGCTCAGGATGTGCTTGTACACCGCCGACGGGCTGGCGATCTTCACCAGCTTTCCCAGTTGGCGGATTGTGGGCGAATATCCATGCTCGAGAATAAAATCTTCGAGAGCCTCCAGAATCTTTTCCTGTTTTTCTGTCAGTTTCTTCCTGAGTTTGTTCACCATTTTGTTCACCATATATAAAATAAGCACTTCAATGGGGTTTGTCAAGCAGAAAATGAAAATTTATACCGTTAATTTCCTGAAAGAAGGCTCAAGATAGAAAAATTGTAAACTCGATTGTACACTAGCCCAAGAATAACGTAAGCATAAGTATTTGTATCATATTTCCAGAATTTTATAAAAGGGGATAATGCAAATCTTTGTCCGATTTAAAATAATCGTCTCATCCAGAGTGAGATTCACGATCAGAGCCTTTTCTGGTTTATACTTTTCAATGAAACTTCTCAGCGACCTTGGGATCTTTGGTGATCTCCTTGCGCACATTTTTGAAATAAGGTGTAATTCTTTTAAGAATGAAAGTCTTTTCCAGATACCAGAGATATTCTTTTAGCGTCTTGACCGAAATTCCTACAGTTGAAGTCAGCTCAGAAAAATTCACCAGGCTTCCAGGCTGGGCTGCCATTATCTTTACCAGATTACTGAATTTCTCAGTTTTGCGTATTTTCAATAAATAAGAGATATCTCTTTCAATATAATTCTGATAAATTTCATTGATTAACCTGAGCTTCTCATCCAGCTTTTCTTCCAGGACGATTCGCGGATAACCGCCAAAATTCATATACTCTTCAAGTAGCTCGTGTACTTTTTCGGTTTCAACAGAAAAAAAATCGGTGAGCTGGAGGCGCTCTTTGATATCGGCAGGCATATCCTAACTAAGAGATTCGGCACCCCGGCTATAGAATACAAAGAAATTGCCAAAGGGCTTCTTGAAAAAATACCGAAATACTCTTATCATGAGCTACACGCTGTTGGAACCATGGAAATTAAAGAAAAAAGAGAGCTTGAGGTCACAGTCGACAAAAGACATATCGTGACCATAGGCGAACGATTGTACACCGAAAGCGTAGAGTTGCTTCGAGAGCTGGTCAACAACGCCTATGACGCTGACGCCACCAGGGTCTATGTCGACATCTCTCCCGACAAACTGGAGATCAGGGACAACGGCACAGGTATGGACCTGGAAGGATTAAAGCAATACTTTGTGATCGGATCGGATGAGAAGGTGGTCCACTCCCGCTCGCCCCGGTTCGGCCGTCCCAGGATCGGCCAATTCGGCATCGGAAAGTTTGCATCGCTGGCAGCAGCCGCCCGGTTTGCCGTAGTAACCCAGAATAAAGAATTTGCGGCCAGAGTCATTTTTGACAAGCGAAGCTGGGAAGATTCCAAGGACACCTGGCATCTGCCGCTTGAGATCCTGGAGCCCGATCCCGAAAGAGGAGATGGAACCACAGTCATCCTCACCCATTTGTCCAAGTCGTTCGACCTTGAAGACGTGGAGAAAAAATTGATCGATGGTGTTCCGCTCAAGGCCCCTCATTTTGAGGTTTTTCTTAACCGCCGCCGCCTGTACCCCCTCAGCCTTTCAGGAAAAAGAATCCCGGTGCTGGAAGGGACCGAATTCGGCCCTGTCACCGGAGAGATCATCATCGTGCCTGCCTCCATGGCCTCCATGCAGGAATTAGGAATCGATGTTAAAGTCAAAGGAGTGACGGTCAAGAAGGCGCTTTTCGGAATGGAGACATGGGGGAAGGTTATTTCCCGCATCCGGGGCGAGATCAACGCCGATTTTCTCCCCATAACCAGCGACCGGACCAACTTCGTGGTCGACACACCGGAATACAGGGCCTTTCTGAAGATCATGGAAAAAATCATCGCTGTGGTCAAAAAGACGTTGGGCCGGGAGGCAGACCGCAGAGAGGACCGGAGGGCCGGACGGACCGTCAAGGAGGCATTGAACAGAATTCACCGATCGCTGGCGCTTAATCCCGATCTCTCCCCGTTCGGGCCTATACCTTACGGCGACGACCAAGATATGGGCAGCGGGGCCGTATTTTCCGGGAAAAAGAAAGGAGAAAAGCAGAGCCGGGAGATCGAAGTCAAACCGGATGGATCAACCAAGCACACACCCAAGAAAAAGAAACGCCGTCATCCGCTGGTCAAGAAGATGACACCGAACGCCATTGTGAGGAGGATGAGGATGGGAGAGAGCAGCGTTTCTGTTTGCCTGGACTTTTTCGGCGAGTCAGGCCCCGAATGCTTCTCCGAGGGCAATGTGGTATACGTCAACCGTGACCATCCTCTGTTTCAAAGGGAGTCCAAAAAGGCCGCCACATACGTCATGTATATTGCCCGCCTTCTCACACAAGAGATCTCGCTGATGAATGAGACACGGAGCCCCCGTTTGGCCTTCGACCGGCAGAGCAAGCTGCTCAAAGACGCCTTCTCAGAGGAATGAGCTAATAAGGCTGTCGCCTAAACATTCTCCAGGTAAAAACGTATCAGAAAGAGCAATTCTTTTTTAAGGTTTTCTCTGGTCCAGTCTTTAAGCTTGGTGTCCATCACCTCTCCGAGTCCCTGAAGGATGTATCTTTCGTTGATAGATTCCACTATTCTTTCACATTTTTTCAGGTATTCCTTCAGAGAGAGGCCCGTCCTCAATTCGACGATTTCTTTGTTAATATCCCAATGGTTCTGCATAAAGAACCACAGATCGAAATAGTCCCTGTTCGCTGGAGATTTCCGATCTAAAAGAGCGACGAGCTTGTGGGCAAACAGATCCTCCTGGGTCATTACCAGCATGGGGATCCCCAAGTAGGACATAACTTTATAGTGGTCCGGGAAGATGCGTTTGGATATCTCCACTTTGATGTTTTGCTCTTTTTCTCCGTAGGAAAGCAGAAAAAAAAGAGTGAATCTCTTCTCTCTCTGTTGTTTGATTCTGCCGATCCTGCCCAGGATGGAGGGGATGGTTTCCAGAAGGATGTTCTTTTTTTCTGGATCGAGGAGGTTAAAATCCAAATCGACCGAGAAGCGGGGAAGGTCGTAGAAAAGATGAGCCGCTGTCCCCTCTTTGAATCCAAGAAGGGAGGCTATAGAAATGTCTGAATAAATGTCTTTGAGGATTTGAACGAGGCCGAATTTGTGACGGGAGATGTCTATCATGTCTTTATGATCCAAATATTTTATTTATTCTTTTTATAAGCTCTCTGTTCCCATAAATCAAAGCAATATTCAAGGCATTTTCTTTTTTTACACTGTCCAGGTTGTCAAAATGATAATCTCCGTAGAGATAAAGGCAGTCGCATATGGCTCTTTCTGTTGTCGCTATGGCATAATTTTCTTTTTGGATGATGCCTGAGTGATTGAGGAGGATTCCCGATTGAATTTTTTTATACATCACCTCATGTCCATCCACACTAATTGCGCGGGAGAGATAGCTCACGGTAAAAATCCTCTCGTAGAGCTGAAATATCACTCCTGATTGTTGGAGAACGGTCTCCAGGCTAATGTAAGAAGGTGTATAGATCTTTGTGGCGAGTTCGAATTTATCATAGTCGGGTTTGACGTATATGCCACGCCTGACCTGCTCGATGACCCCATTTTTTACATAGTAATGAATTTTAGATTTCAGGGTATTCCTGTTTGTCTCCTGAGTAAGGAGGGCGATTTCATTTAAGGTGAAAACAGTACTTTTTGCCCTGTACAAGGCCAATTTGAAATCGCTTTTTTTCATTTCTTGAACTAAATGTCAGAATATTTCTTACCATTAGTTTACATAAGCGCTAAAAAAAGTCAAGTTCAAAAACAACTTCTTCGGGAGCCTCAAGGATCTTTTCCTGTTTTTCTGTCAGTTTCTTCCTGAGTTTGTTCACCACTTTGTTCACCACATAGAATATAAGAGCTTCTCAGGGGGTTGTCAAGCGAAAGTGAAATTTTTACACCTTCCTCTTTTTCAAGGCGTTGGTGAAGGTCTCAAGCTTATCTTGCATCCCCTCCTTGAGTGACCACCGATTGATTTCTTTCATGTCGATATCATTATCCAAACTGACAAGAATTGCCTGTTCTAAGGACTGCCTGTCGTTCCAATGATAGAATGCAGCCAAACGATCCTTGACGCAATCGGTCGGAGAAAGAAGTTTTAAAACCATGTTCCCCTTCGTGATCTCTGTGATTTTGCCGATAGGCTCCTCTCCTACGGATGGCGGAGGGGCAAGAAAGTCTACGATAAACGGCGTGTCTTTATGCCGGAAATGTCTCCCCTCTTCTTGAAACCCAATGCTTTCGAGAACAGAAATAATTTTTTTACGCTCGACGTAGGACAAAAGAACAAAATCGAGATCATAGGAAAGATATTTGTTTTTCGTGTAAATCGAAACGCATGCTCCTCCGGAAAGGACAGTTTCGATACCGCGTTTGGATAGATAGTCGGACAAAAATATGGCAAGATCTTTAAGCGAAAGGTTTTTTATCTTCAATTTAGAGAGGTTTCCCTGTCCTTCGTGGCCTCAGTCGCGGCAGATAGAATTTCTCTTTTTCCTCATCAGGGACAAATTGAAGAACTTTATTCAACAAGGATTCCAATTCTTTTTTAAAGGGGTATCGAGGATTAAATCCAAATAAGCGGACCTTTCCCTTGAGCTGGCTGTAGAGAATTCCTCCTTGCTCCAATTTCTGCAATTGATTTTGAACGGCATTGACGTAAAATCCAAACGCCCTAGCAATCTCCATGGAATAGGCCTCTCCATGGGTGTAAAGATAGAGAAGGATTTTCTCTTTTTTTTCCGATTCAAAGAGCGGTTCTAACATCAGACACCTCTCAACCAATTAAATTAGCTCAATTACCAATAACATTGGTTATACCACCAATTCCACTGGTAGAAGTGTAATACATAAAGCAGCAAATGTCAATTGTTGAGGTTGGAGCCGGTTATAAGAACGTTTCACATTCGCCTGTTTTCTCATGTAGAATAGAATTTCCTTAAATTGGCTCCTGGATTAAAAGGATAAACCATGTTTGACCGGTTTCTCGATACGCTCGACAGAAAATCATTCCTCCATTTTCACATCTGGAAATTCGCCTATCGGAGTTTTTTCAAGAAATATGCCCGTCTTTTTTTCCTCAAAGCCATGCTCAAACACCCGTTAAAAACGGCAGCAGGGTTGAGGGATTATCACCGTTTCATCAAGTCGAAGGAAAATCTCTTCCCTCAGTACCAGAAATTATTAGCTATTCCGAATGAGGAGACATTTGAAGATCAAATCGGGCAACAAAAGACAAGGCCCATGCTTGGCCTGGGATTCTGCCTCAAACCATACGATCCACAAGACAACACCCGGTCATGTCCCTCGGGCCGGGCGAACCACGACTGCCTGTATCTCGAAAAAGGGGAAAGACAAAATGTCTGCCAAGGATGTGCCATCTACAGAATCGCCAAAAAAGGCATGGAATCTGGATGCAGTGTCTACATCATGACATCGGCCAAAGAAATCGCCTTAGATTTCCTTCTCCCTCAAATCAACAAGGGATTATTTCCGACATCGATTCTCCTCCTCTGTCCTTATTCTGTCCAAGCGATCTTGCCGTCCCTCTTCATATGTGGCATAGATGCCTTTCTCCTCGCTTACGACAGCGGGTATTGCAAGGACTACAAAGAATGGCGGTTTGCAGATCTGGGCGACAAAGAGGAAAGGACAACCTTAAGCAAAGAATCTTTGGAAAAACTCTTCGGTCTGATCAGCCAAAGAGGTGTTTCTGAAGCCTCGCTGCAATCGTTCAGACGCGAGGGCAACATCTTCTATCCCGAATAATAAAATCCTTATGCCCAGATCTTCAGAAAAAGATATGCCAGCCCGCTGGCCGCCACTTGGATGGTGAGATTGTCCGCTCCGTGGAAAGAAAGGGCTTCGACAAAAACAATAACAAGAGATAATACTGTCGAAGCAATCACAGCTTTTGCAAATGGAAACTGGTAAAGATAAACAAAAAACAACAAAGAAAGAGCCAACGAGACAACAAGAATGGAAAAGCTTCCCTCCAGCGATCTTTCTGCCACGGCAACTTTTCTTAAGCTCGGGACTTTGTATTTGTGCTTTCCGAACCGGACGCCGACAGGTTCGGCGATGGCGTCAGCTGCTCCGCAAAGGGCATATCCCATGATGGCACACCCTCCAAAAAAAAGGTTGGAGATCAAGCCTCCTGCAGCTGTGGTCAGATAAGGAACGACGATAAAATAACCTCGACGAGGATGATCCTTTTCTCGGGCCATGGATTCGAAAAAAAAAGTGCCATCCCCTGCCCTAACCGAAAAGAGCACAAAGATGCCCATCCCCAATCCCAGGATATTCACGGCCGGCATTCCTCCCCAAATGTGGAGTCCGACAGCGGTAAAAAAAATCAGGAAGTGAAGCGTTTTCCGTGTGTATCCGGTCTTCCAGCCCGCGTATCTTTTCAAGGCCCCGGCCAAGATTCCGCTCACAAAAATCGCAACGGCCGACACCAAACAGAAATACAATAACTGCGGGAACGGAGGGATAAATCCTAGGATCAACTCTTTAATCATTTCTTGACCTGTTTGCGTATTCAACCCTTCTTTCGAACTCGATCTTGTTTTCATTCTCCTCTGTGCCCGGGCCAGGGTTCTTTATCCGCCAAAACTCCTGGATGAACTCTTCCTTGGATTCCTTATCAGGGATATGCTCGTATATTTCTATTTCCTCCTTTGTCATGATGAGGCTTGTTTTCTCAAAAAAGGACTCATAGAAAGGATCTTGTTGGATGTTTACGGATGTTCGGCATGCTGCAATCCAAACGAACAGGATAACCAATAGAAGGACTTTATTAAACCTTTTCATCGGCGGCTATAGATATTATACCCCCCCTTCGCCTCCCAAATAAAGTCTTCAGGCTCAACTAGGCAACATTCAAATGGCTTAGTTGGAACTTTCCGATCTTGTGTAAATCCTGATCAAAGTAGTGCGACACAAATAATCTGCGGCGGAAGTAACCTGCACCAAATAGCTTTTTGGTTTGGTGTCGGGTGCAATTGCTTGTTAGCCGGCTTATAATTTAGCATTTAGAATTCTTTTCAGAAGAATATCTTCAATATTTTGCCTAGAATCAAGAACAGCTAAAACATATACTTTGTCCTCTTGTACCCGATACATTATTCTCCATGGGGCTACAATTAATTCACGATACTGATAAATTCCGTATTCTTGCAACTCAGGAATGATCCGTCCACGTTTAGGCGAATGATGAAGATATGCGGCTTTTTCCTTTAATTTATTTAGTACTTTCAGCGCATTTGCAGAATTGTCAATGGCTATGTATTCAATTATTCTGGCAAGATCATCTTCTGCAACGCTGGCCCAAATAACTTCATATTGTTTATTCACTTTTCTTCAATTTCTTCTTGAGGTTTGCGAATACTTCTGCTTGGGATTTTGTTTTATCTTTTTTAATTTCCTCTTCGCTTTGAGCTACCAATTTAAGTAGGCTTAATGCATTTCTCATATTCTCATAGCTCTTGGGATCTTGCAAAACTGCTTTAGGCTCACCGTTTTGGGTAATAATCACAGGTCTGTGCGTATCGTTAATCTGTTTCAATAGATCAGCGGCTTTAGATTTAAGGTAAGTGATAGACTTTATATCTTCTGAAATATTCATGCTACATCCTCCGGTCTTTTTATAATACCATATTTAGACCGAATATCAAGTTCTTTCTATCAAGATTTGACAGCTAACTATTAATAAACAGCTTGCAGGACAGTGGTTCTGTCTTTTTCTCCTTTTCCAGAACGAACAATCAGCAGATTGTTGGCGAAGTGGAATTTGTTAATCCATATTCGATAGGATCTTTCTGTCAAATTCCGCAAGGTTTTTTTGTCGATTTTCCAATTGATACCTCCAGGCTGGATATCACGACCGTCAAATGTGCGGATTGCAATCTAATATGGATAATTGTAAGATAAAATTGCAATTTTAAGAGGATACTCGGTGGAACCATATAATATACGGCGTTGATTTAGGGAGATTTGTATCAAATTCCGCGAGCTGTATATTAATAGTTATAGGAAAAAATAAATATGAAATCAATAAAACTTCCTCTATTCTGTGGATCAATATACTTTCTTCTAATAGCAATAGCGCATGCAATTGGTTTAAAAATTCCAGGGCTGTTTATATACTTCAATGTTCCGTCTTACGCATATCAGAATAAAATAATTTCTTTGCTGGCATTCGGTTGGGCTGCATTCTTCTTTACGGCGTCAATAACGCTATCAAGACCTTTAATCAAATCAATTCTTATCATTGGGCTTGCTGCTTTAGCAATGCTTACTTGCATTAATATAAACACCGATTTTGCTGCCTTATCAGAAAAAATAAATCCTAATTTATTCCATATAGAAACCGGAATTTTACTTCTATATTGGATTTGGTTGTTTTGGTGTTACAATAAAATAAAACAACGTAAAGACCTACAACAAGCCAAGCCAGCAGACGCTAACGCCCGCTGATTTAATTCGTTAGCGCTCAATAGGCAACCCATCTAGTAATGTTTACGAAGAGGAGAAAGGTACTGTATTTTATCGGATACTATTTTATTATTTCGAGAGATTCCTTGCAGAATATGAGTATCGTTTTGAAAAGGAGTATGGGTATCTCCGTGCCGTCACAGGCTTGGATCTTATGCCGGGACTGGTGGGGGAAAAACCGCCTTATTCAAAACAGCGACCTTAATTGGTATAATTTCTTTAGGGGTAATAATTATGACGACAAATAACAACTTTTTAAAAATCATCTTACTTGCCTTGATTTTAATCCTGTATATAAACTGCAATGATAGAATGAACCAAAAGAATAGTGATATCTTTCATCATAAATTGGATTCCCTTGAGGGATTTGAGGTAAAGGCAAGATCCAGCGAAATAACAAAGATAGACGGTCAATCTGTCTTGAAGTTGGATGGAATGATTGTTCTTCACGAACATAATATCTCAGATGCACGCATCGAAGTTGAGATCCTGGCACAAGAATCATGTTATCCCGGAATCGCTTTTCGCATAGCCGATGATAAAAATTACGAGTTGGCTTATGCTGTCCCTCATGTCAGCGGTCAGACAGATGCCATCCAGTATGACCCTGTCTTTAACGGGTCCAATACCTGGCAGTTGCACAACGGCGAACCCTATCAGAAAACAGCAGAGGTCCCAACCGGAAAATGGTTTTCCCTGCGTATTGAGATAACCGGAGATCGAGCAGCCATTTGGGTGGACAATCAGCCTCCTTTGATTGTTGAACATCTGGCACATTCCCAAAAATCAGGTTCCATTGGGCTCTGGAGCTATGAGCCAGCATGCTTCCGCAATCTGAAGGTAGCAGCTCCTAAAGAAATAAATGATCTGAAAGGAAAATCTGTGGAGGCTCCTCTGGGAGCGATTCTGGACTGGAAGCTTCAGGATGGCAGGATTCTTAAATGTGAGCCGAATGGCATCTTGAATCTTAATCGCTATATGCCGCCTTCCAATAATGCAATGAAAGTTTCCCGGGATTTTCATCTGTCCGCTCCAGCCAAGGTGGAGATCGGGATTGGCTTTAGCGATACGCTAAAACTTTTCATTGACGGAGATGAAATATTTCAAGGTGAAAATCTTTTCAAGGGATTCAAAGATATTCCTTCTCGCGGGTGGGTATCTCCTGACTACAAAAATATTGAGCTTCAGCTGAATCCCGGGAACCACAGGATTGAGGCAGAATTACAAGTGAAAGAGGCTTTTGGTTGGGGATTATTACTCACCCTCAAGGGCCAAAATCTTACTATGCAGTCACTTGAATAGTGATGACTATTCTCTACAGGAGCGTCCCCCACCATTTGACAGAAAGGAGAGAGCGGCTTATATTAATATTCTGGTTCAGAGAGATTTGAGGAAATGAACAAATTGTTCCTGCTTTCGTTTTTTTTCATCCTGGGATTTTTCTTTCCTCCGTTGCTTTTCTTTCTCCCGATTCTGTTTTACTTTCTTTTGATCTTCTTCTTCCGGAAACTCTTTCCTCTTATCCCAGTCAAATCTATTCATTTCCACAATTTCTCCTGTGCCCGAAGCCCACCTTTCTAGATTTCCCTCCATTCTTTCCATCTTATTGGCTATTTTTGGAGAAAATTCTAATGGAAAAAGACATCAGGTTTGTCCGCAGCGCCATTGAGGATCTAGCCTTCGCAAGTCGTACTTCGAGGGAATCCGACAAAGTCGGACGACGAGTATGTATTGAGCACGGCAAAATTAAAGGGTAAGAGATCTGGATAAACAGAGGAATAAGTTGTTGAGATTAGGAGTGAACATGCGGAGTTACGCAGTCGCCGAGAATGGCGACGAGGGAATGGCGTTAAAGATCCGAACTAGAGCGGAGGACATGCCTGATGTCTTAGAAAACATCGGAATTTTGAATTTATCACGAATTCTGATAATTTGAGGGAAATCATGAATCATCTGACAAAAAAAAAGATCTTGCATCGCTGGAATAAACTGAAGGGCATCCCGATCGAATGGGACCTTGGCCCCTATCGAAAAATCCTGGCAAAAATCAATAAAATCGATCTTGAAAAGGCCTCTGACAAAGAACTCAAAAAGCAATCCGAGCGTTTGGTCGAACTGGCCCGGCAAGGCACCTCTTTAGACAAATTGCTTGTCGAAGCTTATGCCATCGTGCGGGAGACGGCCTGGCGGACCGTAGGCATGCGGCCGTTCGATGTCCAAGTCATCGCAGGAATCGTCATGCACCAGGGCAAACTCGCCGAGATGAACACCGGCGAGGGAAAAACCCTGGTCGCCGTGCTCCCCGCATACCTGAACGCCCTTTCCGGCAAAGGTGTTCATATCCACACGTTCAATGACTACTTGGCCCGAAGAGATGCCGCCTGGATGGGCCCGATCTATGAGTTCTTAGGATTGAGTGTGGGCTGCATCCAGGAGGGGATGCCTCCGAGCGAAAGGAAAAAAGCCTATAATTCCGACATCACCTATTCCACAGCCAAGGAAGCCGGATTCGATTATCTAAGGGACCATCTCTGCTATACGAAGAAAGATCTCGTACATAGGGAGTTCTATTTTGTGATCGTGGATGAGGCCGATTCCATCCTGATCGACGAAGCCCGCGTTCCTTTGGTCATCGCCGGGAGTACGGACAAGCCAAAACCGGAACCCGGTCATTTGGTGCAGATCGCTAAAGGCCTCAAAGAAGATGTCGATTTCGAGACGGATGAGGGAAAACGAAACATCTACCTGACTCCCTCAGGACTCAAACGGATCGAAACCATTCTCGGGTGCAAAAATCTTCATGCCCCTGAAAATCTCGATCTGCTGACCAGATTGAACCAGGCCCTTCACGCCGAGTTTTTGCTCCACCGGGACATCGACTACATCGTGCGAAAAGGAAAAATCGAGATCGTGGACGAATTCACCGGCCGAGTCGTAGAAGACCGGCACTGGCCGGACGGACTGCAAGCGGCTGTCGAGGCCAAAGAAAAACTTCGCCTGGGTTCGGGAGGATCAATCCTCGGGTCGATCACATTGCAACACTTTTTGGAGCTCTTTCCCAAAATAAGTGGGATGACTGCCACAGCACAGCCGGCGGCCGATGAGCTCAAACAATTTTATGGGCTGACCGTCATCGTTGTCCCGCCAAACCGCCCCTGCATCCGGATAGACCACCCGGACGAGATCTTCACCCATAAGGCGGCCAAGACCGAGGCCTTGATCGATGAGCTCAAGCGCTGTCATACAACCAAAAGACCTGTTTTGGTCGGGACAGCCAGTGTGGAAGAATCGGAAGAACTGGCTGCGACGCTCGAAAATGCAGGCATTTCCTGCCATGTCCTCAATGCCAAAAACGACGAGCGGGAAGCGCAAATCATTGCCCAGGCAGGGAGTCCCGGTGCCGTGACCATCTCCACCAACATGGCCGGCAGAGGAACGGATATAAAACTGGGAGGCGACAAAGAACAGGAACGGGACAAAGTCGTAAGTCTGGGGGGTCTGTACATTATCGGCACCAACCGGCATGAGAGCCTCCGGGTCGATAAACAATTGCGTGGACGTGCGGGCCGGCAGGGAGATCCGGGCACATCGCGGTTTTTCACGAGCCTCGAAGACAATCTTATAAAACGCTATAACATCCGTAATCTCCTTCCGAAGAAATACCGCAATCTGAAACAGGATGGCCCGATAGACAATCCATTGGTGCAGAAAGAAATAGCCCGGGGGCAGCGCATCATAGAGGGGCAGAATTTCGAGATCCGGAAGACGCTCTGGAAATATTCCATCCTCGTCGAAAAGCAGCGAAAAACGACACAACGCCGGCGACAGGAGATCCTCTGTGACGGATCGGATTTGGGCTTTCTCGAAGATTCAGCTTCAGAACTTTATTCCAAGTTGGAGTCTCTGATGGGAGAGAATAGGATGCACAAAATCGAACAGCAGATCACCCTTTACGCCATCGACCGGGGCTGGACCGATCACCTTGCCATGATCGCAGACACACGGGAAGGCATCCACCTGACAAGCGTTGGCGGGCGGTCGCCGGTCCGTGAATTTCACAAGATCGTGGACCAGGAATTTCAACAGTTGGAACACAAAATCGATGAGACGATCTTTCAGACGTTCAAGTCCCTCCCTGTCACGGAGAAAGGCATCGATCTGGATGAAGAAGGGATCCGGGGTCCCACCTCCACCTGGACGTATGTGATCACAGACAACCAATTCGGGCTCTGGGTGGGGATGCTCCAGGGGAGCAATATCGGGGCGACCGCTGTTGCCGCGGCGGCCTACGGCCCTCTGTACATCCTCCTGGGCCTGATCCAACGATTCTACAAAAAAAAGAAAGCCTGACCTAGCTCATGATGTTTGGATCTCTTCCATTTCGCCATTAGGCATGTCCGCAGCGACATTGAAGATTTAGCCTTCCCGATTCGTTCTTCGAGGGAATCCGACAAAGTCGGGCCCGAGGACTGTTTGAGCACTGGAAAAAGCTTTGGGAAGTGCTGAGAAAAGCTAGGCTTAAAGGATAAGAAAAAGGATAAATGGGCGCAGTTCCACAGGGCCGAGAAGGACGATGAGGGAATGGCGTTAAAAATCCGCACTAAAGCGGAGGATATGCCTAAGGGCGAATTGGGAAAATCGTTTTGACTACACGGCTTCGTTGATGAGGTTGATGTCCTTGAACTTGCAGAAATATTGGAGCTCTTTGGTGATGTCGCCATAGACAGTCTGGCGGTGGAGCCCATGGGACCAGTTCCGCCAGAGCTTGGATAGATCCCCGTCCACCTTGACGGCAATCTTGGTGCGGCATCCCCTGTCGTGTTCCAGCTCAACGAGTGTTTCGGCGATCTCCCCCGTGAAGTAATGGATAAGATCTTCCCCCATCAAAAGTGCTTGCGTAACGCGCTGCCCTTCCTGCATTTTGACTTGAGGGACCACCCCTTCCTGGCGCTCCATGATCGTGCGCAGCTTGTAAGAATGAGCGGGTTTTTCCGGACCATCCATTTTTGGCGTACCCAGACAATGGGCTAGAATGATGTATCCCTTCCCCTCATCCACGGTGGGATCGCTGATGAATCCGGGCTTCCCCGTCAAACCCTGGAACAGGATGTGGGTCATGGCCGATCGCAGGTCCGACTCGCAGATGCCGCCCAGTCCCATGTTGTTCAGACGTCCGAATCCGACACAGGGATAGGCAGGGAGCTTGATGGTTTTGTCCCACATCGTACCATAACAGTCCACGGTCATGACGGTGGCCGCTTCCTCATCCAGCAGCCTCTCGAAGGCCAAAGCCAATTTGCACGACTTGAATATATCCGTCTTTGAAGGTTCCACGATTTTTTCGGCTCCCTTGATCCACCTGATGGTCTCGGCCTGGGCCTCAACGTCGCTCACAGCATCGTAGGTCTTGAGCATGCGGTCGAGGTCGATCCGCTTTATCTCTGTTCCGAATTTTGCCTTCATCGTTGCGGCATAATCTGAAAAATCACGGGTCGTGAGGTTGAGAATTTTGGCTTCTCGCAGGTGATGGATGGCACGGAAGGGCCGGATGGCCCATTCGAGCCGCCTGTAATCCGAGGTCAGCAAACACTCCATCTGGGATCCCTTCTCCTGCCGGAGAAGATCGCCGTACCCCACCCACTCGTGTCCAGAGTATGGAGCGGCAAAAACCACCGTGGGTTTGGCTTGTTCGAGGAGCGCATCCAGGATGCGGCCGATCCAGATGGTCAGATGAATGGCCAAAATGCCATCCACATCTTTGAGATTATCCTTGAGCTTTTCCACCTGCTCGGGAGAGCTGATGAGCCGGTTGACCACAAAATCCACATCGGATAATTCCTCCGTATGTTTTGTGAACTGGGACTCATAAAACTGGATCTCTTTTTCAAGATCGAGCGTGGGCTTGGGCCAATGAGGATCGGGAACCCCCATATAGATCTTGGCGACCTTTACCTTCGATCCCCGGCAACCCGGGCTGACGAGTTTCGCGGACTTGGATTCCTGCTGTAGTTTCTTTTCAGAAAAAAGACTTGGTCCTGCAAGACACAGCGCGCTACCTGTTACAGATATCTTTAAAAACTCCCTACGGTTAATCATTCCCTTCCTCCTCTTCTCCTTCCATTACTCTATCGTTAATTATCTATCACGATTGCTTGATTGGTTCAACTGCCAAATTTAACAAAATCTTAACAAATATTTGACAATTTCATAACAACTTTCTTCTTCTCTCGGATTAATATTTAGTTAGAGACGACGATTTCAGGAGGAAAAAATGAAAAAACAATTCGCTGGAAAACGGAGACAAAAAATCCGTGTTATCATTCTTACCCTCAGTTTTTTTTGTTTGCTTGGGAATTTGTCTGCAAGAGACAGAAAAAAAGGGGCTGATATCATTATCCAGAAAAAAGATGGGAAAACCATAAAAGGAGAACTCCTGGCGGTAAAAAATAATGAAATTATTCTGATGGATTCCATCAATCTGTCCGGAATCAAACTGAAGTCAGAGGAAATACAGAAGATCACCATTGCCAGGAAAAGCGGATTTTTCAAAGGAATGGGATTAGGCCTGGTAATCGGCGGGGGAAGTGGAGCTCTGCTAGGACTTGCCAGCGGGGATGACAAAGCAGGTTGGTTTAGTATGACAGCCGGAGAAAAATCGGCAGCAGGAGGATTAGGACTCGGCATCCTTGGGGCGCTTGCTGGCGGAATAGTCGGGGCAATCAAAGGAATCGATGAATCCGTCGCATTGGAAGGGAGGACTCAAGAAGAGATGGACCGTATTTTTCAAAAGTTAAACACGAAATCGAGGTTTCCCCAATCCGTGCCTCAGAGTTATCAGGAGATCGAGCCTGATCCAATGCTCAATAGCAAAGAAGAAAAATTAAGGGAGAACGAATTCAAAAAAATTTCCGGACAAAAATTCAGCCGGATACATATCAGTTTAAGGCCCGGTTATTTCTCCTCACAAGGCGCCACAGATACTGTCCATTTCATCGAAAAAATTGGATTCGGAGATACAAAGCCCGGGGGGGAAGCGACTTTTTTTGGAGTTTCCTTTGGCTCGTATGGTCCAGCTGGATTCCCTCAAGTTAATAAAAAGCCAGTCATCTTTTTTACTGAGACCAGGATAGACTATTCACTGACTCGGAATTTGGCTCTTGGTATTGGTTATGCCCCGTTGGGAAAGCACTCTGTATCTGGCTACAAAAAAATCCTGGTTTACGGAGAAGGGAGGACATATTATTCGAACCTCTATCTTAATGAAAATTACTCAGGAGAGATGTTTTATCTTTCGGGCTCCTGGATGCCGATTCCTGACGCCTTCCTTAGAAAGGTCGGATTGAAGCTTGGTGTTTCCGCGGGAATAAGCAATATCAAACTTAATTATCAAACCTCTAAATGGGGATACTCCGAGTCTGGAGGAGAAAACATCGAGTTCTCAAAAAAAGGTCTGGTCTTAGCAGGATTTGCCGAATTAGATTATTATTTCAACAAACGCTTGTCTCTAGGCGTAAGCACTGAGTATCGATACATTCCCGTCCAAATCAAGGGGACAAAGATCACGGGGTATTATGATGACCTGGGTGACAACATGGAATTGATCAATAGCTCCATGTTAATTGACATCCCAGAACATAATATGAATTTAGGCGGCTTTCGTTTCGGAATTAGCATTGGCCTACATCTCTGAGCAGCAAAGGATTTAAACGTCTGTTCCTCTTCTTTAGCTGAGCAAGCTATTTGTTAAGTTGCACATATTTGGTCAACAGATTGAGATAAAAGTAATAATGTTTTTCCATACATAAAAGATTTTGATCGATTCCTTTCACAGGCTGAGGAATGTCAAAAATCAGGCGATATTGCAGAATGGATCATTCAGTAGTCTTTGTAACGGCAATGAATTCGATGGGAGCCCCATTATCGACGATAAAAGCCACAATAATTCCTTTGGATGGGCTGTTGGGCGGGATCAACACTTCCTTGTCCTGGATTGCCACCTCCAGGTCTTCGACCTCGAAGGCCACATGAGGCACTGTTTTGACGAGTTCGGGAAGGGGCGAATCCGGCTCTAAACGCATCCATTCCACACCATAAAGGCTTTTTTCATAGCCTGAGACGTACATTTTATATTTCTCGAGATAGGTCTCATTCTCTCTAGGAGTATCGGTCGGTATGCCGATATGATGATACTTTCGCATTTTCTGTTATCCTTATTAAAAGGTTTTCTGTACTACTTTACAGTTTTTCTGACCTTCGCCGCACCTCTCACCCAAAGAAAGTAGCAAGGAATGCCAAAAAGGACGGTCAGCAAAGCTGCTGAGGATTCCATCGGCCGGTTCACATAATTAAAAACCATCAACACAAGGCTGGTTATGAGAAAAAACAGCGGAACAAAAGGGTATCCCCACACCTTAACAGCCGACTCTTCTCCCACTTTTCTTTTACGCGCAAGGAATATTCCCACAACAGCCAGCCAAAGAAAAATATTCAGAGCAAAGGCGATGTAGATGATCAGTTGTTCGAACGAACCGATCAAGACCATCACAACGGCAATTGTGCCTTGAATGAATATCGATTTTCCCGGGACTTTGTAACGGGCATGCACGTCAGCGGCAAACGGAAAAAATAACCGGTCTTTGGCCATGGCATAATAGACGCGAGGGCCGATCATGATAAATGCGCTCAAACAGGAGAGCAGACCGACTCCCACCAATAGACTCACTACATTTCCCATCCCTTCTCCGAAGGCTAGAACAGACGCTTTCTCTACCACAGGGATAACCCCCTTTAAGTCGGAATAGGGAACCATCCGGAAGATGAAAAGATTGAGGGCCAAATACAGCACAATCACGATGGACGTCCCCCCGATCAGCGAAACAGGAATGGTCTTTTTCGGACGTCTGATCTCCCCGGCGATATAGGCACTGGCGTTCCAGCCGCTGTAGGCAAACATGACCAACATCATGGCTGTCCCGAAAGCCATGACACCGGAAGTTTCTCCTCCTAAGGAGAGTTTGGGGCCGCTCCCGTTTCCGAAGATCATCCCCACGGATGCCAATCCGGCGACAATCAAAATCTTCAAGACCGTTAAAACATTCTGGACTCTCGAGCCCAATCGAAGGCCAAAATAATGCAGGGATGTGAAAAGTAATATGATGACTACGGCTATACCCTTGTTAAAAAAAACAAGTTGAGTGGGATTTAGATGAAGCAGTTGGGAATCCAATCCCGCATGGATGTATTCGGAAAAACCCATCGCTGCAGCTGCGATCGGGGCTGAAAAGCCGACGATCAAGCTGGTCCAACCAGCAAGAAATCCCAGGGCCGGATGGTAAAGTCTTTTCAAATAAACATATTCCCCTCCGGCTTCAGGCATCCGGGTGGCCAATTCTGCATAGCAAAGAGCTCCAGCGATCGCAATCAATCCTCCGAATAACCAACAGAGAAGCACCCATCCCGGGCTGGGAAGATTGGCAGCGAGAAGACCGGACATGGTAAAAACCCCTGTGCCCACCATATTTGCCACAACTATGGCCGTGGCTGAAAATGTGCCCAATTTCCTTTCGAGTCCTTCCATGTTCTATTCCTTTATTTCTGAAAAATTATCTGGAGAACGAGAATTGTATCATCATTTCCCAAATCATTCATTCTATTATTCCATCTTGATAGAAAAATCTATCTCCTCTTTTTTCCGCACAGATGACTTTTGTTTTGGCTACTTTTTGTTGAGCTTCCTGGGCAAACTTCTTGTAAAAACGTTCCCCTCCACCCTGGTGCATCGGGAAAGTGACTTTAGGTCCCAACTCTTCGATCGTGTACAAATCCCCGTTGTTGACTTCTCCTCCTGCACGGCTGCCGAATTGGGAGATGAATGCCAGATCGATCTGTTGTTCCTGTTGGGCCAGGTAGTCGATATTTGCCTTAAACAAGGGATTGAGCTCTTCTCCCGTGCAGCCATGATCGCCGGAGTGAAAAATCACAAGTCCATCGCCCTTCACCAAAAAGGCCCCTTCAGGTATTTCGTCGAATTCATGATTGATGTTGAATATCTCGAATCCATCTATCGTTTTTTTCGCCCGGGGCTCGTTGAGATAATGATACCTCGGACTTTTATCGGCTTCCCATCCAAATATATATCGGATATTTTCGACAGACTTTTCCCATTCATGTATCACGGGATCAAAATGATCCGCGTGACCGTGGGAGACGAACACAAACACGCTGCAATCTTTAATCTCGGCAGGATCGATGTATCCATCTGCGAGAGAAGGATTTTCAGGAGTTTTGCCTGCTCTCGATACGGAAACATAGTCAAAGATGAGCAAGTGGTTTTTGGTTTTTACCGCCCATCCGGCATGCCCGAGATACCAAATATAAGCCTCGCCCTCATTGAGATCGCTCTTTAAAACAGGACTATCGAAATTTCCTTTTCCCTCCAGTTGAAAAGCACACAACATTAGGATGAGAATGAGGAGTTTCCCCATGATTTTTTTCATTGCTCGCTCCTTGTTTTTTTCTGTGAATAACCGTTTCAATCCAAGATGAAGACTTTGGCTCCTTTGTCGGTAAAGGCCAAATGGGGATTGGCTTCATCGTCTTCCGCTTGAAAGCTGGTCCCGGGTTTCATCACAAATTCCCTGCCATCCCGCAGTTGAATGACCAGTTCTCCATCCAGGACCAAAAGGACATGTCCCCGGCTGCACCAGTGGTCGGAATAAAATCCCGGCAAATACTCCACCATGCGCACTCGGATGTTTCCCCGATCAAAGGTCCGCCACTGGGAGGTGCCTCTTTCACCCTCGTGTTCCACCAATGTCATTTGATTCCAATCGGTCACCTCAAACGGGACGTTCTGAATTTTCATGGCCGCCCCCTCATTGTTTTATCTCCAGAATTCTTCCTGTTCCCATCGGCACATAATTCTCCCCGAAGGCTTTTTTGAACAATTCAATAGGCCGATCTCCTGTGCAGTGTGTGGCTCCGCATTTTGCGACGCCGATTTCCTTGAAGTTTCGGATGATTTCTTCCACCTCTGCATCAGGTTTATCGCCAAGATGGAATCCGCCGAAAACGAGATAAATCGGCCTGTCGAAAAGTTTATTGGCGCGCCTGAGGATATTCACGATACCCTGATGGGAACAGCCCGTGACGATGATCAATCCTTTTTTGGTGTTGATGATCAAGGACTGCTCTTTGATCTGGACTCCCATCTCCCCTGTGGAGTAAACGTTAGGGCAGATCTCAACGGGTTCATCGACGCTCACGACTTTAGCCTTTTTCATCTCTACACTCCGGACGATCTCATAGGCAAAAGAAACGGGCATGTAAACCGAAACATCATGATTTCTGTCTAAAACTTTAGGAAGCCCGCCGATGTGATCATAGTGATCATGGCTGATCACGATTTGCTCCACTTTTTTCAAATCGACACCCAAATGATCGACATTGTGGAGCAGGATATCCGGTTTGGTCCCGGTATCGAACAGGATGACTTTTTCTGTCCCTTCGATCAGACAAGAAAATCCCCAGTCCGGTTTTGTGCCTTGCTCATAGAGATAATTGTCGTAAAGAATCGTGAACTTCAGGGGTGTATCCATTCCTTCCTGGTCGATTTTATCTGAAACGATTTTTTGGGATTTCATTTTTAAATCCGTCCTCCCTTTAGCTTTATGAGCCATCAAAAGATCCACAATATCCTCGCTTCCCCTTTTCAGGGCGTTATCGAGAGGCGTGGATCTGTTGGCGAATTTAGCTTCCATGGCTGCCTTATGGATCTCAGCACCCATACAGGGGACAAAAAGAAAACAAAAAATTATGAACCCAAAAAGGGCCGTTTTAAACATTTTCATTTTTTCCTCCTCCACGATTCTATTCTTTTACATAGCTATCGTGTATAGAGGCAATCCAATAATCCGTGTTCACTTTTTTCAGCCTGCATTCCCTTTGGCACGATTTTTATGGTATCCGAGAGCATTTTACGGTAATCCTTCCCTCAATTCACCACTTTGATGATGTAAATGTTGTGTTGGGGAAGGAAGGTTTCGATTCGATCCAAGTCAAAATCGCTATTTTTTATATGTTCCAAAACCTCTTCCTGGGTCAGGACATGCCGGTTGTAGCCTCCGACCTTGTCTGGATCTCTGTCGATAATTACAACAGGAGCACCAGGCTTTAGGCTTGGGACAATGTTGTTGAGCAACTCCACAGGCTTGGCCAGATCGTGAAAAGCATTGACGATGAAGACCATATCGAGCACAGCATCTGGGAATAAAGGATTTTTCACTTCTCCGATGACCGTTTCAATATTCGCAATTCCTTCTTCTTCACATTTCCGACGGATAGAAGCGAGCGCACGCGAAGCAATATCGTTGGCATAAATCTTCCCCGATTCACCAACACGCCGGGATAAGTGGAATGTGAAGTAACCATGTCCGGCCCCGACTTCTCCTATCACCATCCCTGGCTTCACCCCCACCACATCCATCACATGGTCTGGTTGATGGTAGGTATCCCGGACATCTGCCTGAAGCAACAGATAAAGTACTGAAAAAATTATCACAAAAAAAACAATGCCGGGTTTTTTTTGAAGCATAAAAATCTTCCTTTCATTTTTATCAAACAAGGAAAATTGTGTAAAAAAATTTAACAACTTTTATCCCTCACAGCAAGATCTCAGATAGATTTTCCCTGTAAAAAAAATCCATAAAAAAATGTATGCAATATCAATACCAAGATGGATGGACGGGTTCAAACTTTTATGCTCCCCTATCGGACCGGTTGAAGAATGAGCAGGAACGGATTTTCCGCCGTGGAAATATCCGATAGGTTCTTTATTGCGATGCTTAATCTATAGAGGTTGGTGTTTTTAAAACGATATTGAGGAGGGGAAGATTTTACGAGCATCTTCATTTCCTGGCTAACGATTCCTGAAAAAAGCTCCTGATCGAAAAATCTCAGATTAACCTGATACTCTCCCTTCGAAGATCCAAATTCGATCTTCAGATTCTCTATTTTTCTCCAAGATGTAAAATGCAGATCCAGCGTGTGATCATCTTTGGTGATGGTGAACCTTCCCGGCTCGCTATCCTTCATCTGCACATGCCGTCCCAGATCATAATAAGAGATCCTCTCTCCCGAAGAATAGGCGGCCTTGGCCGGAAAAAGGAGGCTCGTTCGGGGAAATAGCACAAACCACAGGAAAAAAACGCCCAGACCACATATCGTGAGGAGAGGGGGCAGGAAAGACCGGGAAGCTTTTATCATTTTTTTCTGGGGGTCATCTTTTTTCCACATATAACCAACGATAAAAACGAGGATAAATGCGAGCCAGATGTAGTTTGGCACGTACCTCAAATTGTTCACCTTGATGAAGGAGGGTAAAAGGTCGGGGAGATAAAAGTGGAGGTTGCTGAGATACACGAACAACTCTCCCCCTCTGAATGTGAATTCATGGGTGGTGGGTTGATACAGAAAATGAGGATTTTGAAGAAGGAGGGCAACGAAAACAACGCCTATCATGGCTGACAGCCAAAACAGGAAGGAATACAATTTTTTGCGGTTGTGTACAAGGAAATATCCGATAAAGATTGCCGCAATCCAGGAGATATTGGTCAACACCCGACCCTGAGGAGAATTGCCCTGGCGGTGGGAAAAAAAGGCATAGTTGAGAAGAAAGGGGAGGCTTATGAAAAGAAGCGCAAACAGATCTTTTTTGGACCGCCGGAAAGCCTCGACACCACCCAAGAAAATGAAAAAATAAATAGGTGAATACAGGAGGAGACCGTCTCTTTGATCGAGAAAATAGTCCAGGAATGAATCGATCCTGAGCATGACCGGAATTTTCATGACCATTTCCCTGAAGGCCTGCATTCTTTCTGCTGTCAGAACCCCTTCATAGATGGCCATCGGATAAAACGTTCCGTACAGTTCCTTGGTGTAGAAGGCAAAAAGCACGACAGACACAACCGGGAAAGCCAAAAACGCCAATATCTTCCACTTGGCTTTGTGATTTTTTATAAGGAAATAGACCGAGACAATGAGCAATGGCCACAAAACCATATTGTATTTTAGACCGAGCCACGGAAATAGAGCGAGGAGAAAACCGAGGAAAAAGATGTTTGCCAAGGATATTTTTTTTGCCAAACGGACTTTTCGGAAGACATAAACAGAAAAAAGGGCAATGGGCACTTCGGGGTAGAGATGGATAGCATAAAAAAGAATAGGGGCGGAAAACGAATACAGGAACCAAAGCAAAAGAGGGACTTTTTCGTTTTTCCAGAACTCTCTCGCAAAAAGATAGATCTGAAGACCCAACAAAACAGCCCAAATCGACAGGCTTACCTTTATTATATATATAAGCGTTCGTCCCTGGAATTGTTGGCTCAACCAGTAATATGGGAGCATCAGGACAGAAACACCGGGCTGATTGATCGGCCACACGTAATCCGTGCCTTTCTTTCCGAATCTGGCGTAGGCCCTTAACCGCAGTTCGGGATAGAGTTCTTTCGGGTAAAAATGGAAGTAATCAAAATCCGTGTAATTTTTGGCCAGATTGATATCGCCATCCTGATACAGGCTGTGTGTTGTCATAAGATAATAGGGCTCATCCCCAGAGTAAGCCAATCCCTTGGAGACAAAACCAATTGCGCACAGATGATAGACAAGGAATGCGACAAGGAATAGGATAAGAAGTTTCTTTTTAAGTGAAATATTGGCAAAACAAGAAAGATTCTTTTCCCAAAAATCTCTCAATCTGCCACGCCGGTACCAATGGGTCAGCTTGATCGAAACAAATCCCACTATCATGGAACCCAGGAGAAGATTCAGACGGATCTTTAAATCGTCCGATGTCAGGTAAAAGCACAAAAGGAGTGGGGAGAGGAGAGAAAAACCAAAGGGAAGATAGGCAAAGAAATTTTCCCACGTATTTTCTTCAGCTTTAGCTATGGATCGCCAGGATATCACCAGGAGAACAAGGCAGCCCACAAAAAATAAAAAAAAAAGGAGAAGAAAAGGCCTTAGAGAATGCGCTGCGATGGTAAAAGAGGAAGCATTTTTGTAAATGGTGATAAATAATGACAGGCCAACAGCTATCAAGGGAAACGTTATGATGAGGGTTACAATCTGAACCCTTTTCATTTCATCCCCTCTTGTATTTCAACCACAATTCTCCCCAGTCGGTCTTTTCAAACGCCTTGATCCTACGACGTCCCACCGTGGGATACCACATCCAATCGTGGTATACATTGCTGGCAAACGGGGCCCAGACCACAAGTGGCGAACGGAGAAGGATCCTTTCGAGAAACTTCAAAAATCCCACGCGCAACATCTGATCTCCCCAAATGACAAGGCTTTTTCGTGTTTTAAAATGAAGATTGACTGCCGAGATGTCGTCACCGATTATCTCTATTTCTTGAGGATCACCGGTGCCCAAATCCCGCTCATGGCACATCCGGATATACGGGATGGACATCGGGTCAAAGCCCATTATTTTGGCAGCCACTGAATCAACTGCCACAGAATCGCCGCTGGCCAAAAGGATGTTTCCGATGCGAGGTTTCATGGTTCGTGGGCCTGCGCCATCCCCACAGACCGTTCCATCCATGACACAAAAAATACCAGGATGGAGTTCCTTCTGTATGATCATGAGGTCGACAAGGATTTCATGGATATACTTATGGGCGTAATGTCTGACCTCTTTTAAAAGCCCGCCGAAGGCATTTTTGATCGCTCCGGTTGTTACCGAATGGCCGTGGGTTTTTACCGTAGGAAGATGGATAACGTTTTTCCCGACAAACATCTCGGGTATAACGAATCCCTCAGGGAAGACCTGATTCATCTTCAGCAATTTCTGCTTGAAATCATAGGTTATCCATTCCACATCTGTTAACGGACAAAAGGGCAATTCGTATTTCTCGAGAACAGGAGTCCATAGGTTATTTCTGGCGCCCTTGACAGGGTGAGTCACGACAGTTTTATTCTCGACCGGAAACAGGCGTTCCTTTTGGTAGCCCATTCGTAAGAGAGTGCGGACCACACCCTCCAGCTGCCATGGTTGACTGGAACATGATGGGAAATATTTCGTCCAGGAAAGGTTTAATTTGATCAGAGAGTCTTTTTCTTTGGATATAAATCCCTCGAGCTCACTCAAATGCAATAGCCTTTCGTAATCATCCAGGACAGTTGCGGGAGTGGTTTTTAAAACAACAACTTTTGATGACATGGCTCTGTTTTCCTTAAATATACAGGATCAGCACGGCCGTGGCGATCCAGAGAAAAAGATCGACAAGCAGAGGCTTATCCTTGATGATTAGAGCTTCTGGGCTCCCCCCTTCATTCTTCTGATGGACAAGGTAAAGATACCGGAAGATTCCGTAAAGTACAAAAGGAACTGTAAACAGCAGATTTTTTGTCCCGAACTTTGCAACCGTCTCGCTGGAAACAGTGTAAAGACAATAAGAAATCACGGTCGAAGCTGTTACGACGGCGATCATCTGATCGAGCAACAGAGGCGTGTATTCTTTCAGGATGGGGCGGTGGGCCTCCGCACTTTCATCCAGCAGGATCAGTTCATGGCGCCGTTTACTCAAGGCCAAAAACAGGGCAATCAAAAAGGTGCATATAAATAACCAGGGGGAGAGCTGAACCCCGATGGCCAAACCCCCGGCAATAACCCGAATTAAATACCCTGTAGCAACCAGGAAAACATCGAGGATGACAACATGTTTGAGCCAACTCGAATAGGCTATCTGGAGAATAAAGTATATCAGCAGCACGATAAAAAAATGGATATGAAGAAAATAAGCCCCAACTAAACCCAACAGAACAAGAAGGATACAGGCAACAAAGGCATGAGTCGTTTTTAATCTCCCAGAGGCCAATGGTCTTTTGGATTTGACAGGGTGGAGTTTATCCTCTTCCAAATCTTGGATGTCATTCAGGATATAAGTTGCACCCGAGAGAATGCAAAACAGGACAAAGGCAAATGCCGTTTTGACAAGCAGGGGCAGGTTGAACACATTCTGGGAGAATATTAGGGGGGCAAAAACAAAAAAGTTCTTGATCCACTGCTGAATGCGTAAATTCTTTATGATTTCGAAAACTGGCATTTCGCTCATTTTATATTTTTTTCAACAGCGTTTCAAACATTTTTATTCTGTAGGAAATTAGTGATGGCTCAATTATTTTGGTCTCAAAAACAATCTTGAATCGTTGCCATTCAAATTTTCCATCCCCCAGAAACGATGAGATTCGTTCCGGTTATATAACGGGCTTGGTCTGAAACCAAAAACAAAACAGCACTGGACACATCATCAAACGTGCCCAGACGGCCAGCAGGAATATTTTGATCTTTAGGCAGGATTCCTCCCTCGATCAATCCTGGCGAAACCATGTTTACTGTAATTCCATCGGATGCCACAGAAGCAGCCACAGATCGGGTTAAGATAAGCAGCCCTGTTTTCGCTATAGCATAAGGAACGATGTTTCGATAAGCTACACGCTGTTCCAAGCGGCTGAAACCCATATTGACTATCCGACCCCATTTTCTGCCACGCATACCTGGAATAGCCGCTTGCAAACAATAAAAGGCACTCCCCAGATTCCCGCGCCACATATTGTCCCAATCTTTAGCGTTTAATTTTTCCCAGGATTTTTCCAAAATCGGACCAACGTTGTTGATAAGAATATCGATCCGGCCATACTGCCCTTCTACCTCTCGTATGAAAGCATGAGCTTGATCTTCTCGAGTCAAATCGGCTTGGAAACAGCCAGATAGCTTTCCCTTTTTTTCGATTTCTTTAACGACATCAATGGCCGCCTTCCTGTCACTTTTGAAATGCACAATGACACCCGCCGCTTCATCGGCTAATCGAAGGGCAATATTCCTCCCTATCCCTCGACTGCTGCCTGTCACCAAGGCGATTTTGTCATTCATGACTTCCATCTTCCTGTATCATCCCAATGGACATCTCGAATAGTATATCAATTTTGAATCAGAGGGTCATTTAATTATGGATTCTTGTTGTATAAAATCTAGGGCGAGGTTATCGATCAGGAGTTACTGGGGGACGTTCCTCCAGGTACCACCCCATAAGGTGATGACTCATGAGAAAAGCGTATAATTTTGATATAGGGTGGTACCTGGAGGAACGTCCCCATAAAAAATTGTTGCGAAATGGGTATGAGCAAATTATAATCAAATCACTAATCGTGGAAAAACAACGAGACCAATCGGGATGGAGGAAACATGGATAAAAAGCTTGCTGGACATCATTTGGGCATCGTAGTTATATTGGGCGCGGTGTGGGGACTCTCCGAAGCCGCCCTAGGCATGGGGCTCAGAAGTTGCGCATCCACCGTGTCAGGCTCGATCATGACAGGGGTGGCATTGTTCTTTATTGCCGCATGTTGGGCCATCTCCCAAAGTTGGAGGGGTGTCGCTCTATTGGTCATCATTGCCTCGCTGTTCAAGCTGTTCGACGCCTTGCTCCTCTCTCTGCCGGTATTGCATGGGGCTGTGGCCAATCCCATATTTTCCTTCGTTATGGAGGGTGTGGCCTTTTTAATTATCGTGTCGTTTGTCAAAGATAAGCTCTCCAAAAAAACGACTTCTCAGGCTCTTACCGGAGGCCTTTCTGCCTTGGTAGCCGTCAATCTATTCCCCCTAGTAAAGTTTGCCACAGGTATCCCCGCTTGTGTGGCCGCCGGCACGGGATATCCACTCTCGCTCTATTACGCATACATCGCCGTAGCTCTATCACTCGTCACTGTTCCTCTCGGAATCATGGTCGGTGAAAAGATGAGATCCTTGGAAACTGGTTTGGTCAAAGCGCTGGGCATGAAAAACCACCCATTTATCGCATCTCCTGCTGCGGTTATCCTCTGTCTCATTATCATTCTCCTTATGCGGTCGATTTAGATTCTCGCCCAGCAAGGAGTGAATGATTTAGCCTCGAACTTATCAATACGTGACGTGATAAATATACTGACAGGTCCAGTCCATTCGGGAAAAACGACTTTCCTAATAAACACCATCCCTTTACTAAGAGGAAGGAATTTTGAGATTGATGGTTACTTGAGCGAAGCCATTTGGAAAGACAAAGAATTCTTCGGGTACGACCTGGTTGACTTGAAGGATCACCGCTATCACCCATTCATCCGCAAACAAGGCCAACAGGATTGGCAAAGGATCGGCCCTTTCTTTTTTCTGCCGGGAACATTGGACATCGCCAAAAAAATCATCCGACGGAGCAAAAAAGCGGATCTCTGCATCGTGGATGAAGTGGGTCCGTTGGAACTCACAGGAAAAGGAGTTTGGCCGGTCCTCAAGGATGTTCTCATGATTCCCAAGCAAGACGTACTCCTTGTAGTGAGAGAAGCCCTCTTGAAAAACTTTATGGGAAAAATTCAAAGGGATGATTTTGTGGTGTATGATATCGAACAGAACAAAAAGCCACTTCGCATGGCAGAATC
>Ga0114930_10000456_pt1 | contig 42601 bp, 39 predicted proteins | sample AnhtaG_FD_87300 | JGI IMG/M metagenome (GOLD analysis project Ga0114930, IMG submission 87300) | Deep subsurface microbial communities from Anholt, Denmark to uncover new lineages of life (NeLLi) - Anholt_01485 metaG | ecosystem: Environmental > Aquatic > Marine > Oceanic > Sediment | place... | reverse complement strand
GTTATTATCTCGGATTCAAGGGTTCAGCCTTTGAGAAAAGGTACTATTGTAATTGCTATTGCAACAGCAGGATTTGAACCTGTTGAAGATCTGCGCGGGCATCCTGACCTTTTTAATCGTCCTATGGAAATTACAATGAGAGCAATAGCAGATGATCTTACTAGTGCCGCTCAATTTCTTCTAAGTGAAGCTGATCAACAAACTCCAGTGGTTATTATTAGGGGAAGCAATGTTGAGTTCACGGAAAATCCCCAGTTAACTCCCGAAATGGCACCGGAAAAATGTCTTTATATGAATATCTTCTCTAAATATCTTCTTAGAAAGCAGGAAGAAAATTAGATTTTAGAATTAAAATCAGTCAAATTTTTTAGAAATCGCTTATTTCTACTAGTATTGTAAGTTTAAATTCATAAAACATTCTCACAATTTAAAAATGAAGGATTTAAAATATACAACCATTGAAGAATCGTTAAAACAAGAAGATTCTAATGTGAATTTAAGAGGTTGGGTATATAGAGAAAGAAAATCGAATAAATTTGTATTTATAGTCCTAAGGGATGAATCGGACATAATACAATGTGTTATATCAAAAGCTAAGAGCCCAGAGATATTTGAGAAAGCTGAAAAGTTAACAATTGAATCTTCAGTTAAAATTTCAGGGGATCTAAAGGAGGATGAAAGAGCTCCAACTGGTTATGAGGTTTCTGTGTCAGATTTACAAGTCGTTCAAATAGCTGAACCGTTTCCAATTACAGAACATCAATCACCAGAGCTTTTATATGATAATAGGCATCTTTGGATAAGATCAAGAAAATTAAATGCAATTCTAAAAATCAGGCATACAGTTGTTGGAGCTATACATGAATTTTTTAGAAGTCATGGTTATTATGAATTTGATGCTCCTATTTTCCAACCCAGCCAATCTGAAGGTGGAGCCACTCTATTTGAAGTTAAATATTTTGACGATATAACATATCTTAGTCAAACATGGCAATTATATGCTGAAGCAGGTATTTTTTCATTAGGTAAAATTTACAATATGGGTCCAACATTTAGAGCAGAAAAATCAAAAACATCAAGACATTTATCAGAATTTTGGATGGCTGAAATGGAAGCTGCGTGGATGCAACTTGATGAAGTTACAGAAGTTGCTAAAGATGAAATTAGGTTTATTGTGAACCAAGTATTGAAGCATAATAAAAAAGAACTAGAAATTTTAGAGAGAGATATTAAATTGTTAGAGCATTATGCAGAAGCTGAATATCCAACTATAAAATATTCAGAAGCTTTAGATATCCTTAATACAAAATATAAAATGAATGTTCCTTGGGGTAAAGATTTAAGAACTATTGAAGAAACGAAAATTGCTGAACATTTCAAAGTTCCTGTTGTTGTCACGCATTATCCCACAGAAATTATGGGTTTTTATAAACCACCAAGTGAAGAAAATCCTAAAGAAGCATTATGTTTTGACATGTTAGCGCCAGAAGGATATTGCGAAATTGTTGGTGGTTCAGAGCGTTCTTTATTACTTGATAATATGATAAAGAGATTAGAAGCTGACGGGGAAGATCCAAAAAATTATGAGTGGTACTTTGAATTAAGGCGTTATGGCAGTGTACCTCATTCTGGTTATGGTGTAGGTGTTGAGAGAGTTATTATGTGGTTATGTGGGTTAGATAATATTAAAGATGCCATTCCATTCCCCAGAACTATGTTACGAAAGGCGCCATAGCAACCTAGAACTATGTTAAGAAAAGCACCTTAAAAAAATGAACTCATGACACCAAATAAGAGATATTAAATAGATCCTTTTCCTACAATATTTAAAAGTGTGGTTTGCGGTAAATGAAACTCTATGAATACATGGCATATGAACTAATTAAGAAAATAAAGAGTAAAGAAATTACCATCGAAGAATTAATCAACCAAATTTATGAAAGAATAGAAAAAACTGAAGATAAATTACATTCTTTTGTTCACCTCTCTAAAGAGAAAGCTTTAAACAAAGCAAAACAATTAGATGAAAAATTAAATAAAGGTAAGCCTGTAGGGAGACTTTATGGTTTACCTATGGGAATAAAAGATCTTATTTGTATTAAGGATAGTCCTACTACTTGTGGTTCTAAGATTTTAGAAGGATATTATCCACCTTATAATGCTACTGTTATTAACCGTTTAATCGAAAAGGAAGGAGCAATATGTGTGGGTCGTACAAATATGGATGAATTTGCTATGGGCTCTTCTACTGAAAATAGTTGTTATGGGCCAACATATAACCCTTGGGACCTAGAAAGAGTTCCTGGAGGATCAAGTGGAGGTTCGGGTTCATGTGTAGCTTCAGGTCAAACGCCAGTCTCATTAGGAAGTGATACAGGGGGAAGTATTAGATGTCCCGCTTCTTATTGCGGTGTAGTGGGTTTAAAACCAACATATGGAAGAGTTTCTAGATATGGATTAGTTTCATATGCAAATTCGTTGGATCAAATTGGACCTATATCAAGATGTGTATATGACACAGCAATATTATTAGAAATCATTGCTGGTTATGATCCTTTAGACTCCACTACGGTTGATATTAAGGTGGATAAATATACAGAAGAACTTCAAAACCCAATTTCAAAAATGACTCTTGGGGTTCCTAAAGAATTTTTTGGTGAAGGTTTGGAGAAGGAAGTAAAAAATAAAGTAAAAGGAGCCATTAATAAATTGAATAGCTTAGGAGCTGAGACAATTGAGATTTCCTTTCCACATTTAGAATATGCGATTCCTACTTATTATTTAATTGCAATGAGCGAAGCAAGTTCGAACTTAGCTAGGTATGATGGCTTAAGATACGGAAGTATGAGCAGTGATCTTAGTGGAGATTTATATGAGGTTTTTAGTAGAACTCGGAGTGAAAGATTTGGAAGTGAAGTAAGGAGAAGGATTATACTAGGAAGTTATACCCTATCTGCTGGTTATTATGATATGTTTTATATTAAGGCATTGAAAGTTAGAACTCTTATTAAAAATGATTTTCAAAATGCTTTAAATCAATGTGATGCTATTGTATGTCCAACAATGCCTACCACAGCATTTAAAATTGGAGAATTAGTAAATGATCCATTACAAATGTATTTGATGGATATTTTAACTTGTCCCGTGAATCTTGCGGGATTACCTGCTCTTTCAATTCCATGTGGATTTGATAAGAAAGACCTTCCGATTGGATTTCAAATTATTGGTAATTATTTCAGTGAAAAAATAATCCTCAATATCGGATATTTACTTGAAAAAGAATTAAATATTTTTAGGAAATTAGCTCCTATTAAAGATGGAGGGAATTAGAGTGAGTTCTAATTATGAAGACGTGATAATTGGATTAGAAGTTCATATTCAACTCACCAATTTGAAAACTAAACTATTCTGCAGTTGTAATGCAGATTATAGAGGAGCTGAACCAAATTCTCATAATTGTCCCATTTGTTTAGGGTTACCGGGATCACTGCCTGTGATAAACGAAAGAGCAATCGAATTTGCTACAAGACTTGCATTAGCATTAGATAGTAAAATTAATGATTCAATGTTTTTCTTTCGGAAAAATTATTTCTACGTAGACTTACCGAAGGGCTTTCAGATAAGTCAGTACAATAAAGCAGGAGGGAGAGCTTTCGCAGATAGAGGGAATATAACAGTTAAAATAAATGGCAAAAAAAAAGAGATAAGACTTAACAGAATCCATTTAGAAGAGGATCCAGCAAGATTGGTACATAAAGGGTCGATCGCGACATCTCCATATACTTTAGTGGATTACAATCGATCTGGTATTTGCCTTATTGAAATCGTATCCGATCCAGTTATCAGATCTCCTGAAGAAGCGAGAGAGTTTCTCAAACAATTGAGGTCAATTGTTCAATATACAAGAATATCAAATTTAGACTTAACTGGTGCTGCTCGAGTGGATGCTAATATATCAATTAAAGGACATGAGCGAAGTGAGGTTAAAAATATTAGCAGTTTTAAGGAAGTAGAACGTGCGTTAAAGTGGGAAATTCAGAGACAAAGAAATCTATTAAAACGAGGTAAGAAGCTAACCCAGGAAACAAGACATTGGGACGATAAAAGAAGGATTACTATTTCGCTAAGAACGAAAGAATTTGAAGAAGATTATCGCTACTTTCCTGAACAGGATTTAGTTCCAATAGCAATTGATAAAGATTTCATCCAGCAAGTTAAAGATAAATTACCAGAAATGCCAAACGAGAGAGCAATAAGACTTCAAAGAGATTATAATTTATCAGAATTTGACTCAGAGAATTTAGTTCTAGATAAAGATATCGCTGACTTTTATGAAGATGGAGTGAATTCTGACCCATCATTCGGCCCGAATGAGTATAAACAATTTTGTAATTGGCTGATGAATGATATATCGCGGCATTTAAATGAGCAAAATAAGACAATAACAGAAACAAAAGTTCAACCCAAACTGGTAGTTGATTTAATCAACCACATTAATGAAGGAAAGATTACCACTAAAATAGCAAAAGCATTCATAAGTGAAATGATGAATGGTTCTTCTATTTCTAAAATATTTGAGAAGAAAGGTAAAAAGAGAATTTCTAATGAAGAAATTATTGAAGGTAATTGTAAAGAAGTAATTAAAGAAAACCCGAAAATAGTTGAAGATTGTCTTAAAAATCCAAAAGCAATTGAAGCCTTAATAGGTAGAGTTATGAGTAAAACCAAGGGTCAAGCTGACCCAGAAATTACCAGAAGAATAATGTTCAAAATGCTGAAGCAAATTAGAATAATTAAATAAGAAATTTTTATTTAAAAAAATAGAGAAAAAATTATAACCATTTTTTGAGTTCTGTACTAGCAGCATCCAATTTTAGATTAATTATACCAAGCTTAGCTTCTTTTGTAGTTATTATCGTGAGAATATTACCCTCGATTTCGCTAAAAAGTATTTTTCCCTTCTCAGACTCTATTATCGCACTAAAGAATTGCCCTTGTTCTAGTTCTTTAGTTGCTCGTTGACTTGCTTTCAAAATTAAGGTCACCATAGCAGCTACAGCTTCTGGGTCTACCCATCCTGGTAATGCACTACCTCTAATTAAGCCAAATTTCTCAATAAGAGCCGCCCCATGAACTCCTTTAATCGCCTTTAAAGAATCAAGTATGTTTGTTATTCTTTCACTCATTTAACTCATTCCAAATTTGATTTAGTGAGATTATAAATTCTTTAATTATTATGTAAGGTGTAATTTTATATATAAGTATACAAATCTTAATTAAAAAAGCTATTTATCATTTTTTAGCTTCTTCTAAATAATTACATAAAATTCGATTATTTCATAATCTTCAGGCATAATAAAGGGGATGAGAAAGAATTAGCAGACTAATTCAATATTCTTTGAAAAATTAAAGAAAGGTGGTAGTGGCCTAATTGCAACGAAAATTGCGAAAGTTGTGGCAATTGCAGCTGTAACAACAATTGTTTCGGCAGTATTAACTCCTGTCGTTGGTATCGAGGCTGAAGAATTAATTGAAGGTGGCATAGTTGGAGGTGACGTACTCGGACAAGCTGCAGACGCAGCGATGCAGGGACTCAAAAATATAGCGGACCCAACTAAATTAGTAAAGAAAGTAGTTACAAAAACGTTAAAGAAAGGTAATGATCTCCCAGGTACTGATAGATAGTTAAAAATTTAGTAATATACTTAACATATTCTTTTTTCATTTTCTTAATATAATCTATCTTTTACAAAGAAAAACTGGTGATATAAATTTCTTTAATTAGAGAAAAGAATGTAAGTTGGGGCATGTGGATTTCAGCGTCAATTACTACCGGATCTTATGTTATAATTTCAATTATATCTATGATCGTAGGAGAACTGATTTATTCTGGATTTGTCCTTTTTGCTGATCTTGAATTTATATTAGGATCTATTTTTGGGGTATTATACTTTTTTAAAAATCGAGAACCACATCAAGATTTCTTAAAATATGGTGTTATTGTAGGGATTCTTGGAGGAATTTTATCTTGTGTATTAATTAGTTTATACCAGACGATTTTAATAATGATAATTGTTGGCGGGCATATAATTATTTTCTTTTTATGGGTAGGATTTACTTTTCTTTCTGGGGCAGTTATTGGTCTATTAACAGGAGCGCTCATAGCCGTCTATTATATGTACAAAGATGTGAAAGGAGATACTGAAGAAGAAGAACACTTTGATGATGAATTCTTTAAGGATTTAATTGACAAATAACAAATATCATTCACAAAAAGATTGTTCTTCTTATGTGTAAAAAAAAAAAAATGAAATTACATTTACATTAAAGATGCAAGTGAACTTGCTAAAGTCTCTTTTTTAGGTTTACCTTTTAATAATTCTTCTTGAACTCGTTCTGCTAAAATTTGAGGAGAGAACGGCTCTCCATTATTATCTATTTGCTTATAGGTAGTCCACCCTATTAATGAGAAAACCCGATCACCTACCACTCTGAAAACTTCTCCTGTAATCTTAATTGCATGATCTGAAGCTAGAAATGCAACCATAGGAGCAACATTAGTAGGATTGAAGATATCAAAACCTCTTTTATCTTTCATACTCATTGTCCCTACCATTGTCGGTGTTGCATCTGTTGTGAGTCTCGTTCTAGCTACAGGCACGATACAATTAACCGTAGTATATTTGCCTAATTCCATTGAGGCGATATTTGTAAAGGCAGCAATACCTGCTTTTGCAGCACCATAATTAGTTTGACCCACATTTCCTAATAAACCCGCATCTGAAGCAGTATTGATTATTCTCCCAAAAACTCCTAAATCGGGATTAGCCTTTCCTTGTTCTCTAAAATATGAAGAAGCATGACGAGTCATGTTAAATGTACCTTTCAAATGTACAGCTATAACATCATCAAACTCTTTCTCTGTCATATTAAAAAGCATCCTATCCCGCAAAATTCCAGCATTATTTACAACAATATCTAACTTTCCGTATTCAGAAATTGCTTGATCAATCATTGCTTTTGCCTTATTAAAATCAGTGACTGAATCATAATTCCCTACAGCTTTAACTCCCAATTTTTTACATTCTTCTGCAATTTCATCAGCAACCTTAGTTTCAGCTCCACTACCATCAAAACTGCCGCCTAAATCGTTTACCAATAAATTACATCCCTCCTTAGCAAATAGTAAGGCTTCCTCACGACCAAGACCACGACCAGCGCCAGTTATTATAGCAACTTTTCCATCTAACATTCCCATATTTTTCACTTTTTATTTTTTTATTTTGATTTCTGACATGTAAAATTCAATTGCAAGTTTAAAAAATTTTAAGGATTTTATTTAATTTTTCAAAAATATCAAAACGAACTTCAATAAGGGATATGATTGGAAACAGTTCCTCATAACCTAATCGCAATCCTTATTCAAATATTATGTTCTATTATTATTATTTTTTTGAGTTAATTACTTTAATATCTAAACTCTTTAAATTGCTGGAAATAAAATAAATGACTGTTGCACATACAATCAGATGACCCAAAATCTTCAATAATATCGTCTGAAAAATCCATTATTTCTTTAGCAATTATACACTCTAAACGATATAATGAAGGAATTAAGTATAACCGTGTTATAATACTTTTCTCATAATTTAATAAGTAATCAATATGCCAGTGAGTTTTTTTATTATTTGAAGGTGAAATATGTCTTTTTACTCTATTTTCTAAAGTATTTGAACCATAACCACCCATTGCAGATCCAATATATAAATAAAACCCTTCGTCAAATAGGACGTTGCCTAAAGCACCAATAGTTATTTCAGTTGATTCAGGAATGTGAATAACTAAAATATAAGAGCCTTTCATTTATTTACAGTTTTTTTTATGGTCATGATAACAACTATCACATAAATAGCTTCCACATTTTTTACAAATGTTAGCACACGTATCGCAAAGAACGTTACTACAATCTTCACAATTAAATATTTCTGAATCATTATTTTCTCCACAATTCTCACATATAATATCTTTACCAACCATTTAACTCATCTGATTATCCTTAATAATATTATGTAGTAAAAACAATCAATCATAAAATTCTCTATTATTACCAGATAAATAATATGGTCAACTCTATTCTTTTACATGCTAATAGACTTTTTCTAAAACTTTTTTTTAACTAAAAAATTCATAATGAATAATTAGTTAAGAGATAGCTTGTTATTTATGGAAAAAAAACCAGATAGAACAGAACTTAAAATTGATTTCTCAAGAGATCGAAAGTTCTTTGAGCAAGAAGGGAGTTCGCGAGTGATAACATCTGGATCTCTTTACATGTTTTTCGCTTTAATTAATGCTGGATGTATTTGGGTTTTCATAATATTAGGTACAGGATGGGAAGGGTTAAAATATTTCGGATTAACAACTGCAATAAATGGTATTGTTGGATTGATTGGGATTGGAATTTCAAGATATTTTATTGCAGAAATAAAAACTACCTTTATTGTTAATGAAGAATTAGGGCGTTTAAAAGCAGCAACCTATTCGAAAATACTGTTTCTAATCGGGTTGATATTAGGACTGGGGATGATTATGATGTCTTATATATTTGGGTTTTTTCACACAAATCAATTATTAAGAGAATGTATTTTTGCGTCAGGGGTTGCCTCCATTCTATTATATAGCAACTTTGTTTTTCAAATTGGGTTAGAAATTAAGAATAGATATGATATAATTGCATTTTTATCAATATTTGCGGGGATTTTTCTGTTATTTTGGGGATACATTTTCATCTCTTTCAACATCAGCCCTTTTTGGTTTGCATTTCACCCGTTTTTCAATATTACTACATTCTTCTTATTTGCTTTTTTTTTTAGTAAGCAGGCCCCTTATTCGATTAAAGAAATAATTCAAGCAGGTTTAAAAACGAGCACTATGAAAAAAAGAGCAACTCCAGAAATTAGAGAATTAATTGATGATCATCAGATATTGTTATATATGAAAAATTCTGCATATTCAATGCTAACTAATATTCAAAATTCGAAATTTTTTGAAGATATTTTATTTTTCTTTGCTGCTATATATTTAGCTACATTTTCGGATCCTGAATATCAGGGTTTTGCATTGAGCTTATTAACTGTATTAATGACTTATGGGGCTGTTAAAACAGTAATTTTGTATTATTCCGCTCCATTAAACATTGAAATTGCTGAAGCGTGTGCAAAAGAGAGTTATGATACTGTGGAAGCTTCAATTAACGATTCAACAAGAATTTCCAGCATTTTAGCTCTGGGGTTTCTCACTGCAATGGTAGCGCTTTCAGGGGAGTTGCTATTTTATTTACATAGAGATCTGTTTATGGATGGAGGAACTTTCAATAGCGAAATCTTTTCAATGGCACAAACTTTATTCATTCTTATAGTTTTAGGTCAATTTATTTATGGATATTCGACCCTATTTGGAAATGCTTTAATAGGATCTGGGAATGCTAATTCAGCAGCAAGAGGTTTTCTAATAACAATCATAATAATAACGGGATTATCTCCAATTTTTCTTTTTCTTTTTGGGATCTTAGGTATTGGGATAGTAATATTGATATCCTCCTTCTTTCTGTTACCTTATACAATCTTTCAACTTAAACGAAAGCTTAAAGTAAATTATGAAATTAGAATATATCGCTTAGTACCAAATTTATTTATTCTGTTTTTTATATTATGGTTTTTCCCATTTAATAGTACAATTAGCTTACTTTTTGGTATAATTTTAGGTGCTTCGATATATTTAATGTTAAATCCTTTCTTTGGTGTATCAATTCCTGAAGATCTTCAAATGATAAATGATTTATTCAACACATTAAAACTAAAAATATTTGGAGATTTAATCGTTTATGCAATGAGAAGTACATACAATTTCAGTCCTTTAAATAAAGATAAAATAATTCTTGAAGAAGATAAACTAGTCTTAGTAAAGAAATGATATAATCTTCGGTCAATATCCTAATTTTATACTTTAGATATCAATCTTTTTAAAAGAAATTTAATTATGCTTTTGCTAGTTGGGTTCTTATTATTAAAATTATTAGAAGAGACTGAAGCACAATCAAAGAATATAACATAACATCAAGATAAAAACTAGCATGGATATCAATACCAAACCAGTTTTTAATCCAACATCCTGGATCTCCACCATTATATAATAAGCAATCTGTAATTGATAAATATAAAATGTGAAATCCTAATGATAAAACAATTACAATAATTCCTAAAATTATCTGGATATAGAAAGAATTTTTAATTTCTGAATTTTTATGAGAATTATTTAAATTACCAGCCTCTATTAAAGATATCTGATAATCTTTCTTAGCATTTTCGATGATAAGATCTTTAAAAATTTTACTTTCGTCTGATAAATTTTGATTTTCTTCCTTTAATTGATTGTATTTCTTAACTAAATTCATGTAATTTTTATCTTTTCTATCAGCTTGCTCTTCAAATTCCAGATTTTTCTTTGTTAGCTTAGACTTACTCATAATAAAATATATATCTTATTTTTTAGGAAAGAGATTCTCGAACTTATAAACCCCTAAAAACCCTAACCCAATTTTTTATATTACGAATATTTAATAAGACTTTTTATATTAAAAAATAATCAAAATATGACTTTTACGTTATATTAATACATATTTTAAATGCAAAAAGTAATTATATGCAATAAGTAAATATTAAAGTTTTATAAAAAAATGAGAAAAAACACTTGGTTCAAAGAAATGGCGGTGAACCTTAGTACTCATAGAAACCTTTCCTTGTCTTTCTCCCTAAAAGTCCGCTATCTACCATTTCTTGTAAAAGAGGGCTTGGTTGATACTTTTGTCCTAGCTCTTTTTCTAAATACTCTCCAATATGATAATATATATCATTACCAACTAAATCAGAAAGTTCTAAAGGGCCCATAGGAAAATTGAATGCTAATTTACATGCAGTATCTATATCTTTGGCACTGGCAATTCCTTTCGTAAACAAATTAATTGCTTCATTACATAATACATAAATAAGTCGAGTTGTTACGAAACCAGGTGAATCGTTTACAGTCACCACTGTTTTATTCAAACTTTCAGAAAATAGTTTTGATTTTTCTACAATTTCATCAGAAGTGTTATTTCCCTTTATTAATTCAATCAATTTCATTACCGGAGCTGGGTTGAAGAAATGTATTCCTATTATCCTTTCTTGATTTTTAGACTTTAAGGCAATATCTGTGATACTTAAAGATGATGTATTAGACGCAAGAATTACATCTTCTTTACACAGGTTATCCAGTTCAGAAAATAATTGTTGTTTTAAATCCATATCTTCAAAAACAGCTTCAATTACTATTTGAACATCCTTAACAGCTTCATGTTTATTAACATTTAGACTAATTCTGTTTAAAATTTTTTCTGCTTCTTCTTTAGCTATTTTATTTTTAGCAACAAAAAACCTCTCTAAATTAATTTCTATCGAATTTTTAACTTTTTTCAATAACTCCTCACTTACATCAACTAAATTTACATTATAACCGTGAGTCGCTATTAATTGTGCGATTCCTGAGCCCATTATGCCAGCGCCTATAACACAAATTTTGTTTATATCAGCCATTTTCTTTCTTAAGATTTTTAGTTTAATAACCTAATTTTATTAATATTTTATCAGATAAATATTTACTAAATATCTCAAATTTAGTACTACCATCATTAAAATGTTTAGCTTCTAATAGAGAATGACAATTTTTACAACTGGTTACTTGTTTTTCTTTTAAAAGAATATCTTTAATCCACATAATATTTTCTTTATCCCTAAGATCTTTACCCCAAGTATGTTTTTTAAGTTCTTTGACAGTATGGTGAAAATCAATCGCAACAAGGAAACGATTTAATAAGCCATCCTCATTATATATGCTTGTTTTACAATATACACAACACCCATCATACAAATCTTCAATAACCTTTTTTTTTTTGATTGCTCTCCGAAAATTTCTTTTTTCATTCTTGTTATAACGAGACCAATGAATTTTCTTACTATTCGATATTTCCTCTAAATGTTCAATAATGAATTTCGCTTTTTCATACATGTGACAGTTACTACACATTAGAATACATTCTTCTTCATCTAAATAATTAAAAATTCTCTCAATTCCATAATCAGAAAATTCGCCCCAAGAAACAGTTTTTATTTTTTCATAAGGATGATGAAACTGAAGAGCAGGCAAGAAATGTACATCAAGTCCGCATTTTGGGCATTTTATATCAACATCAAACCTTTTACCTTGATGTATTAACATAAGAAATTCACTAGCGTCCTTAATTTTCCCTTGTTCTTTTAATAAAACAAAAAGTAATGCTGCTACTTTGTTTTGAAATCTTTTTATTGCATCTTCAAGACCTTGACAATTTTTACAGACTGATTCTACTCTTACTTGTTTTCTTCTAAATCGATCATAACTAAGCATTTTATTACATCTGATGCAAATTTTTGTTCGGTTTATAGGATCATTTTTATTAATTCGAGAAATACCATAATAATGTTCAATATTCCTAATTTTTCTTGCATCTGCTCCTGACTTTTCTACAATAATTTCTTGTTGTGGAATGATATCATTTTTTAATAAATATATTATAACTATTGAAGATTCAATATCTATTCTCGTCTTAGGATTCACATTTTCACCTACTAAATCTGTATTTTGAATCAAATGGTTCATAACGAGTTGTTTTAAAAGGCTTAATTTTTCATTCTCTTCTTTTTGTCCATGTTTTTTGTCAAAAATTTTTCTTATTTGGGAGATATATCTATCAATTTCCGCCCAAATATGTATAGTCTTTGTGTCTTTCTTAATTCCTAAACATTTTTTAATCTCATTTAGATAAGAAGGTACACGAGTATATTTTGCCATTCTTGAGAGTGTTCTGTCAGAATAAGGTTTGTTTGTTTGAGGATTTATAGATCTTAATAAATATATTACTACTATCGAACGTTTTACTTGAGTTATAATCTTTAGACCCCATTCTTTATTTATTAAATTATTTTTTTCTAAATATCTCAACAAAATTTGCTCTAAAACTTCAAATTTTATATCATTATTGAAATTCCTACAACCATTGTCAAATTTTTCCCGTACTTGATTAATATAATTATCTATTTCTATCCAAATATATTCTTTAACCTTGCTATGAAATTGGAAGTTAACATTCTGAGTAGGTTTATGAGATACCGTTTCAGGAATATATTTCTTTTTTACCTTCTCATTCTTTTCCTTAAAATTTTTAATTTCTGAATTATTCATAAAATTGAACCATTTTACTTATATTAAAAAAAAGTAAATAAATTGGAATACACCAATAGTTTTAAGAATTTTCAATACCCAAAGTATTAATATGAATGGTAAAATTTTTCGTAATTATAATTAATTCAAAAAGATTGAAAATTCCTGCGCCAATAACGCATACATTTTTAATATTCATAATCCTCACTATTTCCTAAACTGATTAAAATCTGGTTTTCGTTTTTCTAAAAATGCATTCTTTCCTTCTAATGCCTCATCAGTACCATAATAAAGTGATAAGCCACCAACACCAAGCTGAGTAACCCCAGTAACACCGTCTGTCTCAGCTAAGAAAGCATATTTTAGCATTTTCAAGGCTGTAGGACTCTTCTCTAATAATTCCTGACACCACTGTTCTACTTCCTCATCTAATTTTTCCATAGGTACCACAGCATTTACAAGTCCCATTTTGAGTGCTTGTTGAGCTGTATACCGTCGACAAAGATACCAGATTTCCTTCGCACGCTTCAAACCTACAGCACGCATTAAGTCACCAGTTCCATAGCCAGGATCAAAAGAGCCTACACGAGGTCCTGCTTGTCCTAACTGTGCATGTTCTGCTGCAATACTTAGATCACAATTAACATGCCAAACATGGCCACCTCCGATAGCGTATCCATTCACTCGAGCTATAACGGGTTTAGGTAAAGTACGTATTAAATGTGTAACACGTTGCCAGCCTACCTCAAGTGGTAACAAATGTCCTCCTTTATATCCCCCCTTTTCACGGGTACTCTGATCTCCACCTGTGCAAAACGCTTTTTCTCCAACACCCGTAAATACCACAACACCTATTTCGTTGTCTATGCACTTGTTAAAAGCATCTATTAATTCATGAACTGTCTTTTGTGTACACGCATTATATCGTTCAGGACGATTAATAGTTATTCGGGCAACACGATCTTTTATTTCGAAAATTATATCTTCATAATCCAAATTCTTTTCAACTCGATTTTATCATAAAAATTTCATTTTGATGAGTATTCATTAAAGATAATCTCATAACATTTAAAACAACTATCTAAAATTTTCATCTCTATTATGAGTTTATTTAGAACAAAATTTCGTGAAACCATAGTTTCACGATCATTAATTAATCTATAAAGAGTATGTTAATCTAAAGAAAAATTAAATGTATTTCTAAAAAACCATTTTTTGTTTAATTTCTTGAACCATTTTATGTCCATTTTCATTTATCTCAGTAATAATGTCCCTTAGTATTTCATTAATAGCCATGCCATGTAAATCACAAGAGACATATAGAAGAGATAAAATTTCTTTAGCTAATAGTGAAATGTTCTTTATATCATTTATCGGAATTCTGATTCCAAGAGCCTTTAAATCTAAATGAGTTTCTTGTTCTTGTTGTCTGATGGTTAAGAGAATATCATTTTTTCTTCCTTTCCATTCTTCTGTAATCGCTCTTAAAGATAAAAGATATCTTTTTGTTGGGCTTCCAATACCCATTATATCCTTTGCAAATTCTAAAGATTCAGAATTTCTAATTGTTTTCAAGCCAAATGTTCTATTAATTTTATAATTTTTATCTAATTTATCCTTCATTTTCGAAATTTCATCAGTAAGTTGTTCAACTCTTAATGCTAATTTCTCAAATTTTTCAAGAAATAATTCCTCAACATTAGATTCATAATTACTCATATTAACCACTAGTAGAGATTAAATATAACATCATTTGAAATATTCTTTGATAAAACTAATTATTAACCAATTAATCTATGAAGAATTTTTAATTTACAAAAAAGAAAAAGAAAAAAATTGATTTTAAAAATTGTATTAGATACTTATCTAATCGGTTTAAAATACTTCATCTTCATTGTCATCATCAGTTTTATCAAAAATTTCAGTGTCTTCTATGGCTTCTGAAGTATCATCAGAATCTATTTCGTCCATATCCTTTATGATTGGTTCAGGGGAGAGAAATTCTTTTACCTCCTCATCAACTTCTACTTTTAATTGTTTCTGCTCTTTAGCATATTTATTAATCTCATAGATGCCTATTACAACTAATAAAGCTATAAAAAATATTAGTACAGCAACATTTTTGACAAGATTAATAAGATCATTATCTAAAGTAGATAGGGTATTAAGCCAAGGAATATTAACTTCTTGAAAGACATCGTAAGGGAAGTAGTGAATAAATTCATATGTTACCTTTGAAAGTATCAACCAAATTATTACCGTATCAAGTCCAAACCTTTTAAATCTTTTACTTAAAAGTTCTGCTTGGGATCCCGTAAGAGTACTCAGAGAATAAAAAATAATAAATAGATCTGGGATTATCACTGCGATGTAAGCCCAAATGGAACCAATCTCATCCGGTTCAGTTTTAACAATACCTAGATAGATCTTTAATATCAGAAATAGTGTATAGATTGAAACCAATATTGCAAATGTGCCAAACCAACCAGTAAAGCTTTTTTTAAACATAAAAACAATGCAAATAATTGCAAGTCCAACAAGAACTCCTCCAACAAGTATATAAATTCCATTAAGATACCATGGGAAATCTATTGGTGTTTCGATTATAACAGAAAAATCAAATAATGTAGGTCCTATAATAAATAGATATAAGAATAGAAGAGAGGCAGCTAAACCTCCGAAAAAGATGAGAACTCTTATAAAAGGTCTTGATTTAGGAGTTTTATATAATTTAGAATCAATATTTTTTCCTAATAAATAACATCCATAAAGGATAAACCATGATGTAAAGAAAAAGTAAGAGACAACTGAAATTGCGAATAGTACTATTAAAATTATTGAAATAATAAGCATAATAGGTAAAGAAATCAACAAAAACACAATTACTTTCCATGGTGGGTACTCAAAAATATCCTTCTTAGAAATAAGAGAAAGCAAAAACAAGAACATTAAAAAAACTAAGAATGGTAAAAATATTAAAATGCCAATTATTGAAACAATACGGTTAGGATATGGAATTATAGCTACTCCTACTAACATCCAAACTAAAAGTGCTGTTAATCTCCAATTTTTGCCCATTTTCTTTAAATTATCGATGATATCCATAAAAAATTAGTTAAACTCAATATATTTAAACTTTCTCATTCAAAAGAACGATTTAAAAATCCAAAAGAGCATGTTTTATGATTGAAAAATTTTATTTTATATATTCTGTCAAGCTTCTTTGTTTATTAAAACTATGATAAGATATTCCAAATTTCTTTCTTAAATTATTTACACTTTCAGGAGCCGAACCTTGGAAATGATTATTCACAATAATAAATATTTCATATATCTCAGGTATGTTCATCAAATTTTGAACGTTCTTATAGAGGTCAATTAGAGCATCCTTTTGATCTCTTTGAATTCGATTAAAAACAGTGAGTTTTCTATCTCCAATTAGCCTAATATAATAAAATTTTTGATTTTCCATATAATAGGGTATAACTCCAGGCATATATGTTGTTCCAAGTATTCTTTTATCCCCATCAAATAATTTAGCGAGAATTTCAGGATTAAACCATGAATTGTCTCTTAATTCAATAACATAATTATGTTCTGAAGGGAATTCATTAAGTAATGATTTTAATTTTTCAAAATGGTTTTCGGTGTATTTGAACCAAGGTGGGAATTGTAATAGAAACGCCTTAATTTTATCATTTAGATGTTCTATTGTAGAAAAGAACTTTATAATGTGTGAATCTAAATCAGGATCATCAAGATTATGTGTAATTTTTTGCCACACTTTAACAATAAAACAAAAATTTGCTGGAACACGTAATTTCCAATTTCTAACCATATCTATAGAGGGGAGATTATAAAAAGTAGAATTAATCTCCACAATATCAAAGTATTTAGAAAAATATTCCAAATGATGGCTTCTTTCTAACTGTTTTGGATAAAAAGGACCAACCCAGTCTTTATAATCCCATCCTGCAGTTCCAATTTCAATTTTAACCATAAAAAATATATCTATCCTTATTTAATCTTATATAATCAATGATTTTTCACTAAAATAATTATTTTTTATGAAAAATTAATTTAATTTTAAAGATTTAATAAATAAGTAAATTTTAAAAAAAATAAAATAATAATTATTGAACTTCTTATTAACAAAATTAGTGGATTAATATGGGTATAGACTGGGTAAAAGTAGAGGAGAATCCTAACAAGAAACTCTCTGTAGGGGGTAAAATTTTATTAGAATTTAGAACGAAAAATAAGGATTTAGAGCAAAGGTTAAATGAAATTGTTAAAGAATTAGAAAAAATGGCCGAAGATTTAGAAATTACGAAAAAAAAATTAGCAGGACGAGAGAAAAGTTTGATTGAACTTACTCAAAAAAGGTCTTCGGCTAGAAAATCACTTGATAAAATTCAGGAAGAGAAACTTCATGCAGACATTAAGGTAACTCAATTGACAGCAGCAAAATCCGATTTAGAGGAAAAATTAAATGAATCTACTAAAAAAATTATGACAATCGAAAACCAATTAAAACTTGCTGTGAAGAAATCTGAGGAAGTAGAGCAAAAGATATTACGAAAAGAAAAAGAAATACAAACCAAAGAAGAGGATTTGCTAAGTAAAACTAAAAATTTATTAGATAAGGAAAAAGAAATACAATATTCAAAATCTCTATTAGGGCAACGAGATAAAGAAATTGAGTTCCTTAAAAAGAATTTAGAGGTTGAAAAAGGAAAAATTTCTTACCAAATTAAAAGAGTTGAATCTATAGAAGCGCAGATAGCGAAATCAGAAAATGTTTTAAGCTTAATAAAACAAATAAAAGAGTTATTAGATGTTAAGGGCTTCATTTCAGATAAGGAATTTGAAGAGATCTACTCAACTATACAGTAATAAGGTATAATTATTAAAAGTATTATGATAACCCTCACGTTATAAATATTTTAATGTAAAATTTATATGTAATAGATTTTAAGAGAATAAATATACAGTAATATAAAATAAAAATTATCAAAAAATAAAAAATTATCAAAAAGCAGATTAAAGCTTTAAAGAATTTAACCTTAATGGTTAAATGTTAGGTAAGATTTTTTCAATATAAAAATTGGTCAAGGAGGTTAATGGATTGATAGATTGGGTAAAAGCAGAAGAACGACCTGATAAGAAGCTAGCTGTAGAGGGAAAATTCCTGTTAGATCTAAGATCTAAAATTAATAATTTAGAAAAACAATTGGCTCAAAAAACAAAAGACCTAGAAAAAACTTCAACTGATCTTAAGACAATTAAAGAGAAATTTTCGGAAACATCGAAAAAGGCAGAGGAAAAGACACAAAACTTATTGGAAACACAAAAAAATTTCGAACGAGCAAGAGAAGAGAAGCTTTATGCAGATGCGGAGATTACTAAATTTAAATCATCCAAAACAGAATTAGAAAATAATTTGTCAGAAGCTAATTCTAAAATTACAGAATTAGAAAATAAGTTAAAAGAATCTTCTTTAAAGGTTGAAACCTTGGAAAAAGAAAAAGGTAGCGTATTGGATAATTATGAGCTTGAAAAGAAAGGAATTAAGGATGAATTACAGCAAAGAGAAAATGAAATTGCGGATCTTAAAAAAGAATTGCAGAAAACCATTTCTGATAAATATATAGAAATCGAAAGCCTTAAAGATGAAAGAGATTCCCAAACAAAGGAAATAAACGCCCTTAAACTAAAAATTGAATCCCTCGAAGAAACTATTTCTGAAGCAAAAGGGGCACCTCAACTTATGAAAGAGGTCAAAGGAATTATGGCCCATAAAGGTTTTCTTTCAGATAAAGAGTTTGATGATTTAATAGAGAAATTAGAAAGTACATAAAAAATTCTTTTTATTATATTGGAATGGTTAACTTAATTTGGAAGAAAAAGGAAGATATTACTCTAAAATTAGATAATCTAAAAAAAGAATTTTCCAATTTTTTTGAATCCTTTATGATTCATTCATATTTAGATAACCAAGAAATTCCAGTTAGATCATCCTATAAAGATTGGAAAAACAAATTATTCTGGGGACAAAATTTAGAAGTTTTATGCCACTTGTTAAATGGATTTGAAAATAAAATTGATTTAATTTACGTAGATCCCCCTTTTTTTTCTGGCGTTAATTATAAAATTGAAATTACAGAAAAAAACGAGACTTTTGATTCAATTGCTTATTATGATCACTGGAATAAGGATTTAGATTCATATTTGCAAATGTTTTACCAGAGGATAATCTTGTTTAGAAAATTATTATCAAACACAGGGTTATTGTTTATTCATCTAGATTGGCATGCGAGTCATTATATAAGATTGATACTAGATGAGGTTTTTGGAGAAAATAATTTTGTAAATAATATAATATGGTATTACTATAATAAATATTCTGCAGGGAAAAAAAACTTACCACGCGCACATGATAACATCTTGGTATATTCCAAATCGGATAATTACACTTTTAATGAAATCAGACTCCCTCGTAAGAAACCAAGGAAGCAGTTAATGAGGATTAATGTTAATGGTGTATTGAAAAATCTAAAAGATAAAAATGGACACGTTAAATATCGAATGGTAACAGATAAAAAATTAGATGATGTTTGGAAGATCCCTTGTTTACAACCCGCTTCAAAGGAATGGACAGGATTCCCAACCCAAAAACATCACACTTTACTTGAAAGGATAATAGAACTTGGATCTAATGAGGGGGATTTAGTTGCTGACTTTTTTTGTGGATCAGGTACTACTCTTTTAGCCGCGGAAAAGTTAAAAAGAAGATGGATTGGATGCGACATTTCTAAATATTCAATATATTTAACTCGGAAACGTATATTAAATTACCATAATGATAGTCAAATTATTTATCCATTTGACTTATTAACTCATATGAATGACGAGAGAAGTAAACTTATCGATTCAGGATTTTTCCAAAAGGATCTTTCAATAAAAAGAAAAAAATAAATTTTAAATATTCTTATTATGAAATTCTACATTATAATTAAGATATTTTGAAATCGCTTCATAGACAATATCACCAACTTCATTTAAAGTTGATGCCACATGATGAGCGAATCCTCCTAAACATAGAGATTTCAATAAAAATTGTAAATTAGGAATCTCGACTACTCCGTATCCTCCAAAAGTGTTTAGAAAATCCTCAGTATATTTCCCTTCTGCTATGATGGCTTTAATATCACCATATAAGTCATCTGTTTCAATCCTTAATAAAGTACAAGGTTTAGTTTTAATACGACCTTGAATTGCTCCAAAACTTACCTCTCCACCTTTTTGATCAGAAATTATTGGATGAATTGTCATTCGCGTATCTTGAAAAAAAGATTTTGGTAAATTACTGCAGTGGAATAGAACCATTTTATTAGGATTATCCCCATAATTATTATTCCAATCTAAAATTGCTGAGGGTGTTTCAGAAGCAATTTGTAATATTAACATACTTATTAATCCCGAGATATCGACTTCACACGCCGCTGGAATAAGTCCTTCGCTAAACATACTCATGACAGCACATGGGACGATCCCAAAGTTATCTTGTATTGAAGGCCAGCACTGAAAAGCAAATCCATCTAAGTCATTTGTTTTTACCCAATTTTCAATAACAACCGCTAATTTTGCAAGTTTAAGAATACCATCTTCGGGAAATGAAGAGGTAGAGGTATAATTCTTCATAAAGCCAATCTTATCTTTTACTTTTGGATCATTATCCTTTAATTCTTCAATTAATCCAAAAACTTCAGATAAATCGATTGGTTCTACACTTATCCCGTTAAATTCCAAAATTTTTTCACTATATCTAACAGTCTCAAATGCATTGGGTCTTGTACCAATTTGACCCAGCCTCGCATTCCTAAGCTTGTTCACAATTTTACATATTTTTTCAAATCTCTTTAGATCTTCTTTAAAAATATCAGATTTTATAGGGCATGTATGATATTTGGTTAGTGTAAATGGAATATCATGCTGATATAATACACTTGTGACAGAAATTTTTCCACAAAATGCATCTCTTCGCTGTGTTCTATCCATTTTATCAATTTCATCCGAAGAAGCATGAATCAAAACTGGAACATCAAGATTTGATAATTTTAGAGTGTTTGCTACGGCTTTCTCGTCACCAAAATTGCAAAGGCATAAAATTATCCCCAAAATTTTATCAGAATTCTTTTTGAAAAGTTCTGCACATTTTTTAGCATCTGAGTACGTCTCAACTGCTCCTAGTGGAGTATCTTCCTCATCTAAAATAAAATATTCATATTCTAGTTCATTCATTACATCTATAATATCTTTTCTACCTTCTTTTACTAAATGATCTGGAAATACATCTCTATTTCCTAAAATAATCCCAAATGTAACTCTTTCAATTTCTTTATTAAGAAAGGACATCTTTTATCTCCCAAAATTAATTTTTAACAAATTTAATTATAGTGAGTTAATTAAAGAATTTAAAATTAAAATAATAATTTATTAATGGGTTTATGAGTTTTAAAACAAGGATTCTTAATAGAATAAAAGAACTTTGGAAACATAAAATTTTTCGTTATGCTCTAATCCTTCATAGTTTTTACTTTTTACTTTCAATTGTTTTATTTTTTTTACTTTACAAGGAAAAAAATGATTTCATAATTTTTTATAACGTTGGAGATATATTTCTTAATGATATCGAAAACTTGTATAGTCAAACGAATTATTTATGGGATTTTAGATATTTCCCTTTATCAGCACTCTTTTTCATACCCTATTCAATTTTAAGTTTTGAATCAGCATTCGTGATATTTAATATTTTTAACGTTTTACTTAACGTTTTGATTTGTATAATCTTATATAAGACTATTCTATTAGTTAGGAATAAAGATCATGAAAATGACGATAAAAGAGTCATATTATATGTATGTATATATTTAATGGGTCTACCCCATATATTGAATTATATCTATGGACAAATTAACTTATATATTACACTATTTATTTTAGTATCACTTTACATTTTTCTAAAATATGAAGAACTTAAATGGCAATTAATAGGAAGCTTAATCTTAGGAATAGGCATAATAATTAAACCTACTGCTTTTTTCTTAATTCCATTTTTGATTATATTGAAATTTGATTTAGAAAATAAAAAAATTAAATTCGATTTTTCTATGACTTTGATAAGGTTGATAGGTGTTATTTTGCCTGTATTATTAAATTTTATTCTATTTTTTATTTATCCTCCTTTATGGAAAGGATTTTTAGACACAAACTTCACAGGAAACAACCCTGTTGCTTTAAATTTTTCTTTTAGTATTACTAAACTAATAACTAATTTCTGTTATTTTTATAATATTCCTTTTAATCAACTTTATGTATTGGTTGGAGTAGTTTGTATAGTAGGAGGTTTGGGTTTCATCATTTTTATAATTAGAAGATTTGAAGAAGATTCAATAATTTACGGCTTTGCATTTGGGATTACTATTATGCTTCTTGCGTATTATGATTCATGGGACCACCACCTCTTGAATTTAACTCCAATTTTAATTATTATAATATTTAATCTTCCTAGACATTCAGAAATTACAAATTCTATCAAACCAAGTTTATATTTCTTTAATTTTTTTGACCTCGCGTTTGTAGGAATTTGGTATCTTATCTACCCCTTATTCCCATTTAATTTTGAAGGGACATTCTTCCTATTAGTTTCATTTTATGCTATCCTTAAATATTGTTTAAAAAGTAAAAAAGACCAGTTAGCGGAGGATAATAAAATTGAAGTATAGACTATATCTATTTAGTTTTTTTATTCTTTCTCTTGTATTTAGTGGAGTGGTCTTACCTGTAAATGCGATTAGTTATAAAACAGGAGTCAATGAAAATGATGAATTAATATGGAAATGTAAAGTATGTAATGAGGCTGAAATGAACCTTATTTTTGGACTTGGATGGAAGAATAATTCAGGAATTTTTCAAAATTTGAGTAGAGGAACAAAGATGAAATGGGAAATAAATACAGTTGAAGTAAATGAAACAGTGAATAAAATTGAATTTAGTATTTGGTACTGGACCCTAAATAAAAATTGGGGTGTTCAAGATAATGATTCTCAGATTACATATCTCAATAATCCAAAGGATTACACTGAAGAGTTAAACTTTTCAATATATAATTCATTTGTCCCATTCTGGTTTCCCATTCCAGTTGGTGAATATATGGGAGGGTTAGATTTAAACGCATGGTATGATGTAGATAACAGGGTCTTGCCAACACTAAATGTCGATATCTCTAAGGATGCTATTGGGTCTGGTTATCCCAATAAAGGTATTGAGATTATTGCAATTTACAATGATGAAGGGATCTTAAACTCATATAAGCTTTATATTAAAGGAAATGTAGTAATTATTGATATTGCTCTCGATTTTTTACCTTTTTATGTAATTCCCTCAATAATATTGTTATTTACAGTTTTATCTCTTGGAGTAATTGTATATATAATTAAAAAATGTAAATCCATTAGACTATCAACACCGAATTTAAAATGAAGTCACAAAAATTTTTGTCTAAATTAAGAGAAAGATTTAGAGAACTCTGGAATTATAAAGTATTTAAGTATGCTGTAATCATTCATGGGGGATATTTTATATTCTCGCTAATTTTGACACTTATTTTCTTTCGACATCAGAATGATTTCCGGGTTTACTATGATGTAGGAGGAGTTGTACTAAAAAATATCAATGATCTTTATACTACGCCATACAATTGGCCTTTTAGATATTTACCAATAGCTTCTTTATTTTTTGTACCTTTTAATTTGATGGGTTTTGATTTAGGTTTTATTGTATTCAATTCTCTTAATTTAATACTCAACATCTTGATATGTGTTGTTCTCTACAAAATCATAATTTTTATCAGAGCGGAAGATCATGAAAAAGAGGAAAAAAGAGTTGTACTCTATATTAGCATATATTTAATGAGTTTACCAAATTTTTTTAATTACATATTAGGTCAAATTAATTTGTTTGTTACTCTACTGATTTTACTATCTTTGTATATTTATCTAAAATACAATGGGATAAAATGGGAATTAATAGCAAGTGTCATTCTAGGAATAAGCCTATTAATAAAACCAATAACGATTTTTATGATTCCTTTCGTACTTATCATTCATTATGATTTAATAAAGAGAAAATTGAAATTTGATATCTTTCATAGCTTTATTAGATTGATTGGAATAGTACTACCTTTATCTCTCAATCTTGTAATGTTTTTAATACTACCAAATTTATTAGATGGATTCATCGAAGCTAACTTTACGAGCTCAGAACCTTCACAGATAAATCACTCCTTTAGCATAACAAAGCTCATCATCAACTTCTTATATTTCGTTGGATTTACGGAAGATCAGGTACTACTGCTTCAAATGCCTTTATTTCTTTTTATCGCAATTATTTTTATCTTTATAGCTTTCACTTCATTTTTAATTAGAAGAACGATTAAGCATTCTGTAATATATGGTTATTGTTTTGGAATTTCAATTATGTTCCTTTGTTATTTTGATTCATGGGATCATCATTTACTAAATTTAACACCATTGTTGATAATAATAATATTTAATTTACCAAGACAATCCAACTTAACTAAAAATTTTATCAAACCGAGTCTATTCTTTTTGAGTTTTTTTGATCTCGCATTTATGGGCCTTTTTTTTATAACAGTAGGTTTTTTTCCCTTCAATTTTGGTAGTACAATCTTCCTTATTTTTATCTTTTATGTATTAGTAAAATACAGCATTACAAAAAATAATCAGCTTTAGCTTATTAAAACCATGGAAATAATTCCTGCTATAGATGTTAGTAATGGAAAGTGCGTGCGTTTATATCAAGGGTTAAAAGGAACTGAAAAAATATATTATGAGGATCCTTTTGAAGCAATCGAATTTTGGATTAATAAGGGAGCAAATCGAATCCATTTTATAGATTTAGATGGCGCATGGGGATCTGATATTAATAAAATGTTATTTAAAAATATAATTAAGGAAGCATCTAATAAAATAAAGATTCAGGTTGGAGGAGGAATAAGAGATATTGAATCGGCACTAGAACTAATCAAAATTGGAGTAGATCGCATAATTTTAGGAACAATTGCCATAAAGGATCCAAAAATAATACAGAAATTAGTGAAAATGATTGGCTCTAATAAAATAATTATTGCAATAGATTATCATAGTGAAAAAATTGCTATTCAAGGATGGACAAAACTCTCAAATAAAAATCCGTTCTCATTTGAAAAAGAGATTGAGAAAATGGGGGTAAGATTTATTCTATTTTCATCAATTAAAGCAGATGGGACTTTATCAGGTCCCGATTTTCAAAATATACGGAAAATGATAAAAACAGTAAAAAAAGCTTCAATATATGTAGCAGGAGGGATTCGAAACACTGATGATCTTGATGAATTAAAGGAAATTGGTGTTAAAGGAGTGGTAATTGGAAAAGCTTTTTATGAACAGACGATACCATTTTCCATAATCAAAAATTCTAAATATGATGATGAAGATATATTTAAAAAAGACTAAGAATTAGAAAAAAATTATTTTTAGAATTCCAAAAAGAAATATATTGTCAAAAAATGTTTCAAGAATTTTATTTACCGCCATTATTAGTTGTTTTCGCACCAGCATTTACTTTAGGGTTTCTCCATACAGCAATTCCATGTGAGGATAAAGCGATCTTCTTTTTTTGGTCATTTGGTATTTCTAAAACCCCGTTAAGGAGTATTTTAATTCTTGTTCTTTATGGTTTAGGTTTAATTTCTTCTAATTTGATAATTGCTTTTATTACAGTATTTATAAGTCTTCTTCCCCAAATATTTATCCCGCATATTATTCCTGATGCTTTTACTATTAATTTTTTTGGAGCTGTTGTTTCTATGTTTGCTGGCATGATTTTGTTGTTTTTTATAACAAGAAGAAAATATACACCACATTCAAAGTATAAAGATGAATTAAGCGAGTTGAATTGGGAAAAAAAGAAAACACCATATCTTTTTGGCATTTTAGCAGGTTTTACTCCATGTATTTTTGAACTACTTATATATTCTCAATGTTTACAATATTCACTTAGTGGAATTTTTATTGATGGTATTTTTATTGTATTCTATTTTTCTTTGGGAACATTTGTGGGACTTTTTCCACTGGCTTTGGCAAAACATGGAACATCTCAAATTTTAAAAGCAAGAGAACCTAAAACTAATTGGATATTATACATTATGATATTGATAATAATATTATTTAATACAGTCGTAATGATTTTATCATTTTTGCGTATCCGCGTTTTTCCAGAGGTTTCTTTTTAATGATTCTGTCAACAACTTATAAGAATTTAATGAAAAAGTTAATTATCTTTTAATTATTCATATTATTAGAAATTACTAAAATTTGGTCTATTAAAATATTTTAAGCTATATTTTTTTTATAATTATATAGATTAATAAATTTCAAAAAATCAAAAAGATTTGAAATAATGAAATGCCTATTCTGTGAAAGTCAAGATATCGATTTTACTTGCGAAAAATGTAAATCTAGTTTTTGTATTAATCATACTGCGACTACCGAAATTCATGAGTGTAAAAAACATAGTATTATTTACTCAAAAGCGAAGGCTTCAGAAAGGAATTTTAAGTGTACTATAGCTGAAGATAGTGAATGCCCTATATGTAAATCTCTTTTAAGATTAGAAAGATTGTCTTCAGGTCAATATTATCTAGAATGTACAAATCCTCAATGCCCAGATTCGTGGAATTCTTATTTAAAAACCCCTGGAATATTCTTTCCCACAAAGGAAAAATTAGCAAGAGAAGCATTACGATATAATCTTATTAAAGGAAACAGGTTAACTTTATGTAGTAAAAAATTAAGACATATAATAGGAAAAGAAATTTGTCCTAATTGTTTTCTAGACTTATTAAGAAGGGCACCTCTCACTAATTTTTCAACTATAATAAATTCTTTTAATATATCTGCAGAACAGATGATTAAATTCATAAGCAAGTATATGGATGAAGAAAGAATATATGGAATAGTTGATCAAAAGAATCAAATGTTCTATTATATTTCTCCAGAAATGAGGGAAAAATTATTATCCATGTTTCATGATAAAGGGATTATCAAAGTTGATGATTTAACTATAATGTTAGATATGAGTGGTGAACTTGCTCGTAAGGTTATATATATGTTAATCAATCAATTCCAAATAAAAGGGTCATTTTCACAAGATAAAAATATTTATTATACTCAGAAGTACATTTTAGATAATTTAATAAATGAGATTAAGAAAAAAGGACGAGTATCATTAAAAAACTTAGCAAATAACTTAAACCTTCCAAAAGAACTTGTAAAATCTTTCTGTGTTAATTTAATGAGAGCAAAAGCAGTTAATGGTTATTTTGCTGATAGAGGTAATGAAATTATCACTGCTGGTCAAATATTTAAGGAAATTAAAGCCTATTCTAAAGAAATGGGATTATTTGAACTTAATAAACTTGCTATAAAACTAAAAATTGCTGTGGAATTAGCGAGAAAAAGTCTTCATGAATTAATTAAAACTGGTAAAATTAAAGGGTTATTCACTCAAAGAAGAGAATTTATGACAAATAAATATATGGAGAAAAAGATTAAAGAAATCGCCAGAGCTTATAGGACTATGCCTTTAAGGGAACTTTCAAATAGATTGGGAGTGACTGAATCAAGCATAGAAGAAAATTTAGCACAGATTATCGCACGAGGCGATATTGATGGATATATTGATATGTCGAAAAGAAACTTTACAGCGTATTCTGTGCCAATGGAAGCAAAAATAAATGCTAAACCAACAGCTAAGAAACCTTTAGATGGCGGTAAAATCGAAGTTGTTCGTGATTATGATTTTATTGGTGGACAGTTACACTACAAAACGGCAATAAGAAATAATAGTTCCATGGCAATTAATTCGGTCAAAGTGATTCTCGATGTCCCTACAAGTTTTAATATAAAAAGCCCTCTAATTAATATACCTGTTATTGAAGCTAAAAATTCTCGTGGCGTTGATTTCTATTTAGAGCCTAAAGAATGTGGGATATCTAGCATTGGAGGTACGGTTATCTATAAAACTGCTGATGGAACTAAACATACAACTCATATAAAGAAAAAAGAGGTCCAAATAAAATGTCCGCTTGTTGTTTCATGCTTATCAACAATCGAAGATGTTCAGATTTCAATTCAAGATTTACCTAATGATGCTCGAGCATTTTTAATAGCAGATCTAGATCCAAGATTAGGTTATAGAGCAGCAGTTCGAACTTTAAAACGTTTTGAAGTAAGTACAGTGACATCACATGAGGGACAAGATGCAAAGGGAAAATATGAAGCAGAATCTTGGCATTGTAGTGAAGCAAAAGTCACTGGTGGTAGGATCATAATAAGACTTTATGTATCTGAGTCAAATCAGTCATTAGAAGTAAGAGTTTGGTGTGGCCATCCTGGTCAGCTAACAGGGTTCCTTGCTAAAATTATAGAATTATTATTTGAAGAGATTAACATCATTCGGAAGATTAAATCGGAAGAGCGTGAGAAAACAATTGATGTGATGGCAATCACCCAAAATTTAGCCGAAATGTCTGATTATTGTATGTTGAGATGGAAAGCTCAAAATATTAGAAATAAATTACATGATACATTTATCCGTGTAAGAAAAATTATAGGAGATAATGAAGCTGTGTTGGGAAGAATGGAGTTTTGGTTAACTCAGTTAAATAAGTATGGAAAAGATGATAAAATCACTGATACGGATGCTGATAAACTAGTTAACGATTTGGAAAATTTCAAATCTGTCATAGCAAGGTCTATAAAACTGTAAAAAATCAATATAAAATCATATAAACAAAATTTATAAACCTTAGAAACTATATTTTATATTAAAATTGACATTTCTCTTTAATTTTCTTTCAATTACTAAAAAGTGAGAATAGAATGAGTCCAATTATTAGCATAAGTATTAATGAGAGCCTTAAAAAGTTCATTAATAAACTGGTTTCAAAAAATCAATATGAGAATAAATCTAAATTAATCAGAGATGCATTATTACGATTAATGTCAACAATAGATATTTCTAGTATGGATCTTGCTAGCGAACTAGGTCCAATCCCCAAAAAGATTGTAGGAAATATGATTCTTATTGCCCCTAATGACTACTTAATACAGAAAAAACTAAATAGAATTGAAAGTGAATATAAAGAGCAAATAATTAGTAAGAATGTTAATTTTGTGAATCAAAACTCTATTATTTTTATGATTTTCGAGGGTCAGGTACAAGATTTCCAAAAACTTGTTGTTGAAATAAACAGTATAAAAGAGATTAAAAATTTTAGATATTTAATTGTCAATTAAGAGCTCAATTCTTATTCAATATAAACTTAAAATCTTATTATTCACTAATAATTATAATGTTATATCCATTTAGGCGATATTTTTATGGGAAAAAATAAATATGGTAAAGGATATCAAAAAAAAGCGAAAGGTTCAGAGGGTCAAAAATCAGGAAATAAGGGAGATCCAATCAGTGGTGGAAAAATTAAAGCAAGTCATATTTTAGTTGATAAATTTAATAGAGCAAAAGAAATCAGTGAAGATTTAGAAGTGGGGGAAAAATTTGAAAGTTTGGCCCAACAATACTCTAATTGTCCAAGTAGCAAGAAAGGTGGAAACTTAGGGGAATTTTCAAAAGGAGATATGGTAGCTGAATTTTGGAATGCTTGCAGTAGATTGAAAGTAGGTGAGATTTCTCAGCCTGTAAAAACACAGCATGGATATCACATTATTAAACGAACAGGATAAAAGAAAAATAGCCCAGCACGGATTCGAACCGTGGTCCAGGGGTTCAGGGCCCCCGATGCTTGACCTTTTTGTTATTGAGCAATAGATATGCCCAATTCTACACTACTGGGCTACATAAGATATTTTTCTAATTGTAATAATTTTATTTTTGTAAAAAATATTTGCTATTTAATAAAATCTTGATGATTAATCCTAAAGAACCAGTAAAATATAAGCAATTAGCATTTCTTATTTTTTTGTCAAATAAGATAAATTTATTTACTAAGATCGATATTAATTTCTTGGATTACACAATACGATTTGGAGGATTCAAAAAGATATCAGTTTCAAAAACTAATTTTTAAACCCCGTGACTGAAGAAAAACCCCGTAAACTGAAAAACTTTTTAACAATAATTCCTCCTTCCTATGTGTGATCCACCCTTTTTTTAATTAAATAAACATGTGATATTAGTATAATATAATATCTACAAATTAAGAAGAATTAAATCCATTTAATCCGATTTGCTATGAAATAAGTCAAAAATATCGCTAAAGTATTTATCAGACATACCAGCGATATAATCTCGAACGATTAAAGTTAGTTTATTATTATTTTTGAGAGGCTGAAAATAAGATCTATAATTTTGATCATCAATATATTCAATGTGGTCTCTAAAAATAGGAGAATCATAATTATCCTCTTCTAAATCCTTCAAACATGAATTAAAAATTAGATTAAACTTTTGCTTTAAGTTGTCTACAAAGGTTTTATCAGTTGAATTTTTTTTAAATAAGTCTCTCCTTGTGTATATTTTCTCATAGTTGAAAGCTTTTAATTCTTTTAATGCTTCAAAGATATTGTCAGAATAACCAATGACATCATTATCAAGGCTGTAGTTTAACAAATCTGTTATGAGATTATTGATTATCTTAGCGTTCGTATCCCCTAATACTTCTTTGCAAAATTCAGAGATTTCTTTTCGACTTATAAGTTTTAACAAAATGGCATCTTCAATATCTCTACCAATATAGCTTATTGTATCAGCAAATCTTACTGCTATACCCTCATAAGACATTGGGATTCTATTTATTATATTTTTATTAAAGCAGTCTTCGTATTCTTTAAGATGATCTTCCCATTTTTTTCCATTTCGTTTAATAGGTTTTAATTTCTGCTCATTCACTTCACCATCATGACAAAGAATGCCATCTAGAACTTGTAAAGTCAAGTTAAGTCCCTTAGCAGGTTTCTCTGGAAATCTTCTTTCAAGATAAGAAAGCCATCTTATACCTTGGGCATTATGGCTAAATGTTCCCATATTATAATCTCTACTAAGTTCATTTAATAGTTCTTCTCCGAGGTGCCCGAATGGAGAGTGCCCTATGTCATGCCCCAAAGCTATCGCTTCTATTAAATCAGTGTTTAATCTTAAAACGCGACCGATCTGCCTGCTGACCCTTGATACTAAAGTTACATGGAGAGATCTATGAGTGATATTGGCATTATTGATATCAAAGAAAACTTGAGATTTATCTATGTAACGACTAAAAGCTTTTGAATGTACAATTCTATCTACATCTCTAAAGAAAGGAGGTCTGATATCTTCACTTTCATCTTCATAATATCTAGTCGCTTCTGCATCTAATATCCCGTGAATTCCCACATTAACGTCTCTCTTCATCCTCGCTTGCAGTTGCTCAGTTGTTTTCTTATCCATTACTTAATTTAACCCTTAAGATTGTATTTAATATAAGATTAGTACGATCAAAATAAAGGTTTATCTTATCTAAAAAATTCAGTTGTGAGAATTTTTTTATCAAATTTTAACTAAATTTCATATCAATAGCATCATAGGGGCATGATTCTTTACATTTCAAGCAAAAATTGCACTCTCCTTTACCAGTAAAAAACTCAAAAGGTTCATCCAATATTCTTATTTGTTTTGGACATATCTTTTCACATATTCCACACTCGGACCTTCCTACACATCTTACAGGGTTTCTTGTTAATTTTAAAAAGGAATATTCTGATACTGTTGAGGCAATAGCGGCAAAAGGGCAAAAGTACCTGCAATATACTCGTGGATACCATACTGATAAGACGATTATTATCAAATAAAAGAAAAAGGTAATAAATGTCAACAAATTAGAGAATAATGGTTGTATACTCCCTGTCTGAATCATATCTTTAATCATATTCGGAAAGAATACAAAAATATATTCTGATAAGGAAAAAAAACCCATAGGTTTATCTCCAAAATCCCCTATATTTGCTCTATAATCTAGATAAAATTCATAATTAGTTGTCGCTGTAATTGCAAGGGGAAAAACTATAATTATAATTAAAATTACAACCATATACTTAATTTTTAACAATGATTTATGAGTACTGATTTTTACCCTCTTTTTAGGTGTTGGAATAGCTGCACATGCATCTTGAATTGTACCAATAGGACAAATCCATCCACAAAAAACTCGATTAGTAAGTAATAATATTATTAATAATACAGCAATTAAAAATATTGGAAAAATTCCTTCCACGATAAAATAGAAAATATACTCCATAATTCCAGCTCCACTTGAAATTGGATTTTCTGGAGCATTGATAATAGGAAGAACTTTTACGAGGCTATCTAAACTTAATAGATTTATTGAAAAAATTGCTTCTAAGAGAATATAATTAATTATGATGAAAGCAACAATCTGAACGATATGTCTAGATATAGTCGTTCGATGATTTTTTATTTTTAATAGAAAGTTTTTAATATTCAAAAATTACCACTAAACATTTATTTAAAGAAGTTAATTAATACTGTTTAAAAAAATTAATTCTTCTTTTAAGAAATGTCAAAAGGAGAAAAATAGCTATTTAAGCTAATTCATTGCAAATCTTAGATTCCTTCTAATCCGCTAATTAAAAACTATGTTTATAAAAGATTTGTTCATTTCAGTAAAACTGTTTCCAAATTCACCGGACTTCTTGTTTGTTTCCTTAGTTTTTTATGTATCATCGTTGACAAGCTAACACATTTAGAAGCTTCTCCATGATTTACTAGTATAGATTTAGGTCTTGGCTGAATTCGTCTTAAAAACTGAGAAATTTGACTACGTGAGGAATGTCCTGAAAACCCTTCAAGGGTAAAAGTTTTTAGGTTTATTTTTACAAGTTGGGTACGACCTTTTGCATTTACATAAGTAAACTCACGAAATCCCTTTTGTATCCTTGAGCCTAAAGTTCCATTAACTTGATAAGAAACGAAAATAAGCGAATTCTTAGGGTCATTTGCCAATTCTCTTAAATATTGTACAGATGGACCACCTATAAGCATTCCACTTGTGGCCAAAATGATACAAGGTCCACCTTTTATAATATCCCGTCTTTCTTCTTGAGCAGAAACTGTCTCGAAATAGTCGCTCAAAAAAGGATTTTTCCCTTGATGCAAAATTTTCTCCCTTAAATCACTACTAAGAAAGTCCGGATTAGCTGTATGTATTGCTGTAGCTTCACTAATTAAACCATCGATAAAAATGGGCACTTGATCAATAAATCCCTTTGAGATGTATTCCTCAAGGACTATTAGCAGTTCTTGAGCACGTCCTACGGCGAGAACTGGAACTAAAACTTTTCCACCTCTTTTGAGAGTAGAATTTAAAATCTGTTTAAGTTCTCTCTCAGATTCTTGTCTACTTGGAATACGATCTTGAGGTCCGCCATATGTTGATTCTATTAATAAGCTTTCAACTCTAGGAAACTTAGCGGCTGCTTTTTCTAATAATCGAGTTTTTTGATATTTAAAATCACCTGTATAGACAAAATTATAATCTCCCTTACCAAAATGCAAATGAGTTATTGAAGATCCTAAAATATGACCTGAATTATGAAGTGTTAATTTAATATCAGGAGCAATATCAGTTACCTTTCCCCAAGAAAGTGGAATTGTATGAAGAACTGTTTGTTTAACATCTCTTTTAGAATACGGTAACGGTGATCCTTCCTTTTCACATATTTGAATAAAATCTAATTGTAACATTGTAGCTAAATTACGTGTAGGTAAGGTACAATAAACTGGACCACGATACCCATATTTATAAAGAAATGGAACAAGTCCACAATGATCTAAATGTGCGTGTGAAATGATAACAGCATCAAGATCTCTTAAAGAAAATTCAGGGATATCAAAAAATGGAAATTTATCATTAGGCTTCCCTACATTTAACCCTACATCTAATAATACACTACTATCTCGGGTCTGCATTAATATACAAGACCTTCCTACTTCACGAAAACCTCCTAATGCTGTTAATCTTATGTTTAAATCTTTGAATAGAGGGGGTCTATGAATTCTTTTACCGATTTTTAATAATATATCTTTTTGAGTTTGTCTCTCTTTTGTAAGCATACCCCTAATTAATTGAATAGTTCTAGATGCAAGTGGAGGAGTTCTAATAGTTTTAGGTTGCCAAAATGTATTTGATCTTATGTCCTTTAAGTTAACTCCTTTTTTACCAATTACAAGTCCCGGTTTTCCTGATTCAATGATTACTTCTCCTCTTGTATGATCAAATTCGATATAATTAATCTCAGCATCATCACTGACTAAATTTCTTATATATTCTTCAGTTTCAACGGGATCTTTACGTTTTTCTACATTCCAACGGAATACAACACGTTTTCTCATAGTTTTAGCTAAATCTTTTAATATTGTAGAGCTTTCGACAGCATCTACATCAGAATTCTCAGAATAAACAGCAATTTCCGGACCCTCAAATTCGATCTTATGAACCATTATTTCTGGTGGAAGGTTTTTAACAATCTCATCTTTAATTCGTATCAGTTCTCCTTCGAAACTCATAATTCTTCATTTTTTTTTAATTAATTTCTTATTCTTACTAAATTAGTAAATTTAGAATTTGATTTCTTTCTCTTATAGTTTGCTTTTAAGCAACTATCTCAGTATATTAAAATACCTATTAATAACACTCGAAATTTTATTTATTTATATGTTCTAATTTTTTGTAAACACTATTTTGAATAAATAGAATATCCTTCTCTTACAATATAACTCAATTAAAGAAGAGAATAGTTTTTAGAATGAAATATTTCTAAATTTCTAAGATAAATATGAATTAATCAAATAAAAATATTATGATTATGAATTAATTAAATAACTACAATTTATACAGTTATTTCCTAATACGTAATCTTCTCATTATTAGTTAATTTTTTTTGTAAGCATTAATTGGAGTAAATTATGGGAAAGGTAAAAATTGGAGCTATTGCCAGTGGGTCGGGTAGTAACTTCGAATCAATAGCTAAAGCTTGTGAAACAGGAATTTTAAAAGAGAAAGCAATAATAGAGGTTTTGATTTGTAATAAAGCTGTAGCATATTCTATGGAACGCGCTAAAAATCACAATATCCCATATGTTTTAATAGAATCAGATAAACATAAGGGAACCAGAGAAGAATTTGACCAAAAGATGATTGAGATTTTCGATAAATATAAATGTAAGCTTATAATTTTAGTGGGATATATGCGATTTGTTTCACAAATGTTTATTAAACATTTTAAAGGAAATATCATGAATATCCATCCTGCTCTCTTGCCTTCCTTTAAAGGGATGCACGCACATGAAGATGCTTTGGCATATGGAGTTAAAGTTTCAGGAGCTACTGTTCATTATGTTGATCCTATGGAGGATCATGGACCGATTATTATTCAAAAATGTGTTCCTGTATATGATACTGACACTAAGGAAACATTAGGGGGCAGAATCCTTGAGTGGGAGCATAAAATCTTTCCAAAAGCGATAGAGCTTTTCTGTGATGGACGTTTGCATGTTGAAGGAAGGATGGTAAAAATTGATGGAGAAGTCAAATTATAAAGTTTACTCTAAAAATAAGGGAAATGATTTTAATGCGCTTTCTGACCCAACGGATTAAAATAGTTTTTAAACTGTTTTTAAAATGACGAAGATCTTGAGTAGCGAGAAATCATTTCCCTCCTTTTATTTGTTAAACTTAAAAGTAAGTAAACACTAAAGTTTTAATCGAATTAATTATAATCCTAAATAAATATTTAGATACCTTTTACATTTGAGTATGCCTCATAGAAAGGAAATCACTGAAATACTTAATTTAATGGAATTAACTAAGAATATTCGCAATACTGCTTTAGCGGGTCATATAGATCATGGAAAGACTACGCTTTCTGATTCTCTACTAAGTGAAGCGGGTTTTCTATCACCAGATTTGGCAGGTGAAGCACGTGCTTTAGATTATCTTGAAGAAGAACAGCAACGCGGAATAACTATGAAATCTGCTAATATTTCACTATATTATGAGAAATCCCTTGAAGGTCATGAACCTTTTCTTATAAATTTAGTTGATACACCAGGACACTTAGATTTTAGTGGTAAAGTAACTCGAGCTTTAAGACTTATTGATGGAGTTGTAATTGTTGTTGACGCTGTTGAAGAAGTAATTACCCAATCTGAGACCGTAATTAAACAAGCATTACAAGAAGGAGTTAAACCAGTTCTTTTTATAAATAAAGTTGATAGGTTAATTAGAGAATTAAGACTTTCAGATGATGAGATTAAGAAAAAGTATATTAGAATAATAAAATCCTTTAATAAACTTATTGATAGATACGCAGATCATCCATTTAATAAAAAATGGAAGGTATCACCAATGTCAGGAAATGTTGCCTTTGGATCTGCACTTCATAAATGGGGATTCAACCTTAATATTCTAGAAAAATCCGATTTAACTTTTAAAGATATTAGAGAAAGATATAATAAGGACACTTATACAAAAGAAAGCTATGCAGACTTGGCTTTTTACTTTCCGATTCATAAAGCGATATTAGAAATGGTTGTAGACCATTTACCGAATCCAATAGAGGCTCAAAAATATAGAATTGGAAAAATATGGGATGGGGATCTAAATTCTGATTTAGGAAAAGCGATGATTAGCTGTGATCCTGATGGACCATTAATAATCTGTTTAAGTAAAGTTCAAGCTGATAAACATGGTCTAGTTGCTACAGGAAGAATATTTTGTGGAAGTTGTGGTAAAAAAAATGAAGTATTTCTTTTGAATGAGAAGAATTATGAAACAATTCAAAGAATTGCTATTTTTATGGGTCAAAGAAGAGAACAAGTCGATAAAATCCCTGTGGGTAATATTGTAGCAATAGAGGGGTTAAAACTTATTAGAAGTGGTGAGACTATTATTGATAGCAATCATATTAATGGCATGGTTCCATTCGAAAGCGTTAAATACGTAACTATGCCGGTAATAACAGTATCAATTGAGCCAGAATTTCTAAGAGATTTGGATAAAATGAAAGAATTAATTGAGAATATGTTAATTGAAGATCCAAATCTGAAATTTGAAATTAATGAGGAAACTGGAGAATTCTTATTATCTGGAGTGGGCCCTCTTCATCTTGAAGTCACAGCTCATGAAATAGGAAAGAGAGGAGTAAATGTTTCTACTTCAGAACCACGAGCAGTTTTTAAAGAATCCTGCCGATATAATTCTTCTTCTATAAAAGTAATATCTTCTGATGATAAATATATGTTAAAACTAAAAGTTGAAAGATTGGACAATAGAACAGTTAGATTTTTCCAAAATATTGATTACAAAACAATAAAACCTTTCAATGTATTAAAAGAAGTTTTAAAAGAAAATACAGGATTAAATGATGAAGAAGTTGAAAAATTTTGGATATGTGATGAAGATCAAAACATAATAATCTACAATGCTAGTAATGAATTAGATGAATTATATAAAAATACAATAATTGAAATTATTGAAAAAATCCACTAAATGGACCATTATGTGGAGAAAAACTAACCGAACTTAAAATCAAAATTGAGGAATTAGTCATAGATACTACTCTGCAAGAAAGTGCATTCACCGAATTATCTACTATGTTCTATGATGCAATAAAAAAAGGATTAACGGAGGCAGAATTAATTCTTTTAGAGCCGATTTACCATACGATAATACAGCTTCCCCCTGATCACATTAAAAACACCATCTCACTACTTTCAAAATATTCTGCGAAAATTAAGAGTATTGATCAAGAAAAAGAATACCAAGCGATTATAGAAATTCTATTATCAGTCCGAAATTCTATAAAATTTGCTGAAGATATACGAAGCTCGACTTCTGGAAAAGCTTTTTGGCAGAATGAGTTCTATGCATTCATGGAGGTCCCAAAACATGAATCTCAAAAGATTATTCAAGACATAAAGTTTTTGAAAGGTTTATCTTGGTAAAAGATTCATTATCTGCAAAATTTAATAATCTGCGGATATTATCCCCTCTCTTTGATGGGATGTATCATCACCAATATATTCCCACATTTCACGTAATGCATAATCTACGTCATATTTGAGATCTATCATAATTTCCAGCACTATTGAATCTACATTCGGTAAATCTTTGTATTGTTTATCCATTTCACTTATTTGAAAGAAACTAATTCCACCTAAGACACAAGAAAAGGTAATGAGGCAAGCAAATCCTATAACCATTCTTCTTCCAATATTCATTCTTTATGAGCCCCTTTCAAATTAAAATTTTTTTGTAACATTTTTTATTATTTTTGTGGTAAATATTTTATTTTTTTGTGTCTTTATACATGGTGTAATAGAAAGGTTATAATAGAATCTGTTTTTTAATCTTTTTGTTGTAAGAATATTTTATACTTTTGAACGTTTTTAATTTTTAAGCATACTATTTATATATAAATCCCTAGTTTTTACCATTCAGATTTGTTTGTTAAGACAAAAATTTAAATTATTAAAAAGAATTACATATTAAAGTAAATTTTGAACACAAAAGATTTTTTAACAAAAAGCAAACTCTAAAATTCCTAACTGTGTTAAAACTTTTATGAATAAGTAAACGGCCTAAAAATGACATTGCCAAATGGAATGGATATTCATTCTGTTGGATTTTTTGAAGAAATCCTTATAAGATGCCCAATATTGTTATTACAGGTTATTAGACAGTAGATTTCGAATTTTCTAAAATGGAACTTTATGAAAGCAGTGTAGATGTACTAGAAGAAAAGAGAGATGGTGATTTTGAAGAAAAGGATTTCACATCTATGACGATATTTCAAAATATAATTTAACTCTTAAGAGAATGTGTTGATGATAAAGAGATAATTGGAAGTGGCATATTCAGTGAAGAAGGGAAAGTTTTATATTCTTCATTACCTCAAACAATTTTATTTAACACTTTTATATTCTTCATTACCTCAAACAACTTTATTTAACACGATGAAAGAATTTGAGGTTAGAAGTGAAAAAAACTTAGTGAGTGTAAAAAAAATGTATTTAGAATTAGAAAATAGTGATAAATTCATTTCTAATTTTATGGAGATAAATGGAATAAAATTCAATTTGGTTTTAATGTTTTCATTTAGAGTAAAATTCGGAATGGGAAATTTACATCTTAGAGATTTGTTGAGAAAAGTGGAAAAATTAAAATAATCGTTATAAAAGTAATACTCCTTTTACTTATCTTTTTTCCCCCAAATCACCATAAAGTTCCTTTGATGTAAAAAATTCATAGAAATATGTGAAAAATTTAACAATTTCTTTTTTAATAAAATATCTCAAAAATATAAATGGATTGTCAATTTTCCCACAAATATAATTTCAAATTAGAACATTAGATTTTTTTGTATAAAAACTTACTCTTGACAAAATAAAACCGAAAACATTTAATAAGTAAAATATAATTATTATTCAAACATAGTTTTAAGTAAAAAATATGCTGTGAATAGTAATGTCGACTATGGATGATAAAATTAATAGAAAAATTCATCTTGTGAAGGATATCTTAAAAAATGTTTATGAAATTCTAGAATTATTTAAACCATTACTAGAGGTAATGTTAGAAATGGAAGAAGCTGAACAATATAAGAAAAATGGTGTTTTTGAAAAAGCAGCTTCTCTATTTGGTGAAATTTCTGTACTATGCAAAGAAATAGAAAATGATTCACCTTCACTAAACCTATTCCTGGACAATCTAGGAAATTAGATCTCTAATTTAGAGTTAATTATCCCTATTTTAAAAGTCTTGTTAGTAATATTAATTTTATTAAATAGGAATTTGTTTTGAATATTTAGGATTTTTTCCATTCAAAGCATTAATATTTACAATGAGCTCACCGGGAATTGAACTCCAGGTATATACAATATCCATACCAACACAATTATTTTTTTTTACCTCTATGCTACTAAAGGTAAAAAATTAGTTTCCTCTTAATCAGAACTCCTTTTGTAAAACTATTTAGCCCAAATAGATAGATCATCGTATCATAATGATATTAGAATCATTAACTCATAAGGAGATTAACCAAAATCAGTCTTTATACATATGCTGGAGATCTAGACCAGGAACTATTTTTTATCTAAATTAAATTTATTTTCGGTTTAGAAGTAGTTGGTACTAAAGACGTTCATAAAAATCTTATTTATTTTGTGAAAAAGAAGAAATCTTAGCATATTTACTAAGGCCCTTATTTAATGACCCACTGTCATATTCTGAAGTCAATTATATGTATTGGAAGGATTTCTTTAATATTGAATGATGTATAATGATATTATCCTTTTCTGTCGCACCTCTGTAAAATGGAAAGGTTTTTTTTACCTTAAAGGTAAAAAATTCGATTGTGTATGGATAACGTATATACGGTAGGTAATGCGCCCGCCGGGAATTGAACCCGGGACGCTGACTTGGGAAGCCAGCATATTACCACTATACTACGGGCGCTTAAATTATAATATAAGCTTATTTTATTATAATTAGGATTATTAATTAAATCTTTTTGAAATGATAAAATAATATAGTTTTCAAACCTTATGACTTTTCAAAGTATTTCCAGAAAACCACTTAATTTAAAACAATAAGCCTTTTCCCACATCTTTCCCATTAAGAAAATTCTTAAAAGATGTCAATTTAACTCAGATCAAAAGTAATTACGTTTCAAATAATAGAACAAATGAGATTCTTATCAAGATTAAAACGAATAACACTATTAAAAATATAGGAGTGTAATAAGAAAACAATTATTTTGTGAAATCTTGTAAAACAGATTTTAGATTGCTCCATCCGAACCAATCAAAGATCCAAGTAAAATAATATTAGTTAGCTTAATATAAATGTAAATCTCTACTTTAGAGAAAAAAAGTGATCTATATGCCACGAAAAGCAGAAACCAATCTAAAGAATATCCCTGGTGATATTGACGATACATTTGATAAATACCAATTAATAATAGAAAATACTAATGATTTAATTACAATTTTAAATCACAATTTTCGGCATGAATTCATCAATAAGAATGCTTATTTTAATACATTAGGCTATAAAGAAGAAGAAATTATTGGAAAGAAACCAAGAGAGTTCACCCATCCGGATGATCTTCTTAGAGCTGCGAAAGCTATAAGACAAGGGTTATTGCGGGGAGAAGTGAAAGAGCAATTTCGAATAAGACATAAAGATGGACATTATATCTGGTTAGAAACAGAAGGAAAACTTTTTACAAGTCAAAGTGGCGCTTTAAAAACAATTTTAATTTCAAGAGAAATAACTGAACGTAAGAAAATTGAAGAGAAACTTGAGAAATCGGAAGAGAAATACAGGCTAATCCTAGAAAATGCGAATGATTTAATTATGATTATTAATGAAAATCTAATACATGAATATATCAATGAAAAAGCTTATTTTAATATATTGGGATATAAGAGTGAAGATATCATTGGTAAGACACCATTAGAACCTATACATCCAGAAGATATTAAAGCTGCTACTAAGATTTTAAGAAATGGTTTTAAATTTGGGGAAGGAAGTAGTGAAATGAGGGTTAAACACAAAAAAGGATATTATATATGGTTAGAAAATAGAGGGAAAACATTTACTGATTTAGATGGTAAAAAGAAAGCATTAATCATTTCTAGAGATATTACAGAACGTAAAAATGCTGAAAGACTTATTATTGATGAGAATAAGAAACTACTAGAAATAAATCAAATTAAAAGCGAATTAATAACAATAGCTTCACATGAACTTAAAACACCATTGAATTCTGTTGCTGCAGCCTCTCAGTTTCTTTTAAATACTTTAAAGGAACAAATTGGAGAAGATGCCTTAAAATTTGTTGAGATGATTCATAGAGGGGGACAAAGACTAAAGTTATTAATCGAAAATCTACTTGATGTGTCTACAGTTGAATCGGGCAAATTAAGCTTACATCTGCAAGATGAAAATATTGTTGAAATAATAGATGAATGTATTAATGATATAAAATATTGGGCTGAAAAACGAAATATTATTATCAATTTTGAACATCCAAAAGAACTTAAAGTAATAATTGACCGAATCAAAATTGAACAAGTAATTACTAATCTACTTTCAAACGCTATT
>Ga0114930_10000454_pt1 | contig 42761 bp, 40 predicted proteins | sample AnhtaG_FD_87300 | JGI IMG/M metagenome (GOLD analysis project Ga0114930, IMG submission 87300) | Deep subsurface microbial communities from Anholt, Denmark to uncover new lineages of life (NeLLi) - Anholt_01485 metaG | ecosystem: Environmental > Aquatic > Marine > Oceanic > Sediment | place... | reverse complement strand
CCTTTCCACTACCATCTCCTTGCGAGCCATCATCTTGGCGAAATCGAGGGCTGGCTCCGAGACCAAGATGCCGAACTCCTGGGCCCTCTCTATATCCAAGAGCAACTCCACGCTCCGGGCCAAAGCCTTGGTGGGGATGCAACCCTCGTTGAGGCAGACCCCCCCTACCCGCTTCTCCTCTACCAGGGCCACACGAGCCCCTAGTTGGGCTCCTCGCAAGGCGGCTACGTACCCTCCGGGGCCTCCACCGATAACCGTCAGATCATAATCAGCCATACCTCTCCTCTCTTACCCACCCCACGGCGCAACACTCCTCCCGCCGCATAATCTCCAACCCCAGTTCTTCCGCTAAGACCACGGCCTCAGAAGCGGGGCTCACGATGCCGTTCACCCCGGCACGCAGCGCCCAAGGGTCCAACAGATGCCGGTATTCCCTTCGAGGGCGCATGCAACCCAGGTAAAGGGGAACAGTGGGGAAGCGAAGCCGCGCCTCCGCTATGAGATCGATGACCCTCTCCAACTCCGGGGGCTCCCGGTCGGCGTACCGGGTGCCGGAGGTGGGGGTGAAGACGATGAGAATCAGCCCCTCCACCCCCAACCCCTCCAGGATCTCCAGGGCTCGGTGCTCCCCCACGATCTCTCCCCCCTTTAGACCGACCGTGATATGGGGGATCAGGGGAAAATGACGCCGTAAGAGGTCATAGGTCTTCACGTAGTCCTCCACCCGCCGCTCCAGCCCGTACACCTCCTGGATCGTCCCATCATCCCCCACGAAATCGAAGGAGATCACATCTACACAAGGAGCGATAGCCTCCACTTCCTCTCGCTCGATGAGCCCCACATGCCAATTCATCACCCGCCCATTCCGCAAGGCCTTTATCTTCTCCAGACCTCTCGTCACCGGTACCTTCCCCCAGGGGTCGCACCCCCCAGAGATGAGGCAACTGGTGGCCCCTTCAACCTGAGCACTCCAGATGGGCATCATCGGCTTCAGGTACTCCCCCCCACAGTGGGCGCAATTGAGGGCACAATGGGGCCCAGTGAGGCTGATAAGCGCCGTGCTCAGGGGATAATCAAAGGCTACCCTAGGCGTAAAGTTAGCCTCACGAATCCGCCACGCTGCTTCTACCCGTTCCCTCAAGCCCATCTATATCCTATCCTCCAGGGAGAACTCGATCTCCGCGCTAGAAAAGGGGGTGTCCGCATCCTCTGAAACCAGTATAGCAAACCACGATGAAATTGCAACGCCATAGGCTTGCCTAGTCGAGAAGATGATAATATAATTTCCAGCGCACCCTAAGAGGAGGCTTATCTTGAACGAGGAACTCCCAGAAGAAGAGTGGGACCGCTGGGCGGGCGTGAAGTCTTTTCTGCGCGAGATCGGGGAGACCATCGTCCTCACTCTCATCATCTACGGGCTGGTCAGTCTGGGCTTTCGGAACTTCCGCGTCATCGGCGATAGCATGACGCCCAACTTCCACCAGGGGCAGTACCTGGTGGTCAATAAACTGACCTACCGGCTCCACCCTCCCCAAAGGGGGGATGTCATCGTCTTCCGCCCCCCTACCAACCCGGAGAAGGATTACATCAAGCGGGTCATCGGCCTGCCTGGCGAAACGGTAGCCATCAGGGAGGGGTACGTCTATGTCGATGGCCGGCGTCTGGAAGAATCATACATCGCCCAGGTCAATCGGCGCGCTTCGTGGGGTCCCTCCCTCGTGGGAGAAGATGAATATTTCGTCCTGGGAGACAACCGGAACAACTCCAGCGACTCCCGTAGCTGGGGGATGCTCCCCCGCGAGAACATCATCGGCCAGGCCTGGCTATCTTATTGGCCCCCTCAAGAATGGGGACTCGTACCCCACTATACCTTTCCCACAGGGATACTTTACGTACGTCTCTGGATAAAGGAGAAGAGATGGCTGTCAAGGCTTTCCCCCTTACCCTCGATGATGAATCGAGGGTTCCCCTGGTCGAGTTTCCACCCCAGGACCTGGTGGAGATCATCGAAGAACTTACCCCGAAAAGGTAGCCGGTCTCATCGATGTCACCGATCTTAAGGCCGACACCCAGGAGCCCAAGATCAGGAAGATGGTCAACTGGGCGCGGGACTACGGTTTCTACGCCATCTGTGTCAACCCGGTGGAGGTCGATCTACTGCCCAGGTTACTCAAAGGTAGTCCGGTCAAAGAGTCCTATGTGCTCGACTTCCCCCTGGGGAAATCTTCTATTCAGAGTAAGAGCCGACAGGCAGCGGAGATAGTGGAGACTAGCCGAGATCTGAGGGGGGAGGGGCCCGGCAACGTAGAACTCGATATGGTGATCAACGTTGGCCGCTTCAAGAGGGATCGAAACTACACCCGGGAAGAGATCGAAGCGGTGGTCCAGGCTGCCCAGGGGGAATTGGTCAAAGTGATAATCCGCTCTGGGGAACTGACCGAGGAGGAGCTCGTAGAGGCGTGTCAACTGGCTAAGGAGGCAGGAGCCCATTTCGTGAAGAACTCCACCGGCATGGACCCCTTAGGGGCTACCCCCGAGCATATCTGGCTGATGAGAGAAGCGGTGGGTCCCGATATGGGCCTGAAGGCGGCTGGAGGCATCAGAGAGGCCATGACCGTGGTGAGGTTGATCTATGCTGGGGCAAGGGAACCCCAACTGAGAGACCCCCTTCGATTCAGGATCGGCACCAGCAGCCCCCTGAACATCCTAGCCACCATGAACTGGATAAGGCTCAACCCCCGGGCCTGGGCGGAGGCTAAGATTATCCCCTGCACCATCTGTCCTCACGGCCAGACAGCCAAGCAAAGGAGAGAGGTGCGGGAGATATACATGAAAAAGTGCCGCCTCTGCCCCTACAGGCGATACAGAAAGGACAAGGATTTCTGATGGTAAGAGGCGGCTTCCACGGCAAGATCCTGCGGGTCGATCTCGGCCAAGAACGGGTCAGCATAGAGACCCTGGAAGATAGCCTGGCTCGAGACTACGTAGGGGGGCGCGAGTTAGGAAGCGCCATCCTTTGGGATGAACTTCCACCCCAGACAGACCCCCTCTCTCCAGGGAACAAGTTGATATTGGCTACCGGCCCCCTGAACGGGACGGGAGCGGCACTTTCCTCCCGCTACGAGATAGTGACCAAATCGCCCCTCACCAACGCCATCTTGAGCACCAACTCCGGTGGCCGCTTCCCCATCGCCCTGAAGAGGACGGGGTTCGATGCCCTAGTCATAGAGGGCGCGGCCCCAAACCCCTCTTACCTATGGATAGAGGACCAGAAGGTGGAACTGAGAGATGCTTCCCCCTTGTGGGGCTTGAACAGCCACCAGACCACCGATAGGCTGCTAGAAGAGACACCTAAGGCAGCGGTAGCCTGTATCGGCCCCGCGGGTGAGAAGGGGGTGCTCTTCGCCTCGGTGATGAACGAAAGGGACCGGGCGGCAGGAAGAGGCGGGGCTGGCTGTGTGATGGGAGCCAAGAGACTGAAGGCGATCGTGGTCCAGGGAAGCCACAAGACACCCATAGCCGACCCAGAGGGGTTCCAAGAGGCCAGGAAGAACACTCTCGCCATCTTGAACGAGGCCCCCGTCACCAAAAACGCCCTGAAGGAGTACGGAACCGCGGTTCTCATCAACATCATCAACGAATACGGCGCCCTCCCTACCCGAAACTTCCAAGAGGGGTACTTCCCCGACGCCGACTCCGTCTCCGGGGAGACGCTCAAAGAACTCCTCTACGAGCGGAGCGTGGCCTGCGCTACCTGCTCCGTGGCCTGCGGTAGAGCCACCAAGACGACGAATCGCAGCGGGGAAGGGCCTGAGTACGAAACCATCGGGGCTCTGGGCCCCATGTGCGAGGTGAAGGACCTGGAGGTGATCGCTGAGGCCAACTACAACTGCAACGAATTGGGTTTCGACACCATATCCGCCGGAAACACCATCGCCTGTGCCATGGAACTATGGGAGAGGGGCTACCTGGATAAAGCCACCCAAGAGATGATAAGGGACGAGTTAGGCGGGGATCTGCGATTCGGAAACGGCGAGGCGGTGCTCAAATGCACCGAACTGATCGGCCGAAACGAGGGCTTCGGCAAATACCTGGCCCAGGGCTCCTTCCGATTGGCCTCTCGCTTCGGCCACCCGGAACTCTCCATGAGCGTCAAGGGTCTAGAACTTCCAGCCTATGATCCCCGTGGCTTTAGAGCCATGGGCCTGGCCTATGCCACTTCCAACCGGGGTGGCTGTCATCTGCGGGCCTATCTGATCGGCCCTGAGGCTCTAGCCGCCCCCTACGCCGTGGACCGCTTCACCAGCGATGGCAAAGCCGCCCTGGTCAAACTATATCAGGACCTGAGCGCGGTCATCGACTCTATGGGTCTTTGCATCTTCACCATCTTCGCCCTCAACCCCGAACAGTACGCTAGCCTTCTCTCCACGGTGACCGGGGAGCCCCTAGAGGCAAAGGACCTTTTGAGGATGGGCGAGAGGATCTGGAACCTGGAGCGCCTCTTCAACCTGAGAGAGGGGTTCACAAAGAAAGACGACCGCCTACCCCCCAGGTTCTCCCAGGAGACCTTGCCCCGTGGCCACTCCAAGAACCAGGTGGTAGACCTTGAACCTATGCTGGAAGAATATTATAGACTCCGGGGCTGGGATGAAGAGGGGGTGCCCAGGGAAGAGAAACTGAAAGAGTTGGGGCTAAAGTAAACTGTCGGCACCCAGTGCTGGTGCCTGTGGTACCGAGGGTCTAGATCACCTCGCTGACCTTGACCTGAGAGGCTCTCTCTGCTAAAATGAATATGCGGACGCCCCCATCGTCTAGTGGACTAGGACACCACCCTTTCAAGGTGGTAACGCGGATTCGAATTCCGCTGGGGGCATAGAATAAAAGACCCGTTGTTGCAAGAGCGGGAAGGTGTACCAGAGCCTCGCCCGCTCTCTTTCTGCCTCTATGCGGTCAACGAAGCTCCTCAGGACACCCCTCTTTCTCTGCACGCCGCCGGTGTGGAGTTCCTCACGCATCTGCGAAAGGGCAACTGTCATCACCTCTTCGGAGACCTCCAACTTGCTCCGTTCCTTTCGCTTCAAGAGTGACTGCAACTCACCCCCAAGGTGCGCTTTCTCAATCTCCCTCTGGGCCAGGCGGTCCCTCGCCGCATCCGAGCCCTCGCACTCCACCAGATCCAGAAGGTTATAGATTGCCCTGTTGACCTCGGACAGTTTTCGCCTCACCCGAGCTATCTTGCCATCGAGTGAGGCCGCCTCCTCGTTCAGTTTCCGATTCACTGTGGCGAGGAGGCCTCTGGCGTAGGCAGGGGTCAGTATCCGCTCCATCACCCGCCTCACTACCTCACCCTCGACCAGCGAGGCCTTGAGTTTCCCCGTCGGGCAGCCACGTCTCCCCTCCCGCTTTCTCTTGCCGCAGACATAGAAGCGCCACCTCGTCCCACTGGCCAAGCGGTCGAAACTCCCTATCATGGCAGAGCCACAATGTGCACACTTTATCAGGCCGCTCAGCAGGTATGGGCTGGTGACCCGCCTCGCGGGGAGATGACCAACAGGCCATGAACCGCCTCGCTTGGGCCGGGCTCGCAGAGTAGCCTGGACCCGGTCCCAAGTATCCCTGTCTATCAAAGGCTCGTGCGCGCCGTCTACCTCAATCTTCCCACACTTGCGGACGCCCAGGTAGGTCTTGTTGCGGAAGAACCAGGAGAGGCCATTCCTGCCCTTGAACAAGCCCGTCTCGTCAAGAATCTCCTGAGCAGTCGCCCCCTCTGCCCTCATCCTGAACGCTTCTTGTACTCCAGGTGCCCACTTCGGGTCTGGCACCCACTTCGACGCATAACGGGGCTGGCCGTTCCTCTTCACACCGATCTGCACCTTCTCGACCTTGTAGCCACGAGGCGGGAACCCCCCAACCGAATAGCCCGCTTTGGCCAGCTCGTGGAGGGTGCGCTTTACGTTACGTGAGAGGTCCTTCAGGTATTGTTCGTGCTTCCAGTCGTATAGGGCCTCCATGATCACGTCCAGGTCTCCACCCGGTAGGTCGTCGGTCATGGAGATGATCTTGTAGCCCCTGCGCCTCAAATCTGCCTTGAAGAATTGTGCATCGAGGAGATTCCTAGCAAAGCGCGAGAAAGACCACACTACAATGCCGTCGACTGGCCTCGGGTCTTGCCTTGAGAGGTGGATCATGTCCTCGAAAGCATCCCGCCCGACGACTGATGAGCCTGGCCTGGCTTCATCAACGAAAAGACGATCTAAGACCAGGCCGTTGCGTTCGATGTAATCCAGGATGGCAGCCCTCTGGCTGACTATGTCCTGGTCCTCTCCCCCGCTATCCCGACAGTAGGCCCAGACTACGGACCCTGCTGGAAGCGGACAACCGTTGTTTCCCATCTTGGCACCTCCTCTATGAATACCGACGGCCAACCCTGACCTAGCAGTTGACCGTTCGTGTGCCCGATGGTATAGTCTTGTCAGCCCGGTCCGCTGCCGGTTCAGTGGGTCGGGTCAGGGTCGCCAGGGTGTGAGTACCATCCTGGCGGCCTGCCTCTTTGAACGTATTATACATCAATTTCGCCATTTGTAAAGCCTCCATCGCCTAGCTCCTCGGACTCGCATACGTGGCCAAGCCTCACCATCCCATCCACTACGACGAAGCGACCTTCCTCGATCCCTTGGCGCACCATGGAGGCTACGAGCTCCGCGAGGTGAGGGAGTGCTGCCCTCTGTGCGTCCTCCAGAGAGCAGTATCTCTCCGTGCCTAGTTCGTCTATCTGTAAGGCATAATCCGTCATCGTGCTTCCCAACCGTCTATTCCGTCGGAACCCCGAGCTGTTCTCTCTCGCATTGTGCCTCTACTACCCCGAGATGCTCACACGCACTACTCATCGGATCTTATCCAGAAGAACCCATCTTCTCTTGCTCTTTTTGCGAAACAAACTCCCGATAGGCCCGCAGAGCTCGATCAAGGCCTGGTTCGGCGGCGCCCTAGCACTGGAACGGAGGTGGTCTCAACACACTAGCCGTCCCCTACATCTACGACAGGGTCCCCAAGTTGACGCCCCTGATCCTCGCGATGCGGCTCACACAAGCAATCCAGAGCACCGGAGTCTCCTCGACAATCCCATTCCAACGACGCCCGGGGCCGGCCCGGTGCCGAGATGTAGTTCTTGAGGGTCAAATCGTTGTCGCCACATTCACCTGCTGACCACCGGCAGTCGCTATGTTCACCTGAAGCGCTGGTGTGGTGCGCACCATCTTGCGGACCCGAGCCAATGTTTCGCAGGCCCGTAGATAGCGACGCTGGGACGCTGCCAGTCGGCGGTTCAAGAGATCACCCCTTCCTACGGTCATGCCTTCGTTTATCGCGCTTGTATACATAAGCTCTAGCATATTGTGGCGGAGCCAGCATAGCCCCACCTGGTCAATCAACAACCGCTCCAATGGAGGGGCCTCCCGATACCCCAGCTCGTTTCTCAAGACGTCCCATCCTTTTTCCAGCGATTCTCTCATGATCGCCGGTCCGCCTGTACCCCGGATTAGCTGGAGCGCTGCTTGCTGGACCAGGTCGCCGCCTGCTTTCCACATGTGCGGCCTCCTTCGCAGGAACACCCGTAGCGCCAGGACATCCGCCTCCGCTGGGTCCGTCTTGTTGGTCTTTCGGAGCAGTTCCTTGAACTCGTCAACCACCGCCACGTCACTCATTCCGCTTTCTCCTCCATTGACCCTTATGGGTGTGGTAACCAGCACTTAGCAAAGCGCCGCACGTCAACGCTCGCACCATGCTGCATATCTCCTCCACTTTCGCATCAACAGCTCGGATGGCCTCGCGCTCCTGTTGCATTCGCTTCCTTCTAAGGGAACGCTTCTCCCGCGCGAGATCGTCAAACGTAGAGGCCAGTTCTGCCAGCGGTCCGGATCCCACATACTCGGAAACAATGCGGTCACCTTCCCGGCGTTTCCGATAGTAGTACATTCCACCGCCGCGCTGCTCCCATCCCATTGTGCTACGCTTTTCAGTACCCCCGCTTTCTGCGACGTTATCGAACTGAGGTCTGGCTACCCTAGTACTCGACATGGTTGCCGTATTCTCCCTTGAGGTATCGGTAGCGAAGTTCCTCTCGAGAGCCGCCACGCTCCTCTGGCTCCCAGCCCTCCCTATGTAGATAGACAACCCCCCCAGGCTGGCCCATCGCTTCGATAGCCTTCTCGATCCAGTCTAGGCTGTGCTTCTCCGCTATCTCGTCCACTACGCCCCCAATTAGACCAAAGCCTTTCAACTTCTCCTTTTTGAGATTCAGGACACTATTATTGTCTGGTTCTTCTTGTATTCGGTTCTTTGTTATATGGTTGTTAGTGGATACCGCCTGGTGTACACTTTTGGCGTTCCCGCGTACAGTTTCGGGCGTCCCGTGTACACTTCCTGGATCCGTACGCCTCCCGTACACTTTTCGCTCTTGCCACTCTCGCTCGTTGTCCTCCCACAAGGAGCGCGGGATGGTAATGTGCCAGACCTCCCATCCCCGGCTTCTGACTGGTGCCTTCTTCAATTCGGCTTCGATCAGCCCCTTTTCGGCCAGGGAGCGGATCTTCTTGGCCACGGTGCTGTGGGCCATCTTGGCGACCTTGGCGAGGTTGCGAAGGCTCATATAGCAGACCCCGTCAAGGGCACCATCGCCGACGATCTTCCGAATAGTGAACAAGAGCCAACCCTCGTAAGGATCATCAACCTTCTCCAAGACGATGTTGGGCAACCTACTCCACCAATGGTATTCAGGCACCTCGTCGCGAACCACAACGCTCTCCAGATGCTCTTTGCGCGTGATCTTGTCGATCTCCATCTCCATGCCTTCGGCTACGCTCGCTTCTTCCCGCCTACTTGACAGTTCGGGCTTGATGTTTCTTCTCCCCCTGCTCCCTGGAGTCTCCGGTCTACATCGTCAGCGCTCTTTCGCTTCCGTCGCAGATCGTTGATTGCCTCGAGGATCCTCCCGTCCATACCGGGCGGAAGGGGCCGCCGTTCGTTTTCGTAGAAAGACAGCAAGGCAGGTGGTATGTCCAGTGCGGCAGCCACGCGATATTGCTTCAACCCAGCCTTGACCCGCCTCACTTTCAGATCTTTCCCCCTCATGGTAGCCCTCCTGTTGACAAGCCTTGCCAGCAGATATATAATAACACAGTCTATGACGAGATAATCGAGACATCTCGTCACGAATCTCGTCAGAGGAGGAGATGATGACCATCGATTATGACTCCCGGGCAGCAGGCGTGCGCTACAGGCGAGTACGCTATGTGAAGAAGTCTTCTTTCTTGCTTCACGATGCCACACCTCAAAGGCCCCGCGCGGAAGGTGTCATAGTACATGAGGGAAGGATCCCCTCGAAGGAAGAGCGTCGTTTGCTCCGAGGAACGGTCCTACCTCTGACCCTGCGGTACATGGGCCTAATTCCTCCTTCGGAACCCTCACGAAGAGGCAAAGAGCCACCCCCGGGCGGAGCCTTGTTATTCGAGGGGGGCATAGCCCGGGTGTATGATCCTCTCGTGAAGACACCCCTGCTTTGGGCAACCTTCGCTCTCCTTGACCCTACAGGCATGAAGCCGATGCTCAAGTTTGCGCGGAAGCACGGGCGACTCGGCCTGGGTCCATACCCGGGGTGGTATCCCCCAGAGGTAGAGGAGCCTCCGGATCGGGAAGAGTATGTGATGCACTGGCAACGCGAGATCGTGCGTATGAAAGCGATCTGGGAACTCTATGATGTCTTGGCTGCAGATGACAACAGTCTATCCAACTGGGTTCGCTCGAACATCGTGCCTCATCCTCGGAATCGCGGAGGCCCCAAGCCGGACGATCCCAGCAAGCATCCGCATCTGCTCCTATACGTCTACGACAGGGCCAGCAGTCCTAGAGCGCCTGGCGGCCATGCATACGATGACCACGAACTCGCCCGCAGAGGATGGGCCTGGGCGGGGCTCGTTGACCCCAACGAGCCTCGCAACGTGGTGAGAACAGTGATCGCAGATATGGTCAACGAAGGGCTCCGCGGACGGGCCTGGCCCATACTGAAGTCGTCAAAGCGAGATGTTCTGGCGACCTTCCGGGTCTCTTCCTTGCTGGGTGCCATGTACGCACAGATCTGGCAAGAGTTTGCCATCGGCGAGGAGGGCTGGGCTAAGCAGTGCCGCCAATGTGAGAAACCATTCAAACCGGAATACAGAAGTCACCAGATCTACTGTCACGATCCCTGTTATGGCAGTCGTGTAAGAATGCGACGTCTGCGCCGGAAGAAACCAGCCTCATCATAGCCATCGTCGGCGTGACCCGACTTTGAAAGGCAAGAGCTCCCTCTTCCAATGAGGGGGCTCCGGGCTTCCCGCTTCCGCGCTTAGTCGTTTAGAACCTGCAAAACTCCAAGTATCAAATGTGATGTTCCTCTCTTGACAACGGCTGAGCACATGGTATAATAGGGGCAGGAGGGTATCGAAGGGTATATGCCTGATTACCTAACTCCAAGGCAAGTAGCCGAGATCTTGAACGTGCACCCAAGAACCGTCCGGCGTTGGATCAGACAAGGCCGCTTACGAGCGATTCGTCCAGGCGCAAGGAACTACCGCGTCGCAAAAGTCGACTTCGATGCTTTCCTAGAGCAGAGGAGGACAATCAGAGAGCACTGACGCCATAATAGGAGCGGGCTCCTAGAGTGTCATCACCACCCTAAGAGCCCTAACCCCCCAAGCGGAGCACGCCCGCTCAGAGGGCTAAGGATATCTTACCAGAAGGGCTGCTATCCCGCAAGGGGTGGCGGCCCTTTTTGTTTTCCACGGAAAGGAGGAGAGGAGATGGTGGACAGTGAATTGGTGAAGACATTGAGGTTCTTTGAGGGGTTAGGGAAAGACCTCTCCACGTGGGAGGTTGAGCAACTCGCCCAAGCAGAGAAGGAGGATGAGATGAAAGCGTTTGAGATCAGGAGTGCCGTCCAGTCGCTCCAGAACTACCAGGCCAAGAGGGAGGGCCACCGCTCCTATTGGAGCCCCATGCTCTACACGGAGGAGTACAGTAAGAGGATCCTCTGGCGCTCCAGCGATGGGGAAATTCAGGATGCAGGGTTTGACGTGCAAGAGGTCAGAGAACTGGCCCGCCCTCCGGCCTTGTTCGAGCATCTCGTGCAAAACGGAGCATTCTCATGAAGCCCACACTTCCGGAACTGAAAAAGGCTCTGGCAGTCCTGTCTGATCCAGAAGGGGCGCGGGATTCTCGAGACATGAGCGTTCACGAGGCACTAAACGTGGTGTTCAGGGCCTCCCCCCAACAACTATACGAATTAGGGTTCACATACCTTGAACCCCCAGAGAAGGAGGAGGAGAGATGAAGGTTCACACGATTAACGCCACCGTCAAATACTCCCGACAACTCAAGGACGGGGAGTGGAAGGGACTGGAGATCGGGGCTGAGGCCACCATTGACCCAGGTGAGGATCGCAGAGAGGCACATAGAGCGCTCTACGGTGACCTGGCTGCCCAACTCAAGGAACTATTCACCAACGGCCCGGACCAAGCCTCTGGGAAGCGCCCAGGGAAGCCAAAGAAGAGTGTGCCTGACAATCTTCCTTCCAAAAAGCAGCCAGAGGAACCCTCAGACCCTTCCTGGTGCTCCATCCACAAAGTCAAGATGAAACGCCGGCAGAAGAACGGCGGAGTCTGGTACTCGCACAAGACCAAGGACGGTTGGTGTCGCGGGCGGGCTCAACGCAAAGGTCCTCGTAGTTAGGAAGCAGACCTCAGCAGTGACACAAGAGCAGGTCTGGGTTGCCTTCTGCGGACAACCTCTATGATGTGGGTTGAGATCCTCCCCGCTTATGGGGAGATCAAACACGGGATGCCCAAAGGGTCTTGCCGGGACGGCCAGCGGGGGTGCTAATGGTAGCACCCCCGTTCTCCATCACGCGGCTTTGCGCTACTCTTGACATCGCTTGAAAGCCACGCTACAATGGTTACGAAAAGAAGAAAAAAGCCTCGCGGTCTCTGCCTAACCATCGAGGCTTGCGCCGGGGTGCAACAGACCCTGGCATCCAGATTCAACGAGAAGGGCTCGCTGTTGCAACTCGCCGTGAGCCCGTTTGTCCAAGGACCAAAGGACTCCAAGATTACACCAGTGGTGTTCGCGGAGAATGCGAAGTTGCCATCGCGGCAGGTTCAGCGAGTGGCTTGGTCAGAGGGGCGTGTTCGACTAGGCACGGATTCCTGCCGCGATCTACCGACACGGACTGTCGCGCCAGAAGAGACCATTGATGCGACGCCGGGGCTGGTACGATGATTGCCCACAATCGCTCGTCAGGGTGCCTAGGAAGTGTCCGAGGAGCAAGCCATTGGGAAGAACTCGTAGGGTCAAGTTCCACGTTGAGCACAACGTGACCCCGGAGCATGTGAGCGCCATACTGCACTGTTTGGAAGCCCAGTCGCTGGTGTCTGAAGAGTCCGTACTCTCAGCATTAGCAGCGCGGTCTCATAGAATTCACCCTGACCATCTGCGACGCAATCTTGTAGTTCTCGAGGTTCTCGGCCTCGTCGAAGAAGAAACGAGATTCTATCGGCTCAGCGACTGGGGTGAGGCCGCACGAAGACTAGCGACGTTCCACAGGGGCGTGTTCTTCGATCTTGTGCACTTCCTTCTGTATTCCAGCTGGGACAGGCGCCAGATATACTGGTCATGGACTTATCAAACTGTTTGTCAACTCCTGTGGGAGGCAAGGCCGAGAATTGAAACGTATAGAGAGCTTGTGGGCGACGTGGCTGGCGTGGGCAGTAGGTGCTTCCCCGATCGCAGACTCGTGATAGATGAGAGTTCGATAGGCGCGGTTGTCCGCTGGCTGCACTGCCTGGACCCCCGTTTCATACACCCTAGCGAGAACAACAACCGCGAGTGGACTGCAGGTCGGGAGTGGGTTTCACCGGATCTCGTAGTTCTGGCCATCCAATATCTCTACGAAAGCCTAAATGTCAGTTGGCGCACACCCCTACTCCTGGATCAGGCAAAGCTTACGCGTCTCGGGCCCCTGCTTCTCGCGGAGGAGACCACCTGTCTCAGCTCAGTGCGGGTGGCATCTAGCACGTTTTCGATCTTGCAGGAACACTCTGGGGAATGGGGGTCGTCGGTGATTATGGCCAGGGGCGTTCGACCCGGGGATCTGGTCTAGCTCCAAGGGGCGGGGAGATTGGTGCATGACAAGGTACCTAGCGGCTCTCAATAGAATAAAGCAGGAATGCTGTGAGGAGTGGTTGACGAACTCTCAACGTGTCGTCTTCAATGAGCTGCGCCGCTTCTTCGACTCCGGCCATCGCATCTTGAATGTCTATGGTCGGGAGGGTGTTGGGAAAACATTTCTGGCATGGCTTTTGGCCAACCAACAAGCTGCCGAATATGCGGGCTGCGTAGACGAGCTTCCGAGGGCGGTCGCCCGAGCAGTCTTGGATAACTCATCCAGTGACCGGACTTTCGTGCGCGGCATGCGCAATGTCATGGGAAGACAATCAATAGATCAGTTGATTCTCTTATCGCGCAGTAGAGTGGAGGATGCGATACCAGCATTTGAACTAGTGCTAGATGAGGATGACATTCGTTGCGTTCGTGCAAACCTGTTTCGCATGGATGTGGAGCTGCCTGACAAGCCAGTGCGCAACCTTTGGGAGCTCTTGGCTTTGGTAGCGGAGGAGGAGCCATGAAGTACCAGTTGGACAAGATCAGAGACAAAGACCCGATTGTCGCGACCTTTACCGCGGATGAGCTACAGGAGTCGCCTGACTTCGTGAAAGAAACCTACCTCGCGCACGCAGCGACCCACGTCTCGCTGGGAGACACATCGGAGTTTGTGCGTAGGCTGCTCGCCTGGGCCAAGGTCAACAAGGGCTGCGTATTGGGTGCGATAGTCGGTCCATTTGGCTACGGAAAGACTAGCACAGCCGTGCATGCTTGGAGTCGATGTGAGGAAAACGGAGTACTCGCGGTACCGCCATTTGAATGGATGAACCTGAAAGATCTAGTTTCGGCTACTCACGCTTGGGTCGGCTTTGAGTTGGGCCGCTCGAGTCCAAGACTGGTTCGCAAGGTTGACGAACTTCGAGACCGATATCGGCGAGACTCCTTGGAAGCTCTTTCTGCCCAGTACGGATTGACGACCGAGCAAGCAAGCAGGATGCTGGAAGAGGGAGCGCTGGTGTTGGGCTATAGCCCGGAAGACCTACTTCGCTTTCTTGGAGAGATGTCTTATGTCTTGGCCGAAGAGGGTCTAGCAGGCCCGGTGCTTTTCGTGGACGAACTGCAAGTGACTCTTGCCGAGTATCCGACCAGAGATCGATTCATGGAAGATCTATTCGGAATGGTGAATGGGCTATACAGACGCCAAGGCTCCTTCGGAATCGTGTTCTGTATGCCCACGTCCACGGAAGCTCTAATGCAAGACATACGGGGCGACATCATTCACCGGCTTCAGGGGCGCAAGCTGTATTTCAGGCCTGAGGCGATGTATGGCCGGTCCTTTCCAGCTGTACTCTGGTCCAGGTACGCCGAGTTGTATGAGTTCGAGGATGTATCAGACAAGGTGATTCCTGAGGAAACACTGGATAGCATAGGCCAGGTCGCTTCAAGGCCGGATCTGGGAGCGGGACCGCGGACTGTGGTGGAAGCATTTGGTCAGGCAGTTCGGCGATACGAGTCTAGTGAGGAGCCATACACGCCGATTCATTTTGTCGATGACTATCTGACCCATCAGATTTCCTTTGACCCCGGTGGAAAGTTCGTCTCCACAGTGTCGGAAGTGCTTGAGGACAAACGGATTAGCGAGGACCCGGTTGCACAGGACGCCGTCAAGATGCTTGCTGCATTTCCGAGAGGTTGTCGAGTTGAGCTTCTTGAACGCTATGGAGTTGCGGAAAGGATCGATTCACTTCGCCCTGCGCTGTACGGTGATCACCTCTACGAATTTGCTGAGGGTCTATCTCTTCGAAAGCTCGCCGAAGAGGAATTGCCACCTGAGCAGGTTTGGCAAAGGTTGTTGAGGGACTTCATCGCTCGCTATTCGGAAGACAAGCGCTCGGCGCTAATGGCACTTGAGGCTTTCAGGTCCCATATCATACTTGCCAAATTGATGGAAGCCCGGCGAAGAGATCAGATAGTGGGATGGATCGAGGACGCCAAGACTGGGGAGTACGTAGGAACCTTCGACAAACGTTTCCCAGAGCGTCGCCTTCTCGTGACGAGTGGCGTGGAACTGCCGGGGCTGCGGCTTGAGGTCACACCTTCAGAGTTTGGTCTGTGGTTCCTTCTGGATTCTGGTGGTGACTACGACGATCCTGGAGAAATCGAGTGGATCAATGACACCAAGCGCAAAGTTCTCCTTCGACTTAACCTTCGCACAAGGTCTGCAGAACCCCCTAACATTCCATTTGTCGCCGATTTGGGATTTCCGCTGTCTAAGGTTACGCCCCTCTTTATGCTCGCGCTGGTGAATCATTTTGATCGGAATGACTCAGCCTTGCCGGAGGTCGAAAAGCGCGTGCAGGTTTCACCGTTCGTCAGTCGCCTGATTGACTACTCGATTGAGTATCTTCTTGGCCACGATCTGGCCGAACACAGTCAAGTGCCCGTGTCAAAGGTCGGCGTAGAGCTAGTCAGAGAAGTCTTCAGCCAGATGTGCGAGCTGAACTATCCGGCATACTCCACCTTCGTGACAGTTGGTCGTTGGGAAGCCGCATACCGTGCCTATGCGGGGGCCTTGCAGAACGAGAGCGTTGCGACATCACTTGGTGTGCTTCGGGGCACTAGGTCGTTCACCGAACCGAAAGATGCAATCGCCCGCATCTTTGGCCAGGACAGCAGGAAGGGCTTCGAAGCTCTGGCCGGGAGTCTGTCGCCGGTGCTGGAGATTGAGGATTGGACGGGGCGTGGGGAGGAAGCGACCGGCACTATTCAACTCAAGTTGCATCCCCTTGAGAAGGCCATCATGGACGCTCTGCGGTCGGCCGGTCGACGAATCCGACAGAAGGGAACGGCACTACAGGCGATCGATGAGGAAGATGTGTTTGAATTGGCGCGAGTGCAAGGCTACCGCGAAAAAGAACTTGCCATGGCTCTGAAGCTACTCAAGCTAAGGAAGATGGTGACGCGTGATCCCGAGCGCGGAATGATCGTGGAACTACGACTCAGTCCAGACGAGAAACGTGAAGCTGTCTTGGAAGCCCTGGAGCACGTGCGTCGTGATGTTGTGCTACTCTCGGAGGTACCGGAGTTCACCTCCGAAGAGCACTTCGCCAAGGCAGACAGGATAGATAGCCAGGCCCAAGCTGCTCGTGATGTCGAAGTGTTGGAGGACCTGCAAGCGGAAGCGATAGGCCTCTCTCGTGTGGTAGCCCAGTTCGTCAAGAGCGATGGGAGCAGGATCAGCGGCGAGTTGGAGGCCAAGCTTCGAGAGATCACGGAATTGGTTGGGCTGGGTGTGCCCGATGAGTTGAAAAGGGACCTCGAGGGGGACGTGCCGTGGCTAACCGAGATGGACAAGTGTCGTTTGCTCCTTGTGAACAAGTACTCAAACGTCATAGGGGCTTTCAAAGAAGTCGGGCGCCGTCTTGAGGATGCACGCCGCATATGGGAGAGTGCTCATTGGAACGCGGAAACGTATATGCAACTATTCCATGGCTTCAGGGAAGGGGTTTTCCAACTCAAACGGGAGCAGGATGAACTAAAGGCATGTAAGACCTATCTATCATCCTATCGTTTCTGGACACGCGTGATCAGAGAAGCATCGGGGGTGCAGAGAGACGCTGCCAACCTTGAGGTGAACTATGAGAATCCAACATTTTCGGGAGAAGTCAAAGCTGTATTCGACCGAATGGAACATGAGTTGACCGAGAGACGGTTGGAAGCTCTAGCCGACCATGAGATCTTCCTGACAGAGATCCAGACCCTTAGTCGGCAATCGCATGATTGGCTTCGCAACAGCCGGGAGCAGTTCATGAAATTGAAGGGCGATCTTGAAAATGGATTGCGAGAGGCAGGAGTTGGGCGTTATGCACTAGCGGCGAGCTTCGACATATACGACCCAGAGGGATCATTGCAACGGCTGCAAGTTGAAGCGCTGAAAAGCTTGCAGCACAGACTGAGCAGTTTGAAAGACGAGTTAAGCGGGAGACGAAGCGCGGCTCTCTACGCTAGTCGGATTCTAGGACGGGACGTTCAAGCAGGTCTGGCATTGGCGAGTGAATTGTCGCAAGATCTGAACGAGATAGAAGCCTCGCTCTCCATTGACACCATTGCCAACACAGATGCGTTCGGCGAGGTCGTGAACAGGTTACAAGAGCTTGGCGAAGGACTGTCGAAGCTTGACTCCGCTCTCAAAGGCATCCTAATGCGGGAGGAACCCTCGGAAGAAGAACGGAAACTGCTTGACTTGCTCGACGACCCTCGAGGAGTCGACTTTGCTGAGCTAGTGATGGAGTTCTTGGAGGCGGAGGGCGACGAATTTACTCTTGAAGCGTTGATGGGGCATGTCAAGGGCCTCTATACCAAGAACCAGATAGGTATCCGGCTATTCAAGAGGCGATGAAGCAAGGAGAGCTTGGGGTCCACAAGTTGCTGGATCGCATTCCCGTGGTATGCAACGGGCCGCCCTTATGGTTGGCAGAGTACAGCAACGTGCGGATCGTTTCTGGGATGTCAACTCTGGCGCGCGAGATGGACACTCCCAAGCCGATGGACTTAACCAGGATAGCGGTAGTTGAGGATAGCCAACAGCAGTTCCATCGATTTCCTGTCATAAGTTTGGTGTCCCCAGAAGACAAGGAGGCTTTCAGCATTGCGTTGTTCGAAAGGTACGAGCAGGTAGAGTCCTATGCTTTCAGCCAGGTCCGAATCGCTGAGGAGATACTCTCCGACACAGTGATAGACACAATCATTCTGATGCTAGTGGACGGTCTATCGTATGATGACTGCCCGAAGAACCCATTTATTCAGCCGTGCTTGGTAAACGGACCCACGATCACCCGCGTAGGCTTCCGCAACATTGTCGGGCGGCCTCCACTGGCTGTAAGGCTCTACCGTGCTGGCTTCAAGAGACGCAGGGGGTTTTCTTACTGGGACCGAAAGAACGAGCTGACAAATGAGCTGTTTGCAGGCTTCGACCCGGCGAGCCAAGTAACCCGAGTAGTCGAATTTGACCAGATATATCGAGAGTTGGCGGATGAGACACTGCACAAGACCTTCGTTCAGATAGTGACCGCGGGCTTGGATACCGTGGCGCACATATCGAGAGAAAGGCCATTGGTTGGCGCTCTCGTACGTAGGATTCTAGAGGAATACGTCGGTGGTCTGCAAGAACTCCTCTTGGAGAAGGGCCTGTCAGGCATCATCTATATGGTCTCCGACCATGGCATCCTGTGGAAAGACTGGCCCGGCCAGCCTTGCTCCTTGCGTCTCATCCCAGACGCAAAGGCGACGTCGCATCGGTATTCAGTCGGGACTAGAATCGTGCCTCATACTAGAAGATTCACTGCATATGGGCAGGAGTTCGCGGTACTGCCTTATCCTTTGGTGTTTCGGGGGCTTCGGCGGAACGAATGGGGAACACACGGGGGCATTTCCTATTACGAGTCTGTCGTTCCGTTCCTTAAGATGGAGGTGTTATAGTATCATGTTGTTCATAGGCCGCGATCTAGACACGGAAGAGGATCTCTACATCGACTCAAGCAAATCCCGCGCCATTCTCATATGCGGCAAGCGGGGTAGTGGCAAGTCGTACACCATGGGAGTAATCATCGAGGAGCTCTTAGCTGAGGGCCAGGCGACGATCCTGGTAGTTGACCCCATGGGGACGTTCCACACCATGTGCTTGCCGAACCTTGACCAGGAGAGACTGCTTTGGGATTGGGGCTCAAGTCCGGAGGGGTTGCGCCTCAGACTGCTGGTGCCAGGGGACCCGGTAGTGCGGTACGGCGACGCGGAAATCGTGTCCAGGATGGAAGCCCGGGGGTTGAGCTTCGTGCAACTAGCCATCAATCCCTCAGATATCTCACCGGAAGCATGGTGCGACCTGTTCAACATTGGAATCAACGACCCGATGGGGATCGCACTCACCAAGGCTGTGATAAAGTGCCAGCGGAAGCATGGCCTTGACTACTTCATCCCTCAGATAATCGACAGAATCGAGCTTGACCCTCGGGCCTCTCAAGTGACCAAGGACGCACTCACCAACAGGCTGGAAACGGCAACGCTGTGGGGTTTCTTCAGCGATGATCGCTATCGCGAAGTGGACGAGGTTCTGGAGCGGCAGGCAATCAATGTCTTGGATTTGAGCACAATCGATCCCGGGCGCTACGGAAGAAGACCACTCATCATCTCGGTCCTGGGTAGAGACTTGTTTGTCAAGCGAAGCATAGCCAGAAGGCGCGAGGAACTCGGGCTTGATGCGAGAACCGCAAGGACTTGGCTGTTCATAGACGAAGCTCATCAGTTCGTACCGTCCGGTAAATCCTCGCTATCGAAAGAGATTCTGATCAGGTGGGTCAAGGAAGGTCGTGGCCCAGGGCTATCGTTCGTCGTAGCGTCCCAGCAGCCGTCGGCCATTGACAATGAAGTACTCTCCCAGTGCGATGTCATCCTATCTCATTCGATGACTACATCAGAGGACAAAACGGCTTTGAACAGGCTGACCAAAGACTATATGGGCGGTGAACTGCGCACTTACATTGACAGAATCGCACGGACTGGTCAAGCTGTCTTGGTCGACGACGATGTGGAACGGGTGTCTATGGTGCATGTGAGGCCTCGCAAGAGCAAGCCGGGCGGCAGCGAGGCTTAGGGTCCAAGAGGCTGTTTCGGTTTGCTGGACAACTTGCTGGCACCACTAATCCGAAGCAAGTGCGAAAAGGACTTGCTTGCAGCTTGCGGTGTCAGAGATACGGATGGCAGCGAAGGTTGAGATGCAAGAGCAAGGCAGGCCAACATGAGAGAACAACGTCAACTGGATCTGGATTCGCTCGTTACAAGGAAGATCCAGGTTAAGAAGCCGAAGCGCGTCCTGCTTGTCGAACCGGCGTACAAGGCAAAGTACCCTCCCCTCGGATTGATGAAGATCTCCACCTATCACAAGCGACGTGGCGACGAAGTCGTGTTCTATAAAGGAACTAGAGCAGAAGTAAGAGATCAGGACTGGGACATGATCTACATCGCCACGATGTTCACCTATCAGTGGAAGGCTACTCTACATACGATCAAGTTCTATCACCGGAACAAGCAGGGAGCACCCCTCAAGGTAGGGGGCGTTCTTGCGTCTCTCCTCGCGGACGACTTGGAGCAAGAAACCGGTATCAGACCACACGTTGGACTCTTTGATGACGTGGACCGCCTACCTCCTGACTACCACCTGTTTGACGGTGTATATGAGTATCCCGTGCATGATGCCAGCATAGGATATACCACCAGAGGATGCATTCGGCATTGTCCGTTTTGTGCCGTGAGTGATTTGGAGCCTGAATACGTCCCCTACATACCTCTCAAGAACCAGATCGATTCTACCAAGAAGGACCTGATATTACTCGATAACAATGTCTTGGCTTCGGATGAGTTTCCAAGAATAGTACGCGAAATCAAAGAGTGTGACTTTCAAAAGGGCGCGAAGTTCAACGGTAAACTTCGCCGTGTCGACTTCAATCAGGGAGTAGATGCTAGGCTCGTCACTGACGAAAAGATGAAACTCCTAAGTGAGATCGCTATTCACCCGTTGAGGATAGCCTTCGACCACATAGAGCTGAAGGATTTATACGTAGAAAAGATACGTCTTGCTCGCAAGTACGGAATCAGGCACTTGTCGAACTATATACTCTACAACTTCAATGACACACCAGAAGATTTCTATGAAAGGTTGGAGATAAATATTGAGCTAAACGAGAAACTAGGACTCAGCATCTTTTCCTTCCCAATGAGATACATTCCCTTGAATGCCAAGACCAGGGGGCATATTGACAATCCCCATTGGACTCATAGGCAGTTGAGGGGTGTTCATTGTATCTTACACGCCAGCCGTGGCGTGGTAGGTCCCAAGAGATCCTTCTTCGAGGCGGCTTTTGGCAAGGATGCGGACGAGTTCAAGTACATTATTGAACAGCCGGAAGAGCACATCTTCTATCGGGACAGAATGAAGCTGTACGACAAAGCCGAGAAGTGACCGAGAGGATGATCAAAGAGGCCATCCGGGTTGTAACACTTGGAGAGATCTTTACTGAATCGCCTTCCTTTCCATCGCCATCATCGGGACCATCACCTGACTAGGCCTCTTCGAGCACAACTATCACCGTCGGATCTACAGGCACAGCGAGGAGGTGACGATCCTGGAGGTGGGAGATAGTGAGCTGGACTTGAATCATCCTGCTGGGGGCTTGAGCATCTGGTGGCAGAGTGACAGGCGAAATGTAAGGTTATGGCCACGGTGAGCACACGGGATGAGCCTCTGCACCTAACACCGACCGAGCGTCGGTTACTCATGTGCCTAGTTAGCAATGCAGGACGGATTGTCAGCCACGGGGTACTCACGGAGGCGATGTCGTCTGGCAACCCGGGTGATAACATCGGTAATCTGCGAGCATGTATCTCGGTCTCCGCGAGAAGATAGAGATAGATCCAGCACTTCCCAGGGTCATCATCACCCATCACAAGTTGGGATACTCTTTCGTTGGCAAGGAGGGGGCCCGGTGGTTTCCGAAATTGGAACCATAATGATGGGCACTGCCGCAGTTCCCGCTCTAGTGATTGCCAACCGGCGAGCCAACGTCAAGCCCCCGCCATCGTCTCCCGAAGGGGACCAGAGCTTTCGGTTCGGGATCAGGCGATGAGTGGCTCGTAGAGTGCTTCCTACGAAGGACAATCCCCACTATCTCCTATTGACATCGATTGTCATCGCCATTTGGCCATTGTACCAGGCAGCAGCAGCCCAAAGCGAGCTGCGCACTCCCCTAAGATGCTGGGCTGTTGAGGCCAGATAGAGCGGGGAACCACAGGTGATAGACCCAAGATCTCCTTGATCAGGTTGGCTGTCCTCGGAGCGTGCCCCCCGTCTAGTTGGCAACGTTGTCTTAGGCGTTTTTCTCCCCTTACTGATGCCACTCTAGCAGATTATGTAAGGGAATTCAAGAGGTGTTCCTCAGATAAGTATACTTATCTGAGGAAGGTTGACAGAATCAGATACTCATCTCGGAAAGAGGAGCCCGTGGTCAATCAAGGATAGGATAATCCGATGCATGTGCAATCGACCTATCTGGATAGTGGAAAGGGGTTAAGAGAAACCATTCTAACTTGCGGAGGGTCCGAAACTAGAAGACCTGTCATAAAGTGTCAATAGTGGTAAGAGGTAGCTTTTTCTTGGTCCGAGAGCTGCATTGTCGATGGTGTCAAAGCCATTTTCCGCCAATTGGCTCCCGCCATCAGTGTTCCCTCATCTTACAATATGCAACATGTTAGCCACCTTGATAGGCTCGATCTAGAAGCTCGATGATGCGAACGGCCTTCATATCAAGTCCGGCTCACTTGATGCCCAGTTCTAACTGGGGGAGGCAACCACGATCGGAGGTAACCACCACTTCCGCACCTGTAGCCGCGATATTAGCCATATTGCGATCCAATAGTCGCATGGATAGATCGGGATGAGTGTGGAATATATCGACCCTATCGTTTTTCAACGGTCTCTGACCTCTTGACCAAGAAGGCCGCCTAGCAATGATGCTTGGCGGCCTCATACACCGCCGTGTTCAAGGTCTCCACCTTTCCTCCATGGCCTCCCGGACCAACTGGGCGATATCCATTACCTTGATCCTGGCCTTGGCTCGGCGGGCGGCCATAGCCAAGGTGCGCTCGCATTGTTGGCAGGCGCTGGCTATCACCTGTGCCCCTACCGCCTGGGCTTGGGCCAACCGCCTATCGGCGATGGCGGCCGAGAGGGCAGGGTCGATGCTCTCCAGGTTGCCCCCCCCGCCACAGCAGAAGGCCTCGGCCCGGTTGGCTTCCATCTCCACCAACTCCAAGCCCGGGATGGCCTGCAGAATTTGCCGAGGAGGTTCATATACGCCGCTCTTGCGACCCAGATCGCAGGGGTCATGATAGGTCACCCCCTTTGGGAAGGGTTTGAAGGGGATGGAGCGTTCTTCTAAGAGTTGGGCCAAGAATTCACTGGCGTGCCACACCTCCATACCCATATCTGGATAATTCTCCTTGAAGGTGTGATAGCAGGAGGGACAGGCGGTCACCAACTTCTTAGCCCCCAGGGCTTTCAGTTGGGCTAGGTTGCGTTCCATCTGATCATCTATGGGCAAACCGGCGGCTAATAGGGGGTAGCCACAGCAAATCTCCTCTTCTCCCAAGGTGGTGAACTCTATCCCCGCCTTGCCCATGATCTCTATCAGGGCCTGAGGGAGGGCGTAGACCATGGGGAAGAGAGAGGCTATACAGCCCAAGAAGAGAAGGACCTCCGCGTCCTTGGCTCTAACCAGTTCCGGGAATAGTTCACTATAGTCTTGACCCCAGAGGAGGCGGGTTTCCTTATCCTCTCCAGCGATATTGCCCGTTTCACGTATTCGGGTGCGCAGTTTGTCGAGGGGTGAGGGGAAGAACTTGCTTTGGGCTAAGATCTCCTTGGCACAGGCGAAGATCTCATCGGTATTCACTCCCGCCGGACATTTCACTTTGCAGAGTTGACAGTCGAGGCAATGATATATCTGGGTAGCCAGGTTCTTGGAGAGGGGAAGCCGCTCCTCCACCAGGGCCCGTATGAGGGCTATCATACCTCGAGGTGAAGCCCGCTCCGTCTGCAAGGAGATATAGGTAGGACAAGTGGGCGAGCAATAGGCACAACGCATGCAGTTGATCACTTCTTCGCTGAGGACCGATTGCAGCATCTCTACGTGTACTTACCTTGGTGCAAATATCTTCCCTGGGTTAAGGATATCATTAGGGTCAAGAGCTTGCTTGATTCTCCGCATGGTATCTATGCCCTCATCGCCCACTGCCAGGGCCAAGAACGGTCGCTTCTTCAAGCCCACCCCATGCTCCCCGGTTATCGTCCCCCCAAGTTCCACCGCACGACGGAATATCTCCCCAAATGCTGCCTCCACCCGCTTCATCTCCTCCTCATCTCGCTCGTCGGTCATGCAGGTAGGGTGTAGATTGCCATCTCCCGCATGACCAAATATGGCAATCTGAATATCATTGCGTGAAGCGATCTCCCGTATGGATTGCACCATGGGAGCAATCTCGCTTCGAGGTACGGTCACATCCTCCAGTATGGTGGTGGGTCGCACCCGAGCCAGGGCGGGCAGAGCCGCCTTCCGCGCCTCCTTCAATTTCTCTGCTCCCTCCTCGCTCTCCGCTACCCTTACCTCCCTCGCCCCAACTCGACGACAGATATCTTTCACCCTCTCTCCATCCCTTCTCACCACCTCCATTGGCCCATCTACTTCCAATAGAAGCAGGGCCTCCACATCCGAGGGTATCCCTAATCCTTTGTACTCCTCCACATATTTGAGGGTGGTCCGATCCAATATCTCCATCGTGGAGGGGATAACCTTGGAGGCGATGATCTCGGAGACGGCACGACTGGCCACCTCCATCTCATCGAAGAGAGCGAGCATGGTGCGCTTCGCGTCGGGCACGGGTATCAACTTGAGAGTTATCTTGGTGAAGAGCCCTAAGGTGCCTTCAGAGCCAATGAAGAGTTGGGTCAAACTGTACCCCGCAACATCCTTCACACATTTGCTCCCGGTGGTGAGCACCTCCCCCGTGGGCAGGACCACCTCTAGACCTAACACGTAATCCTTGGTGACGCCGTACTTCAGCCCTCTCAGCCCCCCAGCGTTCTCCGCCACATTGCCCCCGATGGTGCATATGGCCGAACTGGCTGGGTCAGGAGGGTAGAATAACCCCCTACTTTCAACCTCCCGTTGCAACGCATCCGTTATCACCCCTGGCTCAACGGTGGCCGTCAGATTCCGCTCATCCACCTCTAATATCCTATCCATCCTGAGCATATTGATGACCACACCCCCGGGGGGAGGTACGGTGCCCCCGCTTAGATTGGTCCCGGAGCCGCGAGGCACCACCTTGAACCCCATCTCGTTGGCCAAACGCAGGATGGCCACTACCTCTTCCACTGAACCGGGGATGACTACCGCCCCTGGCAACTGATCCAACGTGGGCTGAGAGGCATCGTATGAGTAACAAACGAGATCTTCGGGCGAGGTAAGAACATACCCCTCCCCAACGATCTCTCTTAGGCGATTCAATACTTCACTCTCCAAGTCGGTTCAGCTCCCATCGCGAAGGCCCCGACGGTAATGCTTCTTGGTTTAGGCAAGAGGGCGAGCGGCCTCGAGACAGGGTATGAGCTGAGGCCCCTCCAGTAGCACGCAGATGGTCGCCTGAGGCCCGTACCTCTTCCACCACTCTACAACTGTGCAATCTTCATTGAGAGCAAGTGAAATGCTAGCGCTTTTCGGGGCAGGACCAATGTAGGAGGCAAAGGGTTGATATAGATCGCTTGCATCCGCCACCCTTGTTCCATCAATTGGCCCTTCGCTTTACAAAGTCTCTCGTCTGAGATCAACACCTGTTGCTTTCTGGCGATGGCAGCCTCAAGGCACTGCTCAATTTCCACTCCTGCCTCTCTTAGGAAGCGGACCAGGTCTGGCTCATTCTGGGAGCAACAGACAATCGGGCAATGGCGAGCCAATGAGCAAATAATCTGTTCCCGAAGAATGCTACTCGCCGGTTTAGAAATTGACTTCGATCTGCGGTCGCACAGGATAGCGATGCTTTCCTGGAGCAACCTATCGAAAAGCCTATTTTGTGGATCGCCTGAACTGAACCGAACGATGGCTTCTTCACTCCTTTGTGCAGCTCTGACAAGTGTTTCTTCAAGCAATACCTCCGCCGGCTCAAGCATCCATCCTATCACCGATTCTACATTTTGGGTCGATACAGTCCAGATGCCAGAAAGCTGCTTCTTTGCCTCTCGCGAAGCAATTTTTGCGTCGGTAGCCGCTCCAGGATATGATGGGCCCGCCAAGACATTCATTACAAGTGTATGAGAGACTAAGACCTCCTCAGGGGTCTCCAACAGAAGGGTCGCGGCCGCTTCGCTGAACAGAACCGAAACGTCAAGGATGAACTTCATTTGTCAACCTTTCCACCCTTTCAAGTTTCACTTAGCCCTGCCTTTGTCCATCCTCACACCGATTGGTCTCTGTTGCAATCGTCAGGCCACAACAAGTAAGGCCGCCGCTAGCTGCATAGAGGGATTAGGGTTAATATGCCCTCTGCTCCTCTGTTCCTTCGCTCACGGGGTACTAGACCTACTTTGCTCCCGCAGCCTTGACCGCTAGAACTTCATTCACTAAGTCCACGAACTCATCCTGACTCAGGAGGCTCCTCTTCCCCATCGCCTTCTCTTTCACCAGCGCGAGCAACTCGTCCATTCTATCGGGTGGTACCTCCATGCCGGTTCTTTTTAGCCACTCGATTATCGAGGCCTTACCCGCGCCCTTGCCCAGGACCACTTGGGGAGGGTTTTGCCCCATGAGTTCCCAGTGGAGGGGGAAGACCTCGGTGGCCAGGGGTCCGGTGCAGCGGGCCATCCACATGGCCACTATTCCCGACTCGATGGCGAAGAGCCCCTCGCCCACGATGGACTTGTTCTGGGGCAGCCGGTGTCCACTAAGTTCCACCGTCACCTGGGCTAGTTCATAAAGTCTATCGTAGCTTAGGCCCAGGTCTATCCCGTATAGGGTCAGAAGAGCCATCACTACGTCCTCTAGCGCGGCAGCCCCAGATCTCTCCCCCACGCCGCAAATGGAGGTATGGGCCACCTCTACCCCATTGGCCAAGGCCACGAGCGTGTTGGCCACAGCCAGGCCAAAGTCGTTGTGGAAATGGGCCTCCAGGGGTTTTTTCACCCTTTCTTTGACTCTTCTAACGAAATATTCTATCGCTTGGGGGGTGCAGACCCCCATAGTATCCACCAGGACGAGGGAATCCATATGGCCTTGGGTGGCCACCTTCTCGATGAAATCGAGGAGCCAATCCATTTCCTCTCGTGTGGCGTCGATGGTGAAGAAGGCGGTGTAGAGGCCCAGTTCCTTGGCTCGGCTGGTGGCCTTCTCCGACTGTTCCAGGGCTCTCTCCACTGGCCATTGGTAGGCGTACTCTATGAGGTGGCGGCTGGTCGGTATCTCGACCACGATGCCGTCCACCCCGCAATCGGCGGCCCGTTCGACGTCGCTCACCACGCAGCGGCAGAAGGCGAAGATCTCCGGCCCCAGGTTGCGCTTCACGATCTCCTTAATCGCTTCCTCATCCTGTTTGGAGACCGCAGGCATACCGGCCTCGATGCGATGAACGCCGGCCTCGGCCAGCATCTCGGCTATGCGGACCTTGTCATCCTTGCGTAACTCGATGCCCGCTTGCTGCTCGCCATCCCGGAGGGTCATATCATGGATCTTTATCTCCTTGGGGAAGGCGAAGCCATTGGTCACCTCTGGGAGATAGTTCCAGGGGCTAGTGAACCACTTCTCCGTCTTCCATGGTTGAGGCACTTCGATCTTCTCCTTTCTAGGTTGCTGCGGAACGCTTTATCCTCGCGCCCCACTGAGCCAACCCTCCAGCGGCGGCCATCCAATCTCGCACGGAGTGGTATACCGGCACACCCTCCGCCTCCAAGGATCGTGACATCCTCTCGGTATAAGACCCTCCCGCAGCACCGCATAGGATCGGCTTATCGTACTTCTGGGATAGCCTGCCCGGGATGTCGACGATATCCTCACCTAGCGGCGTATCCTGGAAGACGAACCAGGGCATGACGATATCGACGTTGGGATCCTCAAGTAGCACCTTGATTCCTATCTCGTAGTCTGCGCTGGTCGCCGATCCGGTCACGTCTACGGGATTCTCGGCCAAGTAATAGGAGGGGTATGCTTTCTCCAATCTCGCTATCGACCCAGCCGCGAGAGGCACCATCTCCAATCCGTGTTCCTCGAGTAGATCCATGGCCTGCACCATCGTCCCCGCACCGTTGCTGATCATGGCCACGCGAGGGCCCCGAGCCGGGGGTTGGAGAGCCAGGGCTTTGGCCACAGCATATAACTCCTCCAGGCTATCCACGGCTATCAATCCGGCCTGCTTGAAGGCGCCACGACAGAGGTCATAAGTCCCACCGAAAAAGCCGGTGTGGGAGATGGAAGCTCTGGCGGCCTGCTTGGTCCTCCCGGCCTTGAATATTACTACCGGCTTCCTTTGGGCTACCTCCCTAGCGGTGGAGATGAACTTTCGGCCGTCGTCGAAACCCTCCACATAGCAAGCGATGACCTTGGTCTCGGGATCCTGGGCCAAATAGGCCAGGAGATCAGCCTCATCGACATCCACCCGGTTGCCGTAACTGACGAACTTGCTCAACCCTATGTCGCACACCGCCTCCATGAAGGCTGCCCCCACGGTCCCCGATTGAGTAAGCATGGCTATGGAGCCTCTCTGGGGACGGGCCATCCTCTCGTGAAGCTGAAAGAAGGTGTCCAGGCGGCTCTGGCTATCGAAGACACCGATGCAATTGGGCCCTATGATGCGCACCTCTTTTTCCCGAGCCAGTCGTTTGATAGTGGCTTCCAGTTCTTCCCTTTCGCCCCCCAATTCCTTGCCTCCGCCGGAGACGATGACTACGTCATGAACCCCTTTGGAGGCACATTCACCTAGGATCTCCGGCACGAGGGAAAGAGCCACCGTCACCACTACCAACTCCACCGGCTCTGGCACCGCTGAGAGGGATGGGTAAGCCTTTAACCCCGTAACCTCCTCTCGGGTGGGGTTTATGGGGTAGACCTTGCCTCGGTATTCATGTTTGGCCAGACTATCTAGTACCGCATTCCCGATCTTTCCAGGAGTGGCCGAAGCCCCCACAAGGGCCACTGATTTGGCTCTAAAGAATGTTTCAAGATAGGCCGTGTTCGGTTTCCTCTCCACAATGGGCTTATCCTCGTCTCGGAGGAGGATCTTCACATCCAGAACCCTATGCTCCCTATCCCAAACCATGATGGGGTTGAAATCCACCGACTCTAATCGAGGGGCGAGGTCAATCCCCATCTGCGCGGCTTTCAAGAGCAGATCCACTAGCATCTCCCGAGAAACGGGGGGGAGTCCCCGATATCCGTCTAGTATCTTGTGCCCCTTTGTCTCCCCCACCATCTCTTCAGCGTCCTTTTCTGCGATAGGAAGGACCCGAAAACTGACGTCCTCTAGAACTTCAACGAAGACCCCTCCTAGACCGAACATAATGCTGGGGCCAAACTGGGCATCGTTTAGAAGTCCGATGATGATCTCCTGCCCCCCAACGCACATCTCCTCTACGCTTACCCCATCAATGCGGGCCTGGGGGCACCTGCTCTTGACCGACTTCATGATGCGTTGGAAGGCGGCTTCAACCTCCTCCCCTGAACGCAGGTTTAGCTGCACCCCTCCCACATCCGTTTTATGGATGATATCGGGGGAAAGGATCTTCAGGGCTACCGGGAAACCAATCCTCCGGGTCAAATCCACAGCTTGTTGGGGATCGGTGGCTACATTAGCCTTTGGGGTGATGAAACCGTATTCTTCAATACTAAACATGCATCGCCTCTATCGGCCTCGACTGAATTCGCTTATCACATAGCAAACGTTTCAAGACACCTCGAACGCACTATCGGGAAGAAGTCGCTGAAGATGGTCTGTCATATTGCAGGGATCGAGATCTACATCCTGCCCAGGGCTCTCTCCTCTGCTTTCAGGGTCAGTTTGATGTCCTCCTCCGTATGGGCTGCAGATAGATACGATAGCCCCCTAGGGATCACCCTGATCCCTTCATCCAGGAGGAGCTCAACGAATCGCCACTACGCTTTCATGTCGCAATCTTGGAATGTGCGATAGTCCACGGTGCAATGCCGCGAGGTGAAAGCGAGCCGAAACATGGGCCCCATACCCTGTATTGGACGTCGCACATCACGATGAAGGTATGTTTTCAGATGAGGTCGTGGGCTTATCCTTGGGCTTCAGGCCCCTTTTTGGCGTGGGACTGCGCACCCTGACCATCGAAAGCTCTGGCCCCCCACTGAGCCGGCCCAGGGCGTCTCCGCCCACAAGGTCCTCAGTATCTTCTTCGGTAATGGCCTTGCGTGCAGGCACTCTCCAGCTCCTGCCTCTCCAGACTTCGATACTTCTCATCTCTTGAGCCTTTCGCTTCGTAGAAAGTCGTACGCTGGTCACAGGACCCAACAAGAGAATGCTTCACCGCACCTTCTGGTGCGGCATCGCGACATACAGCGACACTTGGTTGCAGGTTGATCAGGCAATTAGGGCGGCCGAAAACGAAATGGCTGCGGAAGTGATGGTCCGGCTTGCAAACTATCCTCTGTGACAACGACGCGACTCGCTATGCCAGCCTGCACAAGACCCTAGTCTAAGCTCGGGTGAGCAGAGTAGCCAGCGTTTCTGTAGGGACTCCTAAGATGGCACCAATCTTCTCGACTGTGGCGGCCTGTCTGCCATAGGCCAGAGCCATATGATGCGACCCGCCGGCCAGACTGTATTGCGTCAGGAAGTCACAAGCCCGCATCGCCGGGCGGAACTTGAAGTTCGGAGTTCGGTACTCCTCAAGTACCCGAAAATCCAAGACCTCTCCTTCTGCACAAATCAGCTTCAACCGACCGTCAGCTACTGTGGCTAGATTGACCAAGGTGACCTCGCCTGGCTCCAGTGCGAAAGTCAGATTCACGGTCGCTGGATCCGTCTTCGGGAAATCAGCCCGGACTAGTCGAACTGGCTCATCACGGCGAGCCAACTTCCAATTACCTTCGCTCATGTGGTTCATCCAAATGGCATCGTGCTTGAAATCTGCCGTGAACGTTTCGGTGAAGGTGGCCGCACCAGTCAACCATGCCATCATAGCTACTACCGTGGCACCCACCGCATCGCCTTCCCCACCGATCGCGATTCCGTCACCCAGCAGCTTGCACGAGGCTAGGAACGGCAAGCCAGCGATCCTACCATCCTCCATTATGGCGGCGAAGTTGGGAGCGAAGCCCGCTAAGCCATACTCTAGAGCGATCCTCCGTAGAGCCCACTCCAGCCTAGCGCCGGCCTCATGCTCGCCCTCGGACACATCCGAGTCCACCTCGAAAGTTTCTCGGTCGGTAGCCTTCTGTCGCTCGATATCGTCTGGGGGCGCCGCCTGGGCATACTCAGCAACCAAGCCCAGTGAAACCTGCGTTGCTTCGACGCCGAGCCAGGCCAACAGCATCGTTTCGTCGATGCGGAAGTCCCCCATCCCCTTGAAAGGATAACCCAGCAACCCTATCTTGGCCCCACGCAGAAAGGCTACCACACGAGCGGCTTCACACCAACCTCGCAGTGCCTCGATGGTGGCAGGATCCTTGTAGTGCCCGGTAAGTATGCAGAAAGACCGGCCGACTCGCCTAAGAACGTTGGTTAGATCCTGGACGCCCGGAAGGCTGTGGTTCTCGATAATGTCGCTGAAGAGTGTTCTTTCGGTTACCCCTGCCAACTGCTGCGTATTGAAGACTAGAATCGGCAACCTCGTGCGGCGCAGAGCCGGTAGAGCTATCAGACTGTCTGTGTAGCTCAGAAGAACCACGATGAGCAGATCCACGCCTTTGTTCTCAAAGCGAGCCACAGCCTGGTCCACCTGTTCTCTCGTGTTGACTACGCCTGGAAAGTCGACTTCAGCAAACTCTGCTACTCCCTTGACCAGCTCTTCTGCAAATGCAGCTTTGGTTGGCTTTAGGTCTGGGAAAGCCTCATCATAGAGCTCAAGCATGAGCCCCAGGAGTCCCACCCGTGCCTTTCTTGGTTTAGTCATGGTGCATATTTGTGTGCTACAGTACAGGCGACGCGACGTTGTAGCACACTTCCTCCTTTCTTTGCAGATTTACACCTTCCCGTCCGAGCGAGGACAGATAAGGATGACTTGATGCGTGACGGAGTCTGGCTACCGTTGCAAAAGAGATTAACCTCATCTACCCCCCTCGACAAGTTCTACATCATCCTGCGTCGTTTCCACGACGAGCACGCCGACTTCGACCTTAGCCTGAACTAGCCAGCGCTACTGTCTGTGGCTGTCCGGTCCAGGCATGTCCATGGCCCAAGGGCCGCAAGACTGAAGATGCCTACACCATCAACAAGGCCCTCAAACAGGAGAAATACCACGCTTCCTATACCCACACCAGCCCCTGGCCTCCTTCTGCGAGTACACCCGCTTACACCTCTGCTTCGTCGAGTACTCGTACGCTGTCCGGAACCACACGTACAAGATTCACTGCGAACTCCATCACGATTTCGATGTCCACCTGTCACAGTCGGTCTCTCCCCCTACCCTGCATTTGATAGGGTAGGAGCTGGCTCGTCCCGAGGAGCTGGGGACTTATCTCCGCCTGATCGGCTCAGGCGAAATCGAAGTCACAACCCTCTGAAGCCTGCTGGACATGCTGCTCAAAGAGATGCCTGTACCCGCGGCCATATCTGGGCCGAGGTGCCACCCACTTCTCCAGTCGAGCCTTGATCTCCCCATCTGATAGGCGAACATCAAGACGTCGACCGGGCACGTCAAGGGAAACAATGTCTCCTGTCCTCACAGCAGCCAGTGGCCCTCCCACGGCTGCCTCAGGATCAACGTGAACCACAATGGTACCAAACGCGGTACCACTAATCCGCGCATCCGTCACGCGCACGAGGTCTCGCACACCTTTTTTTAGCAGAGTCTTTGGAATGGGAATGCTGTCCCCCACTTCCGGCATGCCGGGACCGCCCACAGGGCCTTCGTTGCGCACGACGATAACTGTTGACTCGCTAACGTCAGCAGCATCCAATAGCTTGCCTTGCGCAGCGGCAAAAGAATCGAAGACCAGCGCCGGACCCTCATGGCGCAAGAACCTTTCCGAGACAGCCGCCTGCTTGATTATCGCTCCCATAGGGGCTATGTTGCCACGCAAGACAGCAAGGCCGCCCTCGGACGAGACGGGATGATCTAAGGGTAAGATCACTGCACGATCGCGAACCTTTGCCCCTCGAAGGTTGTCCTGCACACAAGCGCCAGTGACGGTAAGCGCATTAGGCTGTAGAAACCTATATATTTCGGTCATAACGGCTGGGATGCCCCCAGCCCCATCCAAATCTGTTGCGGGGTGAGTCCCCACAGGCTTTATGTTACAGACCACAGGAACTTGTCGACTGATGGCATCGAAGGTATCCAGTGACAGTCGGATTCCTAGCCTCTTGGCGATAGCAATGAGATGTATCACTGCATTGGTTGAACCACCTAAGGCCATCAACGCGGCAATGGCATTTCGAAAAGATCCTTCTGTCATAATATGCGACGGTCTAATGCCACACCTCAAAAGCTTCATCACCTGTCGGCCACTCTCTTCAGCTAGCGCAAATATACGCCCGTAGGGCGCGGGTATCGAGGCAGCGCCGGGCAAGGTCATGCCCAGAGCTTCGGCTAGACATTGCATCGTGTTGGCGGTCCCCATGACTGCACAGGCCCCGTACGTAGGCATCATTGACTTCTCGATCTCTGAATACTCCTCGTCATCCAGATCCCCCGCTATGTACCTCGCCCACACACGGTAGCCATCGGTACAACAACCCAGGCTCTCACCTTTGTAGCGGCCAGGCAGCATTGATCCACCAGGCACCAGGATGGCTGGTATGTCGGCTGAGGCCGCGGCCATCAATTGAGCTGGCACATTCTTGTCGCAGCTGGAGAGGAGTACTACGGCGTCAAGCGGCTGCGAGACAATCATCTCCTCAGTTTCCATCGCCATTAGGTTCCGATATACCAAAGTCGAGATGTTGTGGAAGGGCTCACATAGTGAGATGGTGTTGAATTCAAGCGGAAATCCACCTGCCTGCCAAACGCCTCGTTTGACCGCCTCCGCTAGCTGACGCAGGTGATAATGGCCTGGGTTAAGCTCACTCCAACTGTTGCAGATCCCAACTATCGGCAGCGCTAGATCGTAGTCACTATACCCCACCGCCCTAACTAGGGCCCGCCGCACAAGACCATGAAGGTCGTCTTGTTGTGACCAAATCTTACTCTTAAGATCCTGCTTGTTATCCCACCAAGGTGTATCGTTGACAGGTTCACGGGAGGATCTCATCTTGATTCCTCGTCCTTTTCGCTGCTGTCTGATTCACCAGATCGGAGCGGTAAATACATACCTAGCATCATAGGTCCAAAGATTCCAAGCGATCTCCCATCAACCGCCCTGACCAACAGCAATTGAACAACAATACATTCCTGCCAAGGCCGCGCTTCCGACGAGACGCGTCCGTCGAGTTCTTGTCCTCAGCTAGGACCGTTGGTCAGCAACGTCAGCCACAGCAGACGCCGTAGTCGTCAATCCCGAAGTCACGATACCACATGCTGGGGATGGCCTTCCAAGAAGGCCTCGATATTGTCAATAACCATCTCCGACATGCGGTATTGCGCCTCGGCGGTATTCGCCCCAATATGTGGTGTGCATATTACGTTCTCCTCATTGAATAGGGGATTGCACAAGTCCGGGGGTTCTTGGGTGAACACATCCAACCCCGCACCCCTTATCTGCCCCGCAGGCAACGCTCTCAAAAGCGCACCTTCATCTACGATGGCACCCCTGGCCGTATTGATGAAGATCGGCCTCTTCATCATTTGGGCGAATTCGTTGTCCCCAATCATACCCACCGTTGCCTCCGTCAGAGGCGCATGAATCGTGATGATCTCGCTTTCAGCTAGCAGTCTCTGTAAGGAAACCATCTCGACGTTAAGTTGGGGTTCAAGTTCCGCTTCCACATAGGGGTCATAGACAATAACCCGCAGGCCAAGGCCTTTGCCGAGCCGAGCGACTTCCCTCCCGATGTGCCCGAAGCCGACTATCCCTAGCGTTTTGCCCCATAACTGCATCCTCCTGAACTTGCGCCAGTCGTACTGGCCGCTATGCACTGCTTCGTTAGCCTGCACTATGTGGCTCGTCAACGCCAGAATCAGGGCGAAGGTGTGTTCGGCTACTGCTATCTTGCTGTAACCGGGCGCGGTACTTACCACAATACCGCGCTCCTGCGCCGCAGCGACATCGACCCAATCGTACCCAGCGGATCGACAAGCGACCATCTTGAGATTAGAGCAGCTATCCATTACGTTGGCTGTCATACGGGCAGTAAGGATTACGGCAACCTCTGCGTCTCCGATGCGTCTTATAGTCTCCGCCTCGGTCCTTGACCGATCGAAAAACGACTCTACCTTGGCCAACTTGTTGAGCCGCTCCAACTGACTAGGTTCGAATTCCTCACCCTCAACTACGACCACCTTGATGGGGTATTTAGTCATTGAGGCTCTCCCAACTGCTTCCGTTCGATTCAGTGGAGTGAAGCTCGTAAACCTTGTCACCAAAAAACTTCTCAACTCCAGTACCCAGATAGCTACCTAAGGGTCACCTGAAAAGCGATCAAACAACTCCTAGGGCAACATCGGCTATTGGCCTCAATCTTTGACAGCGGCCACCCCATATTGGGGTGAACAGCTCGTATGACCAAACTCAGGCCACTGAATCGGGAACCACGAGGTCGGAACTGTCAGCTTTCCTCTAATTGGTCAAGGACTATCTCTTTAGGCGGACCCGCCCATCCTGATCAATTCTATCAACCCCCGTGCCGCCAACATAGGCAACTGCCCTTAGCGCAACATCTACCTCCTCTCCTGGCCTCAGCTTGTGAGCGGAACCATCTTCGATCGCCTTCACCACAGTCCTTTGGCAGCTGCTAAACGGCTCAAGGGCGACGTTATAAGTGCGGCCGTACCAAGGCGAATTGTAATCGCCACCGTAGATCTGCCAGAACCAAAGACAGGGAAAGATTTCGAGTGGCCAAACCAAGCCGAACCCTACCCCTCTACCTGTATTAGTAATGGCATACCAGCCCTGTTCGAAATCATAGATGTATGACATCTCAGCGCTCTTATTAGGAGGCGGGATGAGGCGCATGTCGACAATCGAACCATCCTTGGCTGGCACCATGGGCCAATCGTAATCGCCAGCAAGCAGCCGGCTTGTTGGATAGCTGGCTTCGTTCCGCACCCGTCGCGCTGGCACATCGATGACACAAGTCTCATCGAGGAAAAGCGGGCCGAAACTGGGGTGATGACCCCAAAACAGCTCCAACTCTACCTCACCCTCGTTTGTAATTCGCTCTTCGATGTGCAGAATTGGCTCATCCCCTCGCAGCATAAGGGTCTTCTCTATGTAGAAGGGTGTGCGATACGTCCTGACCCAGAATTTGACCATCACCTCCTCAGGCGTATCGGCTAGTATCGCATATCGCCAAGGGATGAGACATACCTCACCGTGTGGGCCAAACTCAGTCCCTCCGTAGGAGCAAGGATCGCCCCCAGTGGGCAAACATTCCTGCCAACCGCCCTCATAATAGTCAAGAAAAGCCCCTTCACGTCGAGGGATAGTGGGCACGAAGTGATTCGGATTGCGTACTCCCAGAGGCGAGCGCCACATGAAATCTACATCCAAAGGCTTGTACAGGAATTCAAAGATGTCAGTCCCCTTGTCGGCCAGCACACTAACTCGCAACCTAGCATTCTCCAAAGTTACCGTCTGAAGCCCCTCATAGACATACTCGGTCACCCTGCAACCGTAGTTCCGTTGGTGAACATAGCTCATCGCCTTCCCCTCCAGATGCACTAGTGATAATAGCCTCGTGACCCATCTGCTGAGTCTCCTCTACGGCTCATGCACCGGCATAGACTCTCTAGAGTCAAAGATCGAAACTACCTATTCTCCAAATCTCGAGCCACCAACTTTCCAACCAGAGATCTCCCTAGTGGTTCTATGTGGAGAGAATCCTTATGTGCTATCTTATGCTTGACCAAGAGGTCCCGCTCCTGGTAGAATGGTACCGGGAGCGAGGGCCAAGGACCCCTGTGCGGCCCCTTTGGGGTAACGCTTTCTCAGAGGTTAGGGCCTTGCTCCCTTTGTGTTGGAGGCGGGTGGGGACAAGGACCAGATCTTCCAGTCATCCAGTTAGTCTGTCAAGCCTAGCAAGGTCAAAGCGTCGCGCTCGATGATCTCCTCCATCGCTTCCTCAGGGATCCGCGGCAACGTGGTTCCCTCAATGGCAGAATTGGGCCGCCGTAGAGCTTCCATAGTTTCCTGGGGAGTAGCTACTGGGTAGTCAGTGCCGAAAAGAAGCTTGTCCAACACTCCCCACTCGGTAGCCAACCGCATGCAGTTGTAGAAAGACCAGGGCCTGTAGAACAACGCTGAGATGTCGGCGTAGACATTGGGGTGCTTCCGAATAACAGCTATGGTGGTGGGCTGCCAGGGGTGGGCCATATGAGCCAACACGATCTTCAAATCAGGGAATTTGATGGCTATCTCGTCCATATGGCGTGGATGACCGTAGTCTAAGGGTGCCTCATGCACAGGTGAAGTTCCGGCGTGAAACATGATCGGCAATCCGAGTTCCTCAGCCCTTTTGTAAACGGCAAGAGCCTCAGGACCACAAGGTTCAAAATTCTGATAGTTAGCCCCGAGCTTTAACCCCCTGAGCCCAAGGTCGGATACGCAACGTTCTATTTCCTCCAGCGCCCCTGGATCCTTAGGATGCACAGATAGAAATCCAATGAGTTTGGTGGGATGGGCCCTTACAAACTCCGCGGTGGCATCATTGAGGCTTGTATACGGCTCCTGTGGGATTCCAAATACTATCGCTCTGTCCACATGGGTCATGGCTTCTATGTATTCACTCCAGGTTACGGAGACCTTTACTACCCTATCCGGACGCCACGCAGTGTTGAACTCTACCTCCTCGGCTGGCACGCCTTCTCTATACTTCGGTCTGTGGGTATGCACATCCACAATCATTTCCGTGCAACCTCCTTGCGTAATCACGAACCGTAGATGGGCTTGACATCTACACTCTGGTAGGGCACAGCATCTCCAGCCCGCCAGGGCTGGAACTACCAGACCGGATCGGAAGACGCACAGCTGCTCTCAAGAACGAGATCCTTGGCCACTTGCATTGCATCTTCCCCGGCCTGGTGAGCCTGGGTGAGGAAGGCAAGAAACACTATCAGCCTCCCTCCGCTACCGACTTCTGATCCTATGAGACCGCCGGCCATCTCGTTCAAGCTATGTCTTGATCCTCCGCGGTGCTCCGGATGCCCCCAAAGCCACTAGGCGCAACCTTCACCAAAGCGGTTATGGCCTCGGGACGTAGATGCCAGCCGAATTATCGCCCACACTCGTTGCGACGAATCGTGGACAGAGCAGTTGGCCCTTCAGTGTGAAGAGTCTACCGCCTAGCAAGCTCGGCTAGGACATGCTCTGCAGCCTCTAGTGTCCTCCCTATATCCTTGTCCGTATGGGCAGTGCTTATGTGGCAACGCTTCAAGGGCTTGGGCAAGATAAAGATACCCCGCTCGATCATCCCCTTTCGAAAAGCGAGGTCCATTTCAGCGTTATTGCGCAAGAGATCTGAATAGTTCTCCACAGGGGGGTCCATGAAGTAGATGACGAAGACCGAGCCAAAACCCGCGACATAAGTCTGGATGCCTAGCCTCTCAGTGATCTCCCTGAGTCCCTGACGTATCTCATCGCCTAGCCGGAAGATGTGTTCATAAGCCTCGCCACTCTCCAATTCCTCTACGGTAGCCAAGCCTGCCGCTGTGGCCAGTGGGTGAGCGTTGTAGGTTCCGGCGAAGAATACGTCGCCGCCGGCGGTTGCAAACCGCTCCATTAAGTCCTTCCTGCCACAGATAGCAGCAATGGGGTAGCCATTGGCGATTGCCTTTCCCAAACAGGTCAGGTCAGGAGTTACACCACAGATCTTCTGGTATCCACCCAGATTGTGCCGGAAACAAGTTATCACTTCATCGAAGATGAGGATGATGTCATTCTCGGTTGCCAATTGCCTCAACCCTTCAAGGAAATCCTGCCTAGGTAGTACACACCCGATATTGTGGGGGATGGGCTCCAAAATGATTGCCGCAATCTGATTGCGTTCCCTTTTTACTGTCTGTTCCACTTCATGGAGGCTATTGAAGGTAAGGACTATCGTATTCTCGATGGCCTCCTTGAGCATCCCAGCCGATAGCGGATCGTGCTGGCCGATCTTTTCAGGCTTGCTAATGACGTTCATCAACAGGTAGTCATGCCACCCATGATAGCAGCCCTGAAACTTTATGACCTTGGTTCTGCCTGTTACCGCTCGCGATAGTCGGACTGCGTGGTAAGTGGCTTCACTACCCGAATTGCAGAAGAGCACCCTTTCGGCCGAAGGCACATGCTGCACGATCTTTTCCGCAAGCCGCGCCTCTAGCTCTGTTGTTCCGGCACCGATGAGATCGATCTGCTCCAGGGTCTCAAAGACCTTCTGATTCACCCTTGGGTTGCAGTGCCCCAGTATCGATGGGCCGAAGGCGGCATGATAGTCGACGTATTCATTCCCGTCCACGTCGAATATCTTCGAACCTTGAGCTTTAACGAAAACTATAGGTTCGTCCATCGACCTGAGTGATGTATTTACCCCTCCGGGGATGTACTCCTTGGCTATCTCGAAAAGCCGCAATGATTCACTCCTCTTCACTTTTGATCCGCCTCCTTTTTGTTTTGATCCCTCTCATGAAATCGAACAGCTAGCTATTTGGCGCAACATATAGCGTGCCACCCGCCCCTGCCTGTCCCGTAATCCCTCTCGCCCCACCCGATGCCCGCTTCCAAGTTTCACCCATCTCAAGCTTCCGATTCCGAGAGCGCTCTCTTGTCGGTATCAGGCCAACTATAGGGCAATCTCTCTACCTTTCCCTTTCTTCTAATTCGCTTCCCAAGCAAGTAATCCCTTTGCCTGACTTAAACGAGGACGAGCACGGCCCTGTCTGACCAGTCGTGCCAAGTGGGCATACACCGTGCTTTTGACGATAACCAGCGAGTCATATGGACCCAAGGTTTGACTTACCCTCTCAGCGACTTCTTTCAAAGTCACGGGCCTGCGACCACTTTCCAAGAACTCGCTAATCGTCGAATCCAAGAGCCGCACAGTATCTTCGCTTTGGTCCAAAAACTCGTGGATAGCGTCACCCTTCAAGATCGGCTGATGGGAATCGAAGAGGTAGTCCAACGTGAGCTCCCTGAGTATAGAAATGGTCTTCACGTAGCCATCGACATCGACATAGAGCGGAGGATGAGCGATCTTGCCACCTACTACCATGCCCCTACCCTGCGCCGGCTCACCACTAAAGGCGCAACGGTGGACCGGGTCATATACCACGATGTTCCCCGGCGAATGACCGGGGGTATGGATGATCTTAACCTCCCAACCTTCGCCCAGCCGGATCGTTTCTCCCCCCTTGAGGCGTTGGTCCACCCTAGCCTCTTTGCCCAACAAGCTTCGGAGCCAGGCTTTATACCCAGGATCAGCAGGCATGTGGTGCCCCTCAGAAAACTGGTCACAGAAATCCGCCAGGTGGCGCTCGTGATCTTCCACCCACTCCGCATCCAATTCATGGACTAGGAGCTTGGCATCGGGAAAAGCCTGCTTGACCGTATAGGCCCCTCCAAAATGATCCACGTGGCCGTGGGTGACTATGATCGAGCTGAGGGGAGCTGGATCCGAAAGGTGGGCTAAGTAGGGAAGGATTGCTTGCTCGGGAGTGGCGACCACGCCACTATCAATCAAGATAGGTTCTCGGCCCCACAGAAGATGCACGAAAAGTTCACTATGGTCGAACTCGGTTTCTATTCTGTGAACTCCAGGCAATATTTCCACCCTGCTACCTTCCTTCCTAATCTTATGTGGGTCAACCTTGCAGACCGGGCTTGAGAGACACTTTGATTGAGTTGTCCAGTCTTCTCTCCACCATCTCGAAGGCCTTAAGTGCGTCGTCTAGAGCGAAGACGTGCGTTATCATCGGCCTGACATCGATCTCCCGGCTAACGACCAAGTCGACCGTCTCTGGCCATACGCCGGGCGAAGCCCTACAACCTACAATGGTTAGTTCCTTCATCAGAATGGGGCCCAGATCCACAGCCACCTCCCCCTCCGGTACGCCGAATTGCAGAATCTTACCCTGCATGCGGACCAGTTCCATCGCCATGACAAACGAGGAGCGACTGCCAGCCGCCTCGATAACCAAGTCAGCACCCAAACCATCGGTAAGGCTTGGGACCAGATCCGTTGGGTCCTTCCTCTTGTTATTCACCACCAGGTCTGCCCCCATGCCCTTGGCTATCTCCAGGCGATTGTCGTGATGTCCAACGACGATTATGGGCTTCGCCTTGAGTCTGCGTGCCAACTGTACGTAGACTAGGCCAGCAAAACCATCGCCAATTATGGTCACACTTTCGCCTTCTTGCAAGTCAATGCGATTGACAGCGTACACGCAATTGGCTGCCGGCTCAACCACAGCCCCCTCCTCAAAAGAGATGTGGGGAGGCAGACGAAACAGGCGCTCCCCAGAGGCCAGGACATATTCAGCCATGCCTCCATCTATCCAGAATCCATGCGCCCTTGTATTAGGACAGAGGTTGTAGGCCCCGATGTTGCAGTAGTAACATTCTCCGCAGGGATAAAAGGGTTCTGCCGTGACGCGCTCCCCCATAGAGACACCCTCGACCCCCTCACCTACCTCAGCCACCACACCTGAGAACTCGTGACCTAGAGTGACGGGTGGCACCACTCCCGGGAAGCCCTTTCTCAAGATATGGATGTCGGTGCCGCATATGCTAGCAGCCTCCACGCGGATGAGAACATCGCCCGGTCCCGGCACCGGCTTCTCGACATCTACTAGCTCCAGTTTGTCGATCCCCATCCATTGCACAGCTTTCATCTAACCTACCTCCTGTCTTTGTCAGGCGAGGACCTTCGTGAGCCTAAGTACCCAGGGCTAGTGCTACACCTCCCCCGTTATCCTAGACGCCGTCTAATAGCATCAACCAGGGCTGCCACCAAGATAAACGCGCCTCGAATCGCGCCCACCGCGAAGGGGGGGAAATGGAAGATAGCCATGAGGTTGCCAATCACCACCAAAATCAACACCCCGCCGAAGGCACCTAGTACATTCCCCTTGCCACCTTGAAGGCTGACCCCTCCGATCACCGCGGCCGCGATGATCTCAAATATGGCCCCTGTGGAGAGTTCCATTCGGACTGTGTTCATTCTCCCCGAGACTATTACACCAGCCAAGGCGGCCGTCAACCCACTTATGGCGAAAGCCAACATCTTCACCCTATCTACATTCACGCCAGAGGCTCTAGCCGCCGCCTCATTCCCACCCACGGCATATATGAAACGTCCCAAAGGCAACCGTGTCAAAAAGAGGTGAAAGACTATGTAAACGCTGAAGAGGAGGATTACCGATGTTGGGATAGGACCTATACGACTCACGGCAAGCGCCCTATATGCATAGGGCAGAGGGAATATGCCGCCCCCCTTGACGTAGGCCATGCCCAGTCCATAAATGAAGATCATAAGGGCCAGGGTGGTGATGTAGGCGTTTGCCTTCACCTTCACGATCAAGAAGCCCTGAAATAGACCTGTCGCTGCTCCAAAGGCCAACATGGCCATTATCCCCAAGTAAGGGTTTATCTGCAACCCCGAGGCGAGAGAGTGATCCGCTATGAGCCAAGCGCCGAACACCGCACTCAAGACAAGGGTCGACT
>Ga0114930_10000453_pt1 | contig 42847 bp, 38 predicted proteins | sample AnhtaG_FD_87300 | JGI IMG/M metagenome (GOLD analysis project Ga0114930, IMG submission 87300) | Deep subsurface microbial communities from Anholt, Denmark to uncover new lineages of life (NeLLi) - Anholt_01485 metaG | ecosystem: Environmental > Aquatic > Marine > Oceanic > Sediment | place... | reverse complement strand
CTTACACAACCGTCCGTCTGCCGGCGTGCGGACAGCCGTTAGTAAACTTCCTCGTGCGTCCCAACACTCTCCAACAGGATCGACTCTTTGCCTTCATGCTCCACGAACTTGAAAACGATTCTCAAGTCGTAGCTTGCACTGCACGCCCACGATCCCCTCAACTTTCCCGTCAGCTTGTGCGTATGCAATTGTGGATGAAATGCGTCGCCTGCCAATGACTCCAAGGCCGCTCGAATGTCCTCTGCCGCTCGCGGATCTTTTCGGACTCTCCGTTTCGCCGCGCGTACAAACGCATTTGAGCGAAGCAAGGGCCGTCTCATGACAATATCTCTCGCCTCAGTTCATCCGGTGTCGCGCGACGTACATTCCCCGCTTTGAACTCCTCTTGAGCCTCCTGGATGTCCTTAGCAAGTTCCGCTCGCCGCTGCTCGATAATGCGTCGTCGGACAACATCCATTAGTGCCTCTTGGTCTCCCAGAGACAATTGCTCAACGGTTTCCAAAACTTCCTGGAAGGACAACGTTTTTGCCATGGTTTTCCTTTCCCGCCGAGATAGGTTGTGAACCTGACTTCAGATGTGCTTCTTGCCACAACCCGCAGACCCTCTGAATGGGACCATCTTGGGGAGCCTGTAGGCTGTGCTCTCGGTTTCCTAACACGCCGAAAAACCTGCCAGGAGAGTTTCACTGACCCGTCAGCCTCCAACGCCTTGAGTGTTGTCGCTCCGGACGAGCCGAGTCCTATGCTGGTCAGCATAAGACCTAGTCGCGGCCTCGTCCATCGGGCTCCACACGCCTTTCGGGCCCTGACTCAACACATGGGTGCAAATCACGGCGCTTTTCACGCCCTTATGCCCCAGCAACTCCTGAGCGGTTCTGATGTCATTATGGCAAACCACGGGACGGTGTCAAGGGAGATCCCGCCTAAGTGCCCTGCGGGGCACCTGCCCGCAGCAAGTTCTTCGACGCCGAGTGCTCGCCTGCCCGGAAGCCCGCCCGCGTGCTCAGGCCCGAGACTGCTATGCGGCCAGGGGACCCGATGCGCTCGACTGTGATGTTGGCCTATCCGCCGCCTGAGGGCGGGGCGGTCTGGCTTTAGCCGTTGAGGGTCCAGCCGGGGCGGTACTTGCGCCTGAGCAGGTCGTTGCCTTCGGCGCTGTTGGTGACCTGGCCGGTGGCGCTGTCATAGTCGAGTTTCTTTCCGACCCGGTAGGCGACCAGGCCCAGGAGCATCATCTCGATCAGCGTGCCGCCGTAATCGAAGTCGCAGGATGTCTTGAGATCGCTCTTGCACGCATTGACCCATTCCCCCAGGAAGGAACCCATGGGCGGGATGAGCTTCTCTTTGGGGCGCGGCGTGTAATAGGTCATATCGGCTGCGTCGCCGGAAGGAAGCAGTATGCGGGATCCGAAATCGGAAATCAGGACGCCCTTGCTGCCCTCGAACATGGCCCCGTGTCCGATTCTTTTCAGGTCCACGTACTCCCTGGGCGATTCCGGCATGGCGCCGCCCTGGTACCAGCTCACGCGGATGGCGGGGCGCCAGTCATTCGCGGGATGCTCAAAATGGGCCTCCAGTTCGACCGGTGTAACTTCGGGGTCGAATTTGTCCCCCTTGGCCTCAGCGGAGGTCGGCAGACCGGCGTCGATCGCGTTCCAGGCGAGGTCCATGGTATGGCTGCCCATGTCGCCAACCTGGCCGCTGCCGAAGTCCCAGTACATGTTCCAGTTCAGGCAATTGAGGCCGGGGCTACCTGAGAAGTACCCCGGATTGTAGGGATGGAACGGCGACGGCCCGATCCACAGGTCGTAGTGGAGGTGCTTCGGCGGTTCGCCCTTTGCGGGCAGGTATCCGGACCTGCGAATCTGGCGATCGCCCCAGGCACACACCTGTTTCAACTTGCCAACGGCGCCGTCTTTCACCAGCTCACGCACGCGGTTGAAATTCACGTTCGCATGACGTTGCGTGCCAACCTGGGTGGCCAGCTTGTCTTTGTTCTTCAGATAGGTCGCGCGGACGACACGTGTTTCTTCAACGCTGTTGCCCAGCGGCTTTTCGCAGAATACATGGAGACCGCGATTCATCGCCCAGTTGGCGACGAACGCGTGCGTGTGATCCGTGGTACAACAGATCACGGCATCCAGGTCTTTTTGATCGAGACACTTGCGCCAGTCAACGTAGGTCTTGGCATTCGGGAACCTCCTCGCGGCGCCTGCCAGGTATTTCTCGTCAACATCGCACAGGGCCACCACGTTCTCCCTCGAGATCTCGCCTTGGTGCGCCCGACTGCGGCCCCACACGCCGATCAGGGCGACATTCAACTTGTTGCTGGGAGCGTTAGGCCCTGCAAGCGCGCCGCGTGGTAGAATGAGCATGCTTGATCCAGCTGCTGCGGATTTGAGGAATTGGCGTCGGTTCATGGTGATGCACTCCTTTCGCTCGTTGGGATTTCTCCATTTCTGAGAATTCTCGCTAACATTATGGTAATGGAAAAAGCCCAAATCAATCAAGGCCTGGGTGTGTACGGGTGTGTGACCTTGCCGCCTTTCTTTCATCATACCGTCCAGATTCTAACTTAAAACCTGGCCCAGTTTTCGAGGGCAAGGTCAATTTCCTGCGTGGGTTGCGAAACGCAAGCGCGTTTCTCACCAGCCCTGCGACCCTTCGGAACCGAACGACCTTGGTTTCGATGAGCAGCTGTGCTCGGCACCATTTTTGGGCGATACGCATTTATACCTGTGGATAGTGGCGTATCGCGCGCTTTCGCCACAGTACGGCGCGTGAATTCGAAAAGTGGAAAGTAGTCCGCTCCAAGGTGGGAGTCAGCGGGGTAGGTTACGGCATCGTCGTCGAGCATAGTGGAGGAAACACGTTTTGCAGGCTCGTAACAAACGATGTGAGCGGCTGTTACGAACGCACATGGTGTTACGGATCCGGGGATCCGATTTTTGGTCATTAGATGACACGTTTTATCGCCCAAGAATTCGTGGTTCTCAAGCAGGAAATGCGATCCGATTTCCTCATCTTTCGCCACGGTTCATACAGTCCTTTCCCGACCTACAGGCTAACCGTTGCTTGTTCCCCTGGTCCATCCCACACACCTCCAGTGGTTCTATAATCCTACAGAAGCGGTTGTGGACAAGCGATGGTGGGACACCAGTTTTCGAGCCGTTGTAGGTTCAGGAACTTGTGCCGTCACCCGCTGAGATGATATTCCCGTCTGCAAGTTCCCAAGCCATCACGTCGCTGGGGAAGTAAACTGCATACGTCTTGCCTGTCCTGAGTGGTTGAGGGGCCGTTGGCTAGATAGGACAACACCAAGCAGCAGTACCCAATGAATTAGCCGGCGGTTCAACACTGTTCTGTCCCCCAATGGCATATGTGTTGAAAAGGGTTATATTTCTTTATCGAGGATTCTCGAATCGGGAAGGTTCTCGATAGACTGACCAGCGGAGCCGAAGTTGGGACGCGTGTGAAACGTCTCGCAAAGTGTGTGAAAGGCACGCGCGCTTTGGGCGGACGATGAGGATAAATCCAGTTGTCGCGAAGCTGCCTAAGGGATCACGGTGATACCGGCTCGAAATCCTCGAAATCGAAGTCGTCGAGAATCCGGTAGAAGTAGTCGTGATTGGAGCCGGAGACCGTTTCAACCCACGCAAGCAGGTAACGTCCGTCGCCCAGGGCCTGGCCGCGCACTGAATAGCCCTCCGCCGGCAGGCGGCGAATATCTGACAGATCCCCGTTGAGCCAAACAGGTACCCCAACCACGGTAGGTTTCCTTGACAGTCGCGTCGTTATCCAGACAGCGTAAATCTGACCACCTGGGCCTTCGATCAGAGAGGGGATGGTGTCAGTCTCTGGCTTATCCGACTCCGGTGTCAGGAGCCTCGGTGGCGTCCAGTTTACGCCGTTAGTGGAAGTTGACAGGTAGATGTCGGCAGACTTCCCGAGTAATCCCCCGGAGACCGAGGCGTCGTGTTGCTCCCACACGAGGATACAGGTCCCATCAGGAGCGATCCGAAAGGAAAAGACAAAATCCTCGAGAGGATCGCTTGTGATTGCAACCGGATCGGTCCAAGTGGCTCCTTTGTCCTTAGAACGTTGGATGTACAGATCGTAGTTGCCGGAGCGGCCAGAGAGGAACACCAGCCAGTAATCCCCGTCGGGGCTTTCTTGAAACATTCCCGCCGCGCCGAGATCGGTCCACTGGACCGGCTGCGACCAGTTGATCAGATCCACCGAGTTGGCGTCCCAGGTAGCAAACTGCCCCGTGTGCCACTGCCCGCGGCGGCCTGTCAAGTGGAAGCGACCGTCGCTCGTCCGCACCATGTTGTTCATGAGATCGTCGACCGGGGTCTGGACAACCGGCCAGGGATCATTCCAGTTTACTCCATCCCTTGACGACTTCATCCAAACATCGGTGTTACCAGCTCGATCGGAGATCCAGGCGAAGTAGACCGTTCCGTCATCTGCAATAGCAAAGGCCCCGTCCTCGTCATTGGCGTCACTGAAAGTCAACTGCATCACCGGCCCGCAGGCAGCATCAAGCTCGAACTGGAGAAGCTGCACGGTCGGGCAGTGAAACTCCTGTTCCAGCTTTATGCTCGGCCTCACAGAAACAGAGGGACACACGACTTTGACCAGGTCGCGTTTGGAATCCAACACCCAAATGGCCATAGTTGCCTTCTGTTTCTCCTCGCCGAAGTTGTCTATCACAATGGAAAGCTTCCCTGCTCGTTGGGAATGGTCCGCAAGCAGAAGCGACAGTTTCTTGCCATCCTCGGAAAGCCCGGCAAGTGCTGCGAAAGATCCTCCATACGACGGTGTGACCCGCACACGCTGGGGCACGTCGAGCATCATCCGCATGGCTTTATAGGCGTAAGCTGGCTTATCCATTTTGCCCCCGCGGAGGAACATCCCCATAAGGTGATCATCACCGCGGTATCGCGTCTGGATCGAAACGCTCGTGTCCTGGAAAGCGATCAGCGCCGCCGCCGTGAATGCTGCGTTGCCCGCTCCGCGAAGGTTCGGACCGAGAACGGTCCAGTTCCACTCGTCGCAGATGCTCTCTGCTTTCTCGAATCCGGCCTGTTTTAGAGCCGACCGCACTCTCTTGTCTATCCTCTGAGGGGTCCGCGCATCTCCCCCATAGATGACTATGAATCCCCCATAGAAATGCCACGAATAGAAGTCCAGCGGCACGTTGTGTTCCCTAAGGTATTTCAAGAAATCTCCGAGATATCGTCGGCTGCCGGTCGAAGCCGGCCCCCCCACCTTGAGCGTCGGGTCGTGCTTCTTGAGCCTCTTCGCCACCAGCTCGTAGAGCTTATAGAACTGCTCAGGCGTGCCCGTCCAAAACAAGCGTATGTCCGGCTCGTTCCAGATTTCCCAGTACTTGATCCCGAATCGGAAACCATCCGCCCATCCCTCGTTGTAGTGCATGACAATCCGTCGGCAGACTTCCGCGCATTTCTCGAAATCAGGCGGCGGTTTACGCGGTCCTCCCCAGCTTTCACCGAGCCTGAACAGGACTTTGAACCCGCCATCCACGATCGCCTTGATCTTCTGGTCGGAAGACTCGAAGCGGTAGCTTTTCGGATTGGCCGGATCTGCTTTCCAGTCGGGAAATATCTCGTGGAGGTCGGTTGGACCGTAGAAGTCATGCGTCCGGATGAAATCTACACCCATCTCCCTGTACGCCTTCGTCAGGTCTTTGCCGGAGATCCCCCGCGGCCCATTGTTCACTCCGAGCATGGGGCGAATCGTGCCGACACGCTGAGAACAATCGACCTCGATTCTTGCCGGAGGAGGCCCAGGCGGCTGTCCGGAGACCGGTGGGGCCATGAAAACTCCGACCATCCCGGCAAAAAACACGCCGGCGCTTAGAACGGACAATCTCAGCAGCATGATGCGCAGACACCCCATACCGCATCCCCAAACCCAACCAGGTAGCCGCTTACCGTTAGGCACGATATAACCCTCCGTATTCGTGTATCAGCCGAGATTTCCCATATGGACCCGCTCGCCACCGTCGGGTGAGGATCGGCGGTCATTATGGAGCTACTTTCATTTTGCAGCGCCATTCCCGGATAGGGGCGGATCCCGTGACCTCTTAGAGCCTCCATCCCTCGCGGTACGGGAAGTGGATATATTGGTTCGCCTCCGTGCAGTTGGGGAACTTCATGCGCTCAGCGTCCCACTGCAGCTCAGTCCCCAGCATGCGTAGGGCTATATTGCCCAACATCGCAATTTCTGACAACGGCCCACCATAGTCGAAATTCGAACCTGCGCGTTTGCCATCTTTGCAAGCATCGAGCCAATCCTTATGGTGCTTCAACCCACTCGGCAGGTCGTTCAGCTGAGGCTCGTACTTTTTCTTGTGTTCTTCCATGTACTCTTTCATCTTGGACTCGGGTATGATTCGCCATCCCGCGGCTCCATGTGAGCCGTATAGGATCTTCCCTTTGTCCCCGACTACCATGGCCCCGAACGGGCGACCCATAGCCCACAACGCGGGTGGAACAGGAATGAACTCTTTACCCTTTTTGATCTCCTCGGGACGCGGCGGTTCATATTTGTCGCCGTCATACCAGAACAGCGTGACAGGTGACCGGTCGTCCTTTGCAGGGAATTCGAAACGCGCGAAGGTGGACCGTGGGAATGTCTCACCGTGCTTTTTGGGATCGTATCCCTCTGCTTTGGCGACAACAGACGACGGCGCCCCCAGGTCCAGTGCCCAGAACACCGGATCGACAAGGTGGCACATCCAGTCCCCCATCATGCCCGTGCCGAACTGCGTCCATCCGCGCCAACTTCCCGGCAGATACATGGGGTTGTACTTCCGATAGGGGGCGGGACCGAGCCAGAGATTCCAGTCAAGCGTCTTCGGAATCTTGTGGTCTTCGTTGATTCTCCCGAGTTTGTCGATATGGCTATTGGTGTGGCCGCCTTCCACCACGTGCACTTCCCGGACATCGCCTATGGCGCCGGCCCAGATGCATTCACAGAACGCACGGATGGCATCAAATGAATGGCCTTGGTTCCCCATCTGCGTGGCGACGTTGTACTTCCGGGCCGCCTCGGTAACGGTCCGGACTTCGTGCAAGGTATGCGCGAGTGGCTTCTCGCAGTATACATGTTTGCCTCGCTCCATAGCGGCCATCGTGATTACAGCGTGGGTATGATCGGGTGTCCCCACGATGACGGCGTCAATGCTCTTCTCTTTATCGAGCAGTCTCCTGAAGTCTTTGTATTTGGTTGCGTCGGGCAAGTTGCGGTAAGTCTTCGCAGCCCTTCTGTCGTCAACATCACACAGGGCTACCACCTTCGCCCCGGCACGGTAAGCCTCTTGGATGTCTACCCCGCCCATGCCGCCTGCGCCGATGCCAGCTACGTAGACCGTCTCACTCGGGGGGGTATGCCCTTTACCGCCCGCTACGTGGCGGGGCACGATCTGTGCCCAACCCGTGCCCGTCGCCGCGGTCATGGCGGCTGCCCCCTTGAGAAAACTGCGTCTTGAGATCTTCGCCTTTTTCCCTTGCATGATTGCGTTCTCCATCTGTGAAGTAGACGGTGTCCGCTTCTGAGCTTGCTCTGCTGTCCTCAGGACAGCTACCTGGACTGTGTCTCTATCCCTTATGAGCCATGTATTGGACCGCCACGGCTCAGCTTTGGGGAGCATAAGCCCTTGATAGGGCGTTGAAAAGAACTTGCTTAGTGTTGACGGTTCCTTCTCGAACCATAACCCAGCCAACTTGATTCAGTATGAAACCGGCTCATAGCTTTGGAAGATTCTTGCGAGGCAGTTTCAGCCATTCATCCCAAATATGGAGAGACTCGCGGGGGTTTCCGTTTCCATCCAGCAATCCCGTATCCCGCCACCACCTGGCAAATTCCATAGCTCCCAACTCCTCCCCCTCAAATTGGTTGAAAAACGCATCAAAGTCATGGGCAAAAAACCAAACCACGAATCTTCCATTCAGTCGGTTTGATTCCCCGAGGATGAAACGCGTGTACCAGGCCTGCCATTCCTCGCTCCCCGGCACATTGACATTCCAGTCCAGAATGACGACATCCTCCGCGGCGTAGCCGGTTTCCGCTATGGCAAACGGCTTGGAGGGGTCCAGTTCCGCGACCTGGGAGAACCAGTCCTCAGGCAAATTGTCAGGAGTATGACCTTCCATATAGGGATAGCAGCTCACCGCGATATAGTCCGTGTACGGCAACAACTGACGAACAGCCTCCCTTTGATTCTCTTTATCTTTGTAGTAATGGTCGATCTGGGAAGTCAGAAAGATGGGCAGGTTGGGATTCTCTTTCTTGAGGGCCTCATACACTTCTTTCATGAACACAAGGTACTTGCGGAATCCGGCCCGGTTCGACATGGCCAACATATTCACTTCGATGCCGTAGGCCATGTAATCCGGCTTAAATTCTCGGATCATCCGGCGGCAGTGATTGGTGTACGCAGCGATGACTTCCGGGTTATCAAAGTCCTTGTTTTTCCAGTCGCCGGGTCTTTCACTTCCGGCTAAACCCTCTTGCCTTTGATTTCCCCAGTAGGGCGCCAGCGCGTTGCGCATTAAGGCAATCGGCGTGACCGCCAAATAGACTTTTGGGTCGTTCCGCAATCGGCTCTTCCGGAAGGCGATCTCTTCCTCGACTTTCTTGGGGTAAGGCTTTTCCGCCAACGCCTCAGGCCAGGGAATGCCGCCGTCATAATGAAGGGTTATCATGTCCGCGTGCTCAGCAAGGGCCTTATACAATCGTTCAATTGCCTCTGGAGATTCTCCTAATATCACCTGAGTGAAACCCAGGTGAAAGGATCGGCTCGTTGGCTTTCTTTCCCCACGGGTCGGTTCATCTGCTCCGGCACTGTTGCCCATGAAAAGCAATCCGACCACCATCAGCACAAACATTGAGCTTTTCATAGTTTCAACTCCTTTTCGCACGTTGGCTCCGCCAGTTCAGGCCTCTCCGGAATCCAGACCCCCATCTCGCCCGGGCTACGGTTGTCCCAGGCATAGAACGGCACCGCGATGAAGTCAACCGGCTTGAGATCCAGCGGCCCGACATAGGATTTCCCATCTGGTCCGCCGAGCCGTGCCAGGACCCTGCCCCTGAGAATGGTTATGCCGCCCAGCAAATGGGGACGATGCTCTGCATTCAGCTTTGCGTCAGACGGCAGCACCAAGTGACTCACTTGGCCACCGTGGTCTACGCCTTCAGCACAGTAGAGGATCGGTCCGCGCATGAGCGCCACCCGATTTCTGGCGGCCTCAACTCGGGGGTCTGCCTTGACGCGTCGGATTTGCATAGGCAATTGCAGCTCAATAATGTCCCCGGGCTCCCAGCGGCGATGAACGCGGGCGTATCCTCTGTGAAGCTTGGGCATCGCCACCGGCCGACCATTGATTCGCAGGGTGACTTCCTCAACCGTGTTGGTAGCGCGATACAAACCTCCCGGGTACTCCTGGCCAATGGCCCAGCCCGGAATTCTCAAATGGATGGCAAGCATCATCGGCTCGGGCGGCTGAACGGCGATTCTGATCTTGCCAGACCAAGGATAGTCAGTCGTGATGCCAATCTCATAGGGAGAGTCTCTGATCGGAATCTTGGCCCGGCTTGCGATGTACTGACTTATATACAGTCCATGCTCGTTCCGGGCATAGATATATCCGCCAACGGTAGCGAGTAACCGCGGCAGATTAGTGGGGCAGCAGATACAGCGGAACCATTTCGGTCGACAGTGCTTATCATCACATTCAGCGCCTGGCCCCCGGTCAAAGGTCTCAGGACGCCGGCTGGCCAGTGGGCAACCGTAGAAAAACCGGGTGCCGTCCAAAGACAAACCAACCAGCAACCGATTGTATAAAATTCTCTCGATAATGTCCCCGTATCGCCCGTCGGGTTCGAGCAGGTTCATTCGGTGCAGCCAAAAAACCAAGCCAATCACCGAACAGGTGTCGACGTCCGGTTTGTCATTGGGCAGAGAGTACGCCTCCGTGAAGCTTTCGTACATGTTGCCCCTTTGGAGAAGCCCCACCCCCCCGGAAATGAACATTTTTCCGCGGACAAGATCCTGAAAGATCCTCTTCAGAACGACGAGATAGTCCCGTTTGCCTGTGTACCCAACAACGTCCGCCATGGCGGCGTACATGTAGGCAGCCCGGACCGAGTGTCCCACCGCCTCTGTTTGTCGGAGGATCGGCAGGTGGTCTTGGGCGTAAGCACCGTAACTCTTTCGGCCCTGGCAATGACCGCGCTGGTCGAGGAAGAACCTGGCCAGACGAAGGTAGCGGGAGTCTCCCGTCGCGCCATACAGGCGCAACAGTCCCAGTTCCACCTCCTGATGCTCGGGTGGCAAGTTCAATCTTCCTGGTCCTGCACCAAACGCGGCATCAATGTTGTCCGCCAGGCTCACTGCCACCTTCAGCAACGTCTTCTTGCCAGTTGCCTCGTAATGCGCTACACCCGCTTCCAGCAAATGACCGGCACAATAGAGCTCATGGAGGTAAGGATTCTTCCACCTGTCTTGCGATCGCCTCAGAATGGTGTAGGTGTGGAGGTACCCATCCGGTTGCTGGGCCGAGCAGATTTTGCCAATGACTCCATTGATATATTCTTCGAGGTGCTGGTCCGGCTGGAGCTTGAGGCAATAGGCCGCACCCTCGATCAATTTATAGACGTCGGAGTCGAAATATACCTCGCCACGGAACTGGCCATCCATCTGGCCAGCAGCCTTCAAGAAGTTATCGACGTGACCAGTCTCTTCCATTCGTTTGAAGACGTATGGTATCAGCTTCCTCTGGCTCGTTTCCTGCCAGTGTTTCCAGAAACCGTCTTGCATGCGAACGTCTCCGTACGGGACCGGCGTCAGCTTACGGTGCCACTGACGTTCGGCCCCAGCGCAAGGAACAATGACAACAATCAGGGCGGCGATGACAGCTGGTATGCTTGAGAATCTCATCTTCCGTTCCTCATTTCGTACGTAGCGCGTTACCGGAATAACGGCTCTAGAATGGGGGGAAACCGTCGAGGACGGGAAGCAACATGTGTTCGATCCTTTTCAGGGCTTTTGGCGAGCCAAACACCATAACTGGCTGCCGGTTCGCTCTTACGGTCCGCCATTGAAACACGGTCGGTAATAGAATGTAACATGTCCGGAAAAGCGATTCTTGCGCTTTTGCCTGATAGGGTGGCGACAGTCAACGATCTTGCACTTCCGCCATGTAGGCGGAGATATCAGACCGTCATTCTTCTGCAAAATCAGCCACAATCGTTCTCGTTCCATCATCTCCGATTAAGGTTAGCTCAACCCGACCGTTTCGAGGCTGGCTACGCCATTTGACGGAGGGGGCCAGCGCTTCGGTCGTTGCATAGTCCTGACGCGTGTAGATCACCAGCCCTGCCGGGCTGAACCATTCACCCCGACGCACCTGGAACGTACGTTTGGTGGTCATGAAGAATCGGTCGGCCGGGATGTTGCTCGGCAGCGGATCAGCGGAGATAAACGCAAGATGGTCGGACATGTTCAGCCACCGCGTTCCTCGATACTGGCACACAGGTTTCGTGAACCCGGGCGGCGCATCTGTGCCCATGGCAAACAGAGGTCCGACGTTCACATGCGCCCTTTTGTGAGCGCGGAATGCGGTCAGGTAAATCGTGGCACTATCGTCTAATGAGACAAGGGTCACGTATTGCCTTACCGCATCACCCCACACACGCTCTTAACATACGCGCATCGTCCGCCCCTCCCGAACTACTGAGGCATTCTCAACGTGCATAATCCCAATCGGCCTCACCGGTGTGATCAGTTTCCTGCCCATCTCGTCCAGAAGGTTGAATTCACTGACCTGTACATTACGGGTCGAATCAGGATGCTTAGGATCGTACGCCGATCGTATCAGTAGCCGGAAAATCCGAGCTTGCGCCCGATCGAACTTGAGCGCCTGCCGTGGGGCGTCGCTCAACGTGAAGCGACAGACGGTTTCGAAGTGGCTTCCGTCGGGTGAGCCTTGGAGTTCACATTCGTGGGGCCCATAACTGACGCGCGGCTGGATCGTGACTCCAGTGACGGCACGCGGCTTCCCAAAATCATATTGGATCCACTCTGGACGGATGGGTGTTGGCCCGTCGCCCGGTTTCTCGCCGCCGGAAACCCAGAAAGTCGAATCATTGCCGTCCAGAGCGTGAATGATCGGATGACCCTGTTCACACGAACTTGCGGTCAGCCAATCTGACTCCTGCAGCGTCACCTTCACGGACGGACAAACGGTTGTCCGGTCGTAGCGAATAAAAAACGGCGGGCTGGCAAACGTGCTGTCACCTTCCGGAAGAACAAAAATCGCCTGGCTATAGGGGTGCCAGGAAACGCTGACCAGTTTTTGCGGGGTCCGATGGATCGCGGTTTTGACATAAGGAAAGATGTGAATACCGAGCAACTCCTTTTCGGCTTCAGAAAACGCGACGACCTCATTGGTTATGAAGTAGTTGTGCATGAGGTAGGCGAAAGCCCACTTCTTGACCAAATGGGTCTGGTAGCCGAAATCGGCTGCGTCCAGATTCCCGTCGCCAACGGCGAGTTGTCGTTTCAGCGTCATCTGGAGCGCTCTGCTCTCAAAGGCACCCGCCGCGGCATTATTCAGGCAAGTGGAAAGGCGACAGAAGTACTCCAGGTGCTGGTAATCTTTCCACGACCAATCCAGACCATGCGGGAACAGAGTGTCACCGTCCCACAAGCTCAGTACCCCATTGACGTTCTTCCACATGGCATCGGCGCGGAACGCAAACGCTTCCGGCACCGGATTCCCAAAAGCCTTGTAGGCGATCTCAGCCTCCCCCAGCAATTGGTATTCGAACTGATACGGGACGCTCCAGAAACCGTGATTCTCCAGCGTTAGGTCAGGAAACACGTTGGTGGAAGCGACCCACTCACGCAACGGTCGTCCGTCCACAACCCTGTCCGATTCGCTGTCGGCAGGGCCACTCGTAGCGTTAATGGCCCAGCGCTTTGACAGTTCGTCCCATTTCTTCGCACGCGGGTCGTGCGACAGTTTGTTGGCGGCAAACGCGAGCAGCGGCGCGTTCCAACAACAGTCCTCTGCAGCCGTGTTGCCGGGTGCGGCCGAGGGAATAGGTTTGTCGAGATGATCGGCCTCCTTCGCGAGCACTTCTGCGACAAGAGCCGGGGTATCCTCATCGAGAGACGGTTCCATCAGATGCGCTGCCCAGGCGGCTCCAAGAATTCCAAAAGCCGCCTGTCAACTGGGACCGCCCCAGGAATGAGATTCTGGCACATGTTTCGAGCAGTTCTTGTTCGAAAGGCACAGGGAACGAATGGTCTTGCGCAGATGGCCCAGCAAGACTGAGCGAGGAATCCTGTGTTTGGTGAATTCTTTGCGGTCAGCGCAGTTACTCAGCAAAACTGCATACGCAATGCACAGATTGCTATTGCCGCGGAACCACGTCACCCCGGAGCCTGCGGCGTCGAAGTAGCCGCCGCCGGGCTCAAGCGTGTTGCTGATCGTGAACCGGCCGGTATGCTCGGCGTAGCCGATGAAATTCTCGATCAGTTCCAGGTAGATCGCCTGCCTTTCTGAGGGCTTCAGTGTTCTTCGGGTCAGTCGAAAATCGTGGGCACGAAGCATTGTGGGCTCCGACTGGCTTGGGGAGTTGAACGAGGCGGTCGTCGCTGTCAGGATGCACGCGACCAGGAGCCCTCTTCGAATTCGATTGGTGAGAGCTTCTGCCAGATTCGAATCACTCATGTGCAGATGCTCCTGTCCCCAATGGGACATTCTTTATGCGTCGCCATTGTTATCGATCAACTTGTCCAATTTAGCGAGGAACGCAGGCTCGTTCTGGAAAATGAGGATAGAGCTTCCGGCACAAGAATCCCCTCCTCTCGTGGTTGCTGTGAAGAGATGTTTCAAAACGTAGGATAGCTCCGCCGTGTGCTTGCGTCCAGCATTTTTGCCTTCTACGCCAGGTTCAGACTTCGGTGCCGCACCATTTCCTGCCCAACATTTGGAGGATAAGCTTTGTTAAGGCCTTAATCGCGCGCTTTGGCAATAGTACGGCGCGATAGTGAACCATATTGTGCGGGTGCCTTCCCGTCTCTCCGTCCGAGTGCCTGGGTCTTCGCAACCGTTGCGGTGACGGACAGGGTGACAGCCATCCGTCGCTGGTCTCGCACAAATGTCCCGGATGCTCCGAGAGTTCACTCACGTTGCGAACACGATGTTTTAAAATAGTGTCACCGACGACAGCAGCCCTGCAAACTGGTAGTCAAAACCTTTGTAGGCACCTTGCCCCATCGGCAGGTCAACCAAGCACGATTACGTGAAGATGGTTGACTTCCCTTGGAAACGTTCTGTCTTCTGACCAACATCTATACAGCCTCATTGACCATTTCGATCTGTTTGAATCTGCAGAAATATTCAAGCTCCTTGCTGATGTCTCCGTAGCAAGTCACGCGGTGTATTCCACTTGCCCAGTTTCTCCACAGTTTCTCAGCGTCACCATCGATCTTCACGGTGATTTTGGTGCGACAGCCTCTGTCCGTCTCCGGAGTATCAATAATCTCTCCCGTGAAGAATCGCAGCAAAGATGTCCCATCCAGTATTGCCTGCGTCACCCTCTGTCCGACCCGCATCTTCACCTGTGGCACGGCACCCTCTCGACGTTCCATGACACTGCGTAGCTTATATGGGACCGCAGGTCCGTCGAGACCATCCATTTTTCTGGTCCCAAGGCAATGGATCAGAGTCGCCGTATTGGTGGAAAAATCAAAGGTGGGATTGTTCACAAATCCGGGTTTTCCTACCAGCCCCTGGAACAGAACGTGTATAATGGCGCAGGGAAGATCCGATTGACAGATCCCGCCCAATCCGATGTCGTTCAGGCGAGTAAAGCCAATACACGGGTAGGCTGGGGTCTTGCGCCACATGCTTCCGTAGCAATCAACGGTCATCACCGTTGCGTCTTCTTCATCCAGCAGCCTTTCGAAAGCCAGCGCCAACTTGCACGACCTGAAAATCTCCTCCCGGGACGGTTCTACGACCTCTTCGGCCCCTTTGATCCAGCGATCAGTTTCTGCCTTTGCTTCTTCGTCGGTCACGGAGTTGTAAACATCCCGCACTCGCTGGAGTTGAGTCTTCTTGATCGTTGTTCCGAACTTCCCTTCTATCGCATCGGCATATTCGGCGAATGAGCCAGTCGTCAGGTTGAGAATCTTGGCTTCTCTCAGATGGTGAATCGCGCGAAATGGCCTTATGGCGGCTGCAAGTTGATTGTAATCCGTGGACAGTATGCACTCCATTTTCTTGCCGAGTTCTTGTCTGCGGATGAAACTGAGCTCATACCATTCGTGGCCGGAATAGGGAGCGGAGAAGATCATTGTGGGGCGTCCCAGCGACAGTATTTCCTTCAGCATAGGCATAACCCATAGCGTGAGATGAATAACCAGGATACCGTCAGCCTTTTTCAACCGTTTTGTGAGTCGTCGAACCTGATCCACGGAAGTGACCAACTCGTCCACCACAAATTCTACGTCGGACAATTCCTTCTGCAATTCCGCAAACTTGGACTGATAGACTGTCACCTCTTTTTTCAGGTCCAACGCCGGGTTTGGATAATGTGCCTCAGGGATTCCAAGGTAAATCCGGCCGACTTTGACCTTGGATGTTCTGCAACCCGGGCTTATCAGCCTTGACTTTTTCCTGCGAGCGCCGTATCCAAACACGCTCGAACCACCAATGTACAAGCCGCCTCCTGCCGCTGCCAGTCTCATAAACTCTCTTCGACTAATGGCTTCTTTCATCACAGTCACCTTTCTCACTGCGGTTGCCCAACCTCTTACCATGCCTACTCATCTGCCCGGGCTTTGCGCCGGCATTTCCCGCACGACCTCAACTCAGGCTCAATGTCGACCACTTCTGCATATTACAGTATAGTGATCACGTGACCAGAGAGAGAGCTCCACGCAAGCTTGGATCCTCTCCGCTCCACCATCCGTCACGCCTCTTCGATGACCTTCAATCCGAGGCCCCTGGCGAACTCAGCGAGCGGTTCTTTCACGTCGCCGTAGACCGTCACGCGATGCCAATGGTCCCAGTACCGGAACAGCTTGCCGATGTCGCCCCGGACCTCGCCGATGAGTTGCGTGCGACACCCGCGCTCGCTGTCGAGATTGCCGACCGCCTTGGCCTGATGGATGACCATCTGATTGCGGGCGAAATCGGTCTGAAACGATGTCGTCATGTACCCTTGGGGCAGAAACGACTGGGCACAGGTTCCGCGGGGGTCGTGGTCGTGAAGCGTTCGGATGCGAAACATGTTTGATTTACCGTCGGTGCCAAAGGCCTTTGTCGTCGCCACACAATGCGCGTATACGATCTCGTTCTTCGATGTATCCAGCACCGGGTCGGAGACGTAGCCGGGTCGGCCGGTCAGGATGCGGCCCATCAGCATGCTCAGCGTATCGTCCGGCATGGCCTCGCAGATTCCGTGGCCACCGTCGTTCAGCAACTGCATGAACCCGAGGCAAGGATAGGCGGGCAGCCGTCCTTGTGCGAACCCTCCCAAGCAGTTCATGGTGACCGTGTCGGTCCCGTGGCGCCGAAGCAAATCGAGCGTCGCCAGGTAGACTGCGCCGGCTTTGCGAATCCACTCTAACGTTGCCTCAACCACTTTGTCGGCCTCCCTCACCCAGCGGTCGGCCCATTCGGCAGCCTTGTCGCGGTCAACCTTGTCGTAGATCGCCTGGAGCTCGTCAAACCCGACATAGATACCTTTGGCGCCCAGGAAGTCTCGCTCCTGGCCCGACCTGCCTTGACCGACGATCAGGAAGCGCGACTTTCTGAACCGCTCGAGGCACTTGTAGATGTCGGTCAGTGCGATCGGATCATCCAGGCACTTGGGCTCGCCGACCGTGGGAAAGGTCTTCCGATAGGCCTTCTGGCACTGCGCGGCGAACGACTCGGGCGTGGTGCCTGGCTTCAGGTCGGCGAACACGCGCGCGACGGCGACCAGGTCACTCCCCCGCCTCGTGGCAACACCGCAAGCCGAAATGCCCTGCTGGCAGAGACGAGTGTAACCCAACAGAAATACGCCCGATCCGCCGAGGAATTCGTCGGCCAAGACCATCGGCTTGCCCAGTTTCCCGATGGTCGCGATGGAACCCAGGAGAGGCCAGGTCAGCGTGACGCAATAGACAAGGTAGGCGTCAACGCGGTCCTTCATCGCTACGGCCTCCTGCACGTCGTCCGGCTTGCGAATGGCGACCGCCACGAATTCGATTCCGGGACAGCCCTCCTTCAACAGCCCCAGAATCTGCTTCTCGCGGGCCTCAACATCGTACTCCGGGTAGGGCCAGCTCGAGCCTTTCTTCGAGAGAAACACCAGGCCAACGCGAACTGGTCGGTCTTTTGACTCCCCGGCGATGGCCGTCGCTGAAGCCAAACCACCAGCGGCTGCCAGGGCCGTGCCGGCGCCCTTGATGAAGTCGCGCCTGCTAATGGCGTGATGACACCCGCCGCTCGCCCCGTCGCGATGTGAATGACACATAGCCAACCTCCTTGTTACCATTTGCAGCTTCTTTGTATCTTCAACAACCCTTCATTCAATTGGAAAGACCATAACGCGCCACAGAACCATTCGCAATGTCTGATCTTCAGAAAGCCAAGCACATGACCTTCATGGTGGGCCATAACTCTACGGATGGAGATAGGAAGGAGGGCGCCTGAGATAAACATGCCGGACTTAACCTATGGATAATGGCGTATCGCGCACTTCTGCCACTGTACGGCGCGACTCTTAACGAAATCCAAGACGGTGAGCTGAAACACCGGATGGTTTCCCGGGACTCGCTTGCAGCGTGCTCTTCGTGCGGGCCACTCACAGGGCCACCGATGTCACCGGCAGAGCGCATCTTTGCTCACCATGGTCAAAGTGCGTGCACGTAGAGCTGGTTTCCTGGGATGCGCGGAAACAGGAAATAGTCGAAGACGGTGACCGCCTTGGTTGGTGAAGCTGGGGGGTGTAGGAATGATGTTGTTATCGGCGTGGCGGGGCCAAACTCAACCGCTGGCAAACAGTACACAGACCGTGCCGAGATGGTCACAGATAGTTCCAGTAGCCGTCGGACTTGACTATCCGGCGGGGTACATATAGCATGGGCGAAGCAGCAACCACATGTGCAGAAAGGCTCATCAGCCAATTGAGCCGCTGGGTATGTGGGGACGTTCCCCTTTTAACATCCAGCAACGAAAGGAAGCGCAGATGAAAACGAGCGGTACTTGTCTCCAGAGGCGTCGCCCTGCTTCAACCGCTTCGACAGGTCTGGTTTTGTCGGTCATGATCTGTGCGTTTTTCTGTCCGACGGCACCACGTGCGGCAGAGCATCAGGTTTTCTTTCACACGGGATTTGACTCCGATACTCTGGACCCCGGTCTTACTCTTGTCCGTGAGAACCCCTCATATTACAGCTTGACCGAACGTCCTGGCTTCTTCCGTCTCAAGACGCAGAAGCAATCCCTCAACAGTTATCCTCAGACCGAGCCTTCAACCGAGAACATTCTTTTGGCTGTCTGCCCAGACAAAGACTTCATTGTTGATACATTTCTGGAATTTCACCCGACAGAGGAATACCATCAGGCGGGGCTGGTGGTCTATCAGGATGATGACCATTTCATTAAGTTGGTCTCAGCGATCAATCGAGGGCTTCCGCAACCTCGTTTCTTCCAGTTTTACTCCCAGAACGGTCCTGATACTGCGTACACAAACGCTGCCGCTACACTCGACCAGGTGTATCTCCGCATCGAGCGTGTCGGCGACACCTATGCCGGATACTACAGCTCTGACGGTGAGAATTACATTCTGCTCGATGCTTTCACGAACCCTGTCGAAACTGCGTCAGCAGGATTCATGGGTGAGAACGGGAGCATAGGAACGACCACCCCGGCCCTTGCCGATTACGACTATCTGACGATAACGATTCGCCTCGCCATCGTGGACACCATCCAGAGCTTCACGATTGCCTGGTCTTGCACTGTTGGCAAAACGTATCGCGTCCAGCGCCGGGAAAGTCTACTCACGCAGGAGTGGACGGATATATCTCCCGACATCATGGCAACGGATACCAAGACCTTCTGGACGGACTACGGCGACGAGCAATCAGGCAGACCCGCCCCAGGATGGACTGGCCTTAACGAAGCTTTTTATCGTGTCGTCGAACAGTAAGGCACTGCGGTAGTGTCGGGTTGAGCGGAATCTATTGGACGAGCCCTGTCGGTCTTGTGCGACAGTCTGTGGGCTATGACAGCGAGGTCTCGCCGCACAGGTTTCGTGCACAGTCCCGGGGCGAAGCTCGCCGGTTCCCATTCTGCTTTCGGTCGTGGGATGCACAATGCCTGCGTCACTCAGGATCCACTAAAAGACCAGATATGCCAGGTACTCTCAACGAAAGCCCAGAAACGCTCGTAAACGTGCGAACGACGGAAATAACGCCGAGGGCGTGTTCTCAGAAAGGAGGCATTGTCCAGGGGAGTCGAGATTAATGGCGAAATCACCTCTGGCGTCTTCGCAGCTAACGAGCAGGGCGGTCGTTATGAACGCAGCTCTTGTTACAAGTCCAGGGAACTGTTTTTCGCTCGTTAGCCTTCGCGCGCCAGGTGTGTGGTGACTTTTGCATCGTCGGGCGCCCGTTGGATAGAGATTCTGAATTTCGTGCCTTCAGACACCTCGCTCCAGCGGCCGAGGGAAAAATGCAGGTAACCCCCAGCAAGACCGGGTCGGCCGAGAATCCGCAGAGTCGTGGCCAAAACGGCCTCGCTGTGAGCGAGTACCCGTCCATCAGCAGTTAACAACTTCACCCTTGCTCGCCACTTGGCATCTAAGATCGTCGTGGTCTTAATACGCAGGCTTGCTTCAACCTGGCTGTCGCTCTTGACGAACCTGACCGATTCGACCTCGACCGCGAAGTACTCCGCATTTCCGATGACCCGTTTGCCGACCTTTAGCCCGACGGGGATGTCTTTATTGAGATCAAACTTGCCTTCTATAGAATAAGGTTCTGTTCCGGCACCTGTTGTGACGGTTTTCGTTATCTTTTCCTCACTCTGGAGGCACGCGGCGGCGCCGAGCGCTACCACAGCCGCGGTGGCTAATGCAATACTCCAGCCCCGCCTCAGGCGTACCGGCTCGTGAATGGGGAGCCCGAGCAGGCGAAGAACACGGAATCGAAGCTGTGAAGGCTGCCCGCTAGCGCTTAAGGTGGCGGTGGCGAACCCCCGGAGGTGGGTTGACCGACTGAGTGCCGCGGCCTCGACCAGGGAGGAGGCATACACCACTGGTTTGCCCCCAACGGCAACAACCATGTCGTCGCAGCAGTTTTCGCGCTCGATGCGAATGCGGCGAGAAACGAACCACACAGCAGGGTGGAAGAACAGAATGGCCTCGATCAACCCCTGTGCGAGGTTGACGAGGTGATCGTAGCGGCGGATGTGGGCTAACTCATGCAAGAAGAGACATCTCGACCTGTTCCGGGCTGAGCCCGCTGGCCAGCGACAGCGGCAACAGGACTGTTGGCCGGAGCACGCCGACGACTGTCGGGACCGCTATCCGGCGGCAATAGGCGACAGCCGGCGTAAGGGATAGCCCCAGAGCCTTTGCCCAGCGCACCGCGGCTGCTAAGATGGCGGGATCGTCCACCGGCTGCGCACGGCGGCCAAGCTGTTGACCTGCCTGCACTGCGAGAAGCAAGCGACCCACCATGAGGACGACTCCAAAGAGGTAGCACGCCGCCGCGTGGGCAGCGTAGCGCTGCCAGTCAAAAGTCGACCGCCTCTTGGCGGCGAGAACGACGGGCTGCGAGTGCGCGACAGGTGGCTTCCGGGATTCATGTGGTTCAAGTTCCACGTTGGGTGCGCGCGGAGGCACAGTCACCATAGCTTCAGGGAGCATAGGTTGCCGGGAAGCTCCAGGCAACGAAACATTGCCCACGACCCAGCATGTCACCGGCGGGCTCGCCGCCATCAGCAACAGGGCGGCGACATATGCGCCATAGCGAGCACGCGAGGACGCCCGTCGAAGCAGTGCCGCCGCAAGCACCGCGAGCAATGCGATGAACGTCCCCTGCCAGAGGAAATGCACCAGCGCCTTTATTAGCCGGACACAAAAGGCTGGCTAGAGGTACGCAAAAAGGTTCATTGTGATCCCTCCCGGGTTTTGCGTTTGATTATCTCACGAAGTTGCTTCAGCTCGACCTCATCTACGTCGGCGGTCTCGAGCAGGTTGAGCATGACCGCCACTGCCGAACCATCGAAGACCCGATCCACCAGGTCGCGGAGCATCTTTCGGCTGATGGACTTCTCCGTAATCTTGGTGCTGTACACGTATCTGCCGCCCTGCTTGGTCCGCCTCAAATATCCTTTCCGGGTCATAATATTCATGATGGTCATGACCGAGGTGTAGGCCAATTCACGGAACCCGGCCAGGGCACCGCGGACGTGGCGCACTGGTGCGGGCCCATCCCGCCACAAGACCTTGAGGATTTCGAGTTCCAACTCAGTTGGATATCGTGATGAGGGTCGAGCCATGGTTGAGCTCCTTATCCATAGTCTGGTGCTTTATCAATTACTAATTTATTAGACACCTTACTCCACGATAATGTTCCCGTCAGGTACTTTTTTAAGAAATTAGTAGGGCGAGAGCTTGCCCAGGACGTGCTCTAAGTCACGTCGCTGAAGTAGAACACAACGGGAACCGTGCCTATGCTTGGGTGGCTTCATTTCGCCAGGAGCAGTCGGCTGCTCAGCTCCGCGGGCCCGAAAAACGGGTTGTAAAATTCTTACAGTCCTAAAAAGATCAAAAACTCTACTATTCGGCGCCTGAATTCGAGAAGTGGGAGGCAGCCCGGTCCGAGGCAGAAGCCAGAGGGCGAAGCCACGGGATTGTGGTGGAGACTACTTGAAGAAAGGGATCACCTGATCCCGATTCGGTAGAACTTTCGGGTGGATGTCGAGTCACTATCAGTCCAAGTTGTCAATTCACCCTGCGACTCGATCGTCTCCTCATCATTCCATTCGCTGGCAGAGAGGTCAGCACAGGACTGGACGATGTATGTGTCACCAGGCGGGCTGTTCCAGGTCAGGTCAGCCGCACCACCGAGTGCTTCGGCAACGCCCACACACTTAAGCGGGAACGAACCGTACTCATAAGCTCCTATGTCTACCGTCCACGATGACTTACCACGCCAGACGCGAGGATTGCCGTTCAGGTCGACGGCGTCTGCCATCCAGTCCTCGTTCCGGCCTTTGTCGATACAGGGTGAGGCCGCTTGCAGGCGGTAATCACCTGCCTTCGTGTTTACAAATCGTGGATCCTGTGTGATATTGCCTGTCCCTCCTCCGGTCCAGCCCTGGATGCAGGAGTACGACGGAGCCGAAGCCATGACCTGAGGGTCCCGCGGAGCCGAATTTCCCCAGATGATGCAGTTCTGGATAGCTCCCTCGCAGTAACGCAGCCCCCGCCGCCGCCGTCTCCGGCAGAGTTTCCTGTGATCACGTTGTTGTGGATGCTCCCGTTGCATCCCGATAGTCCTCCACCGCCATTCTCAGCCGAGTTTGCAGCGATTATGTTATTGAGAATGCTGCCGTTGCAGTGGATCAGCCCCCCGCCGTACCCCCCGCCGTGTTCACCGACCGAGTTTTCCTGCATCGTGTTGTTCCTGATCGGACCATCGCAATAAGCTAACCCACCGCCAAACGCCGTAGCCGTGTTTTCCCTGATGATGTTGTTCTGGATCGTCGCGTGAGTATAGTCACCACGGATTCCACCACCATTTGACCCAGGCGCATTACTCCTCCCGTTCTGTATAGTGAACCCCGAAAGGACGCACGCCTCGCTCTCACTCCCCTCAAACTAAACCGCGGGCCCCGAGGTACCGCCATCGATTATGGTCGAGGCGACTGTATCCCCGTTTTCGGGGTTTGAGCTACGGAGGATGACATCGGTCCCGAAAAACCGGATGCTTTCGTGGTACGTCCCAGAGGAAACGATGATCTCCTCACCCCTGAAAGCCACGCATAGGGCCAGCTGGATTGTGTGAAGGTCTGAAGGGACACTGAGCGCTGCGGGATTCGTGGGGACGAGCGGGTTGCTTCCACGTAGGACTTCCAGACCATCGCGAAGACCATCGCCGTCCGTGTCCTGGCTGAGAGGGTCTGTTCCGGTTTTTGACTCCGCCGTGGCTGACAGCACGTCACCGTCCGAGTCGGAAGAAGAACCGTATTCGTAGCATCCCATGTCAACTCGCTGGCCCGTGAGCCGACAGTTGCCGTCTTCGTCGTGCTGGGACCACCCGAACCAGTAGCCGTTCGCTCCGGCATCTACGCAAGGAGAGTCGGCCTGAAGGTGGTAATCGCCGTACTTGAGGTTGGCAAATAGTGGGGTCTCGCTGATGTTTCCATTCCCTCCACCTGGCCAGTCCTGGATGCAACTGAAGAACGGATTCGTTGAGTCGAAAACCTGGTCCGGCGTGTTTCCCCAGATGATACAGTTGCCAATCGTCGCACTGCACCCGTCGAAGCCACCTCCTGGACGACCAGACGAGTTTCGCGTGATCGTGTTGTTCAGAATCAGGCCGCCGCACTGGCAGATACCACCGCCATACTCAGCACTTGAGTTTCCGCTGATCAGGTTGTTTTGGATGGTACCGTCACAGTCGTACACTCCACCGCCACCGACGAGACCTCCAGCGGAGTTGTTAATGATCTCGTTGCTGTGGATGATGCCGTGGCACCTCGCCAGTCCGCCCCCCGGTCCTGTCGAGGAGTTGCCTATGATTACATTGCTCTGGATTATGCCGTCGCAGTGAGCGATCCCCCCGCCGCCATCCCCATACTCGACTCCATCAGCCACATTTCCAGTGATGACATTGTTCTTGATCGTTGCACGGGTGTGGTCCCCATACGGGTCCCCACCGAGGATGCCGCCACCATTATCAGCCTTCCCATTCTGGATCGTGAAGCCAGACAGGATGCAGCTTTCGTTCTCGTTGCCGGCAAAAGTAACGACCGAGCCTCCGACTTTGTGTGTCCCGTCAATGATGGTAGTGGAAACGATATGCTGATCGAGCGGGCCGGTGCTCATGAGCACGATACTCTTGCCCTTGAAATGAATCCTTTCCATGTAGGTCCCGGGGGCGACGATGACCTGATCACCATCCAATGCCGCGTTGATCCCTTGCTGAATCGCTTTGAACGCGGTCTCCCAGGATTGCCCACTGCCCGATTCTGCCACCGAGGAATCTACATACCACTCACCGGCAAGGAGCACGGGGGAAGGTAGAATGAGAAGAAGAGCTGAGGAGAGAAGAAAGACGGCTTTGAAGGTCACGGTGCCTTCTCCTCTTGGGTGAACATTGCTCGATTTTCGTCTCAAATGAGAGTACCAGCGAGTCTGCCGCCAAACTACTCAAGCGACAAAGCGCGGACTCGTTCATCACGAACTTGCTCAGACCATAACGCGCGGCCCGCTCTGCGTGCAACGACAGAACAGAAAAAGGCAGACAAAGGTCATATCCTCAACGGCACGGATCTTCCTAAGCGAGAAGGAGAGACAGATGCTCCAGTGGATCGTTTCGACAGTAACCCTATGGACTGTCTACGATCTGGGATTTAGGCAATAGTATCGCCCTTAAGTCCAAGATCGCCCGCCTTCGCAACAGTCGGCGCCTGAATTCTAAGAGTGGGAGGCAGTCGATCGAAGGTAGGGATCAGCAAGGTAGGTTCCGCAGTTGTGGTCGAGATGAATGGCGTATTTGGTGGCTGATGGCTTGTAGCCAGCGGCTATGCCGGGAGTTACAGAGAGGATAGCTGCGCAAAAGCTCGGAATTTGTTTTCTGCCGTAAGACGACGCGTTTTATCGTTTGGGAAGCGTGAGCTTTCGTGCTCGTGGTGCGACAGTTTGAACTTGGTTTTTGGAGGACGGCGCCACGGTTGTGGGAGGCTCAGTACGCCTCAACTCTATAGAAGCGAATCGTTGCCTCGGCTGGTTGGGGCACTGTACTCGATGTGCTACTGTCGGTCCACGAATTCTCTCCCATCCCGGAGGCGGGAATGTTCGAAACCGCGAGAGACCACGTCCCGATCGTGTCGGCGTAGTAGATCCTGTAGAGCTTGTCGGCGGCACTTGCCCAGGTGATGGTGAACATCTCAGAGGTGTTTCTGACGATGCTTGTGATTCTCAGACACGAAGAGCCGGATGTGGGATTGGTTCTGGCAAGGTATTCGTGGCGATTCGTCCGCCCATCCGCGTCAGGGTCACTGGCACCGTCTTCGCGAAGGTGGCCGAACCAATGGAGCTCCCACTCGTCGGGCAGCCCGTCGCCATCATTGTCCGCCAGGTCCAGGGAAATGGTGCCGAGGTCTTTTGCCTTACCGGCGCTCAGGGTCAAGGGCGCCTGATATGTGTTGTGGAAATTCTTTGAAACGGTGATCCGATAATTGACGGCTGCGGGCAGATCGCTGAGACTGAATCTGCCATCTGTATCGGTGAGAGCGTCATAAGTTCTTCCGAGATAGCTTCCAGAGGTGACTTCCAGTTGCACTCCCGCGCGCCTGATATTCGCAGAGGAGTCTGTGCTTGTCACCCTTCCGGAAACCGAGCCGGGGTCCGGTGTCAGATAAAAAACCTCCGCGGTCGGTGATAGCGCTGTGATTTCGGCTGTTCGATGTTCCGGCGAGAAATTTGTCGCCGACGCGCCGACGGTGTACGTGCCTTCGGGGAGGAGGAAAGAATAGGTCCAGTTGGCTATGGTGCCGACCAGGGGGGAGATCGTTATGCTGCTTCCCGAAGGAGACCCCGAGGGATCGTTCTGATTTAGCACAAGCACGCTCAGCACACCGTGCGGACTCCACTGCTGAACGCTCATGCGAAGGGGTGTGATCTCATGCTCAGTGAATGCATCGAGCACGATCCCGCGCTGGACTTGACCGCTGCCTGTCCCGCGATACAGCACTTTCCCGCCAGAAAAGTCCCTATCTCCTTGCTCGGCTGCCGGCACATGCACTGTGTAGGTGAAAGAAACGGGGCTTGCAGGCGGCGTAGTCCAGCCAAAGGACATCGTGCCAGTGTCGCCCGCGCTCGGCGTGACGTCCGGTGGGCTGGGGCCTCCAACCGATACGAAGGCCCAACCTGGCGGAGGTGTATCCTCCACCGCTATGACTGTGAGCCTGCCCAGATACTCAATTCTGATCGGCATCTCGTACTCACCCCCGGGAAAGTAAAAGCCAGAAGGAGCACAACCGTCGAGGTGCTTTCGCTCAGCCTTCTTCACTTCAGCCTGCATGTACAACGAGTCCCTGAGGGCTGCCGGAGCTTCGATGAGAGCGAAGTCCACGCCGGTTCTGTCTTCAGGCGCTGTGACAGAAATGGTTGATGCTTCATCGAACTCTGGCGTGCCTGGATAGTACTGACACTCCCATCCGTCAAGACACGCCTCAACCTTGTAGCTACCGGTGGGAACGGCGACGGAGTAAAAGCCAGCCTCATCGGTATCGTCCCCGGCCACAGAATCGCCCGTTGTGGCATTTATAGCTTCAACCCATGCTCCAGCGAGGCGGACCGTGCCGTCGGTCTGGTAGACATACCCACTTATCGTCCCGGCTCGCTGAAGGACGAAGTCAATTCCGCTTATCTCTTCGGGGGTTAACACTGCCACCGGCGAGGCATTCTCCCAGTAGAAGGTTTCAGGGTAGTACTGCCCCAACCACCCCTCGCCTCCAAACACCTGGACTCTGTACGCGCCCGAAGGGACCCAGACCGTGTAGCTGCCGTCGAGGAGTGTCTCTGCAGAGGTGATCCAGTTCCCTGTCTCGAACTCCTCCACGTCAACGCTCGCTCCCGCCACCGGCGTCACTCCATCATCTTCATAAACGTGCCCCGTTATGCTTCCTGCGGGAACCAGAACGAAATCGATTCCGCTGGTTTCTTCTGGAGCCGCCACAACTACCGGTGAGGCCTCCTCCTGGACGGGCACGTTAAAGTAGTATTGATCCAGCCATCCTTCTACGTCGTACACATGCACGGTGTACGTCCCTGACGGCACAGACACTGTATAGCTCCCGCTCGGGAGCGTTTCTGTAGACGCGACCCAGTTCTCGGTCCCGAACTTGTAAACGTCAACGCTCGCTCCCGCCACCGGCGTCACCCCATCGTCCTCGTAAACATGTCCTGCTATGCGACCTGCGGGAACCAGTGCAAAATCAATTCCTCTGGTCTCATCCGGCGCTGACACAACTACTGGCGAGGCCTCGTGCCAGTTCGGCGTGTTGAGGTAATACTGCTCCTGCCATCCCTCAGGCTCGTACACATGCACCGTGTACGTACCTGAAGGCACCAACACCGTGTAGCTCCCGTCGGAAAGCGTCTGCGTACCGGCGACCCAGTTCCACGTATCAAACACCTCAACGTCAACCCACACTCCCGGCACAGGCGTTACCCCATCATCTTCGTACACGTGTCCTGTTATGCTGCCGGGGCGAACCAGAGCAAAATCAATTCCGCCGGTCTCATCCGGCGCTGACACAACTACTGGCGAGGCCTCGTCCCAATCCAGCGTGTTGAGGTAGTATTGCTCCAGATACCTCTCGACTCCGCTGACCGCGACCCTGTAGGTTCCTGTCATGACCCAGAGACTGTAGCCGCCGTCAGCGAGGGTCTCCGCACCGGCGATCCAGTTCCCGGTCCTGAAATTGTAAACGTCAATCCATGCTCCGGCTGCCGGTGTCACACCATCATCTTCGTAGACGTGCCCGGTAATGCTACCGGCGCGAACCAGGATGAAATCAATTCCACTGGTCTCATCCGGGGCTGACACAGCCACTGGTGAGGCTTCCTCCCAGTACGGAGTGCCAAAGTAATACTGTGCCTGCCAACCCTCAATACTGTACACGTGCACAGTGTATGTCCCCGAAGGCACCCAGATAGTATAGCTGCCGTCGGAGAGTACTTCGGTATCGGCGACCCAGTTCCATGTTCCGAACTCATAAACCTCAACCTCTGCTCTCGGCACAGGCGTTACCCCATCATTCTCGTAAACGTGGCCCGTGATGCTCCCTGCACGATCCAAGATGAAATCAATCCCGCCGGTTTCACCCGGTGCCGAAACAGCCACCTGGGAGGCTTCTTCCCAGTACGGGGTGTTCAGGTAATACTGCTCCTGCCAACCCTCGGCATTGTACACGTGCACAGTGAAAGCCCCTGATGGCACCCATATCCCATAGCTACCATTCGGGAGGCTCTGCGTGTCGGCGACCCAGTTCCATGTTCCGACTTCGTACACCTCAATCCAGGCCGCCCGCACCGGTGTAACGCCATCGTCTTCGTAAACATGTCCTGTTATGCTGCCGGCACGAGCGAGAACGACGTCTATCCCAGACCTCTCTTCCGGTACATTAACGGTGACAATCGAGGCTTCACCGAACTCGGAAGTACCGGGGTAGTATTGTCCCACCCACCTGTCGGCATACACCTCAACTTTGAAATTGCCGCCGGGCACGGCGATGGAGTAGAAACCTTCGGCGTCCGTATCATCCCCCGCCACCCACTCACCAGTTGTAGGGTCCAGAGCCGAAACCCATGCGCCACCCAGTGGAACCATCCCGCCGGCCTGGTAAACATGCCCGGTTATCGTGGCGGCCTGCTCCAGAAGGAAATCAATTCCACTGATTTCGTCCGGTGCTGTCACCGTGACCGGCAAGGCTTCCTCCGAATCGAGAGTGCTGAAGTAGTACTGCTCCAGCCTTCCCTCAACGTCGCAGACGTGCACAGTATACGTCCCTGATGGCACCCACACCATGTAACTGCCGTCTGGGAGTGTTTCCGTGTAGGCAACCCAGTTCTCTGTCTCGAAGTCTTCAACGTCAACACTCGCTCCCGCCACTGGCGTCACACCGTCATCCTCGTAGACGTGTCCCGCTATGCGACCCGCGCGGGCCAGGACAAAATCAACTCCGCTTGTCTCATCCGGCGCCGTCACGATCACCGGCGAGGATTGCTCCCAATCGAGGGTGTCGAGGTAGTACTGCCCCACCCAGCCATCACCTCTGTACACCGCTACCATATAAACATCCGAGGGGACCCACAGCGTATAACCACCGTTGGGGAGCGTCTCCGCAGAGGCCACCCAGTTCCATGTCCCGAACTGGAAGGCGTCAACGCTCGCCCCCTCCATCGGCGTCATCGCGTCATCTTCGTAAACATGCCCTGTTATGCTCCCGGCGCGAGCCAGAACGAAATCAATTCCACGGGTTTCATCCGGTGCCGACACTACCACGGGGGAGGCTTGCATCCAGTGAGCGGCATTGAAGTAGAACTGGTCTTGCCATCCCTCAACGTCATACACCTGCACTCTATAAGTTCCTGAAGCGACCGACAGCGTGTAGCTGCCGTCAGGGAGCGTCGGCGCAGAGGTCACCCAGTTCCATGTCCCGAAGCCCCAGAGCAAAACTTCCGCCCCCTGCAACGGCGTGACGCCGTCATCTTCATAAACGTGTCCTGTGATGCTGCCGGCGCCGGCCAGAATGAAGTCTATCCCGGTTCTCTGTTCTGCCGCCGTTACTGTGATGGTCAAGGCTTGTTCAAATTCCTGAGTGCCCGGGTAGTATTGGCCTACCCAACCGTCCGCCTCCGCCCAGAGTTTATAGCTACCGCTCGGGGCAGAGATGGAATAGAGGCCCGTCTCGTCCGTATCATCCCCTGCCACCGACTCAGCGGTCGCCGCATCAATAGCCCAAACATAAGCACCACTGATCGGAACTGTTCCGCCTGGCTGGTAGACGTTCCCGCTGATCATAGCCTCTAACTGGAGAACAGAATCGCTGCCGCTCGTCTCTCGAGAGGCAGTCAGAACGATAGCAGAAGCCTCACCCGGGTCGGGCATGCCTGCGTTGTATTGAGAAGAACATCGATCAGTGTTGGGCACAACGCCATCAGTGAATGTCTTTTCCACTGCATCTGTATCCAAGCGGGCCTTGCTGCGGATGCTCTTGCCCGCACTGCGAAAGGCGACGACTGCTGCGAGTTTTCCTTCTTTGGTGATGGTGGTGCCCGCGAGGGATGCTACTTCGATTCGCCCCTTACTATTGCTCGAAACGGTCTTGACCTCGCCCGATTCTGCGACTATGTGATCAAGATGCTTCTTTGCCAAAACGGGAAGGGAGCAGTCGAAGACGATGCCAAAGACGATCGCGATAAGAAAAATGGACTTGACGAGCGCTTTCGCACCCAGCCTGGCCCAAAAAGGGACAGCTGCCATATCTTGAGGCATCAGGTTTAGGGTTGCTCCCGTTGACCCCATTCCGTCCCGATCGGCGTCACTGGGGACTTTCTTACTCTTGGACTGGCCTATGGACACGGGATCAATCACTCCATGAATGAAACGGACAAGTACGGGTTCATTTTGGAATGAGAACGATAGCACGCGCTCCACTTTCATGCAACGACTGACTCCGAATATGGGGGCGGGCGATCTATCCAGAAGTACGGAATTGCTTGCAAACCACCAGTTGAAGTACATTACCAAACAAGGACTTGAGAAATAAGGAATAGCGTTGTACTTGGAGTGCTCAGGCGAGGAAAGGATAGGTTCTGTGGACAGGTAGTGTCCTGAGCATTTCAGATACGGAAGCTTTAGTCAACAACCATCACGCGCTTTGTAAGCCGTCGCGGAGATGACTTCTGTTTCACGCCCTTTCGCAACTATGGAAAGATTACGGCCACCGAGGAGCCACGTCGTGAGCTGAACGAGGTGCGTTGGCAGGGCCTCGTCGAGTACAATGGCGTTTTTGGTGGGTGTGGGCTTGTATGTATCGACCGTACTGGGAGTTGTGGCAAAGGCGGTTGCGCAAAATCAGGAAAACTGATTTCACCGGTTAGAAAGCACCTCTTTTCGTATGGGGCTGCTTTTTTCTCGGGCACGAGACGTGCCTTGCCATAGTCGTCTTCTATCTGAATGAGCAGACCGTCGCTATCGTAAACGAACTCGCGGGCTGTCGCGCCGATAAGGGCGTTCACGGTGCCCCAATGTCTCCCCGTGTTGTCCAAGATGTATAGCTCACAACCGTCCTCAGAAGGCAGGACGAAGCCACCAAAAGAGGAGCCAGGCACCGGCAGCAGTGTCTGGCGAAACTCCTGACGAAAAGCCTTGACTTGGGCCCTTTACTTGCCTAAACTCTTTCTCAGATAAGAACGGAGAAGCTTGGAATAGTCTCCTTGGATCTTCTGCCTGATCATCCCGTATTGCCTTCCTTCGTTTGCCGGAGGTACCCCTCCAGCTAACGCCACTTTATCCATTCTGATCGGCTCGGGCTTGCTCTCGGACATTTCCAGTGACTCCGATTACGCGGTCCTTTGACACACCGCGCACCGCCTGGAGCATAGCCAACCCATGGAAGGCCTGGAGGCGTTAAGGACTCGAAGGCGTCCGGGCAGCTCGAACGGTGGCAAGTATCTTGCGAAGGAGTTCAGTGGGGCCACCTATCAGAGCAAGTGGCTTTGCTGGGAGGTAACCTTTTCAAACCGTACAGGTTGCCGTGTTATGCCCTCTCTTGACAAGGGGGACGTGGGGTGGGCAACGACAGCCCTTTAGTAGACCGCCGACCATAAGTTTATGGATTCATCGCGATGGAATTTCTTCCATAGATGCGTGGCGACGAGCAAACAAACAGGGCTCACGCGGAAAAGGGCAACTTGAGGCATCTCGAGCTGGAGTCTCAGGCTTCTGATATCAGGTGTGAGGAAGATGAGCGGACGGACTAAACCGGAACATATTGTGAGGACGCTGATCTACTTCCCTATCATCCACACCCAGACAGACATGGGCGCTCTCAGCGACTCGCTTCGGCGGGTGACAGTTCGGAAGCTTGGCGAAAAGGGCTGGAAGCTCAAGGTGAATGCCGTAGAGAAAATGTGGACGCAGATGGAAGGGGTGATTGGGGGCCTCGACCTTTCTAATGAAAAAGTCCGTCTTTACCAGGACGGGTTGCCCGTTTGTGGCCGCGAGGAAGACATCGTCAGAGATTTGGCAGAGGCAGGAAGCCGGAATCATCAGCTCCTGCTGCGCTTGATGGAAAGGGGTGCAAGGATCATGGGAACAGAATCTTCAGAGCTTCTCGTGGAAGAATACGAGCTGGTCAAGCAGTTATTGGATGCACAGGATGACGAGGAAGGAGAAGAGGTTGAGACTCACCTGAAAACCTTGGGCGATTCGTTACTCAAAAAGCGTGATCAGTACATCGCCAATCGCATAAACCGCACTCTTCACTTTGGCGAGACCGGAATCCTGTTCCTGGGAATGCTCCATTCGTTGGAGAACCTCCTCGACGAAGACATCCGGGTAATCTATCCAATCAATAAACCACTCGATCACGGAGTCAAGGGACATGACCGAAAACGGCGGCAGGGTTTTGATCGTAGACGATGAGGAAGACATCTGTGCGATCCTTTCCCGTCTCATGAAAAGAGAGGGGCTTAAGGCTCTGGTGGCTCACGATGCGGAGGCGGCCCTGAAGATGATCCGCCCCCGATCGTCCGATGTGATGTTAGTAGGCATCAAGGTGTGGGGTCTGGACGGAGTGGAGGTGATGAGGCGGGCTAAGAAGCTGGACGCAGACCTTCCGGTTGTGACGATCACGTACCATGCTGCTCGTGATGCGGCTATCGAGGCAATGAGGGCAGGCGCTCACGATTACCTTGCCAAACCTTTTAATAATCATGAGGTGGTCAGCGTAGTGCGTCGGGCTCTGGCCGAACGCGAGCTCAGGCGAAAGATCAAGGGACTATTCAGTCAAATCCAACAAGGCCGTCGTCTTAGGGAAATGATGGGTCCAAGCCAGAGCGTTGGCTGGCTCATTTCCGAAGTCAACCGCGCGGCAAAGTCAGATTCTACCGTGCTCATCTTGGGGGAAACGGGGGCAGGAAAGGAGCTTGTGGCCCATGCCATCCACCAGGCCAGTCGGCGGTCAGCAGCCCCTTTTCTTCCTGTTAATTGCGTCGCGATTTCGGAGACGCTGTTGGAGAGCGAACTATTTGGTCATGAAAAGGGAGCTTTCACAGGAGCAGAGATTCAGAACTCCGGAAAACTCGAGGTGGCCCAAGGAGGCACACTTTTCCTGGACGATATCTCAAACATGCCTCTGGGTTCTCAAGCCAAGCTCCTTCGCCTGCTCCGGGAGAAGAAAGTGTACCGCGTAGGGGGGACCAAGCCGGTGGACGTTGACGTTCGCGTCCTGGTCGCCAGCAGCGAGGATCTCCGACGCTTAAGTGTATCAGGCTCATTCCGCCGTGACCTCTTCTTCCACTTGAGCGGGTTCAGCATAACGGTTCCACCACTCCGTGAACGCAAGGATGACATTCCCTCTCTGGCAAAACGGTTTCTTGACACCACAAACATGGAACTGGGCAAGAGCGTGAAGGGATTTTTGGAATCTGCCGTGGACGCTCTGCTCGCTTACGCCTGGCCTGGGAACGTTCAGCAGCTTCGATCCACCATCCGCCGGGCGGTGCTTCTCGCTGACGACATGATTACCGAAAAGCACCTTGCCATTAACACGGCTCCTGCGGCAGGATCGGCGTTCAGCCCGAAAGCTCTATGGACCCGCAGCAGTGGCCTTTCGCTCAATGAGATTGTTCAGCGAAACACAGCCGCCGTTGAAAGGGAAGCTCTCGTCCAAGCCCTTAACTATACAGGCGGGAACAATGCCAAAGCGGCCAGGTTGCTCAAGATCGACTACAAGACGATCCACACCAAGACAAAGAAATACGGGATTGCAGCAAAGGCAGGTAAGCGTCAGAAAGGAGAAAGGTAGAGATTCTAAACAAGAAAACGCAGTCAAGCTTAATTTTGGGGCCAGTTTGGGCGGCGCACCCAAGGGGCTTATTGATCTTGTGGAGAATCTCGGCGAACTGGCTGCAAGAAGAGGCAAGTGAGCTCATAACCCGGGAGCAGAAACCTCTTGCTCCCTCTGAACCTTAAGACTCGGTCATGTGGAAAGTGGCCGTGCTCAGGGAGCAGAGCCGACGGTCAGTCTTCCTTTTTCGAGGGACAGAGCGTAACTAAAGCAAGACAAGGTTGTTGAAAATGGAGACGATCCTAATAGTTGATGATGATGAAAATGTGCGGACGCTTCTTTCCGATCTTCTAAGAAATGAGGGTTATAGACCAATAGCTGCAGGAAGTGGAAGGCGGGCACTCAGAGAACTCATAAGGCGGTCTCCCAGTTTGGCCCTATTAGACATTAGGCTTCCCAAAATGGATGGGATGAAGCTGTTGGAGGAGATGAAAGGAATTGATAGGGATTTGATCATCATAATGATTACTGGATATGGTGATGTAAGAGGGGCGGTCAGAGCGATGAAATTGGGGGCCTTCGACTACATCACCAAACCTTTTGATAATGAGGAGCTCGTTCTTACGATAAGAAGGGCCCTTGAAGCCCAATATTTAAGCAAGGAAGTAGACGAGCTACGGAAGAGACTGGGTGAAAAAACAGCTATAGAAGAGCTGATGGGACAAAGCCCTCAAATAAGGCAAGTCATAAGCCAGGTCAAAATAATTGCCCCAACCAATATGACCGTGATCCTTCAGGGCGAAAGTGGGGTAGGAAAGGAACTGATTGCTCGGATGATTCACCAGGAGAGCATGCGAAAGAATAGACCTTTTATTGCTATAGACTGCGGGGCCATTCCTGACACGTTAGTTGAAAGCGAGTTATTCGGTTATGAAAAAGGAGCTTTCACAGGCGCAAATGGTCGGAAAGAAGGCCAGTTTGAACGGGCTAACGGGGGCACATTATTTCTGGACGAGATTACGAATCTACCCACGGCCGCACAGGCCAAGCTATTGCGCGTCATTCAAGAGAGGAAATTGCAGCATTTAGGAGGTAAGAGGGAAATAGGAGTAGATGTCAGAATCATTGTTGCAACAAACATCGGTCTTCTTGAGGCTGTGAAGGCGGGCAAATTCAGACATGACCTTTTTCATAGATTAGATGAATTTCATATTGACCTGCCGGCGCTTAGGAAGAGAAAAGAAGACATTCCGATATTAGCCAATTACTTCTTGCGCGAGGCAAAGGAGGAATTCAGAAAGAAGATAGAAGGGTTTTCTACGGAGGTGATGAAGTATTTCCTTGGCTATCATTGGCCAGGGAATGTGAGAGAGTTAAAGAACGTTATTAGAAGAGCGGTATTATTAACCGAATCCGGGCATGTTATGCCTTCCGCTGTGCCTACCGATATAACTAAGGCACGGGGCGAAATTGATGTGGACGTGGCTTTTACAAAGGGATTGCCATTTGAGGAGGCGACCAAGAGGGTTCAAAGAGAGTTGATTAAGAAGGCCCTTGAGCAGGCTGGCGGAAGTAAGACAAGGGCAGCGAAAATCCTGCATCTGAATAGGAAGACCCTCTACCGTAAGATAAAACGCGTGGGGTTGTGACAGTTCTGTCCCGTGTCCCAAATCTGACCCATCCTTTGAAACGTCTTTTCTGGCTGACAACGGAACCTGAGAGATTCTGCCCGCACTTTTCGTTTCCTAACCTCTTGCTAATGAAAATAATGGGAGACTTGCCACATCATTGTTCGGTTCCGTTGGCTTGCGGCACACTTGTTGCTCACACAGATTTCCTGACTATTTCTTAGAGGCGTGACCCGGATGCCCGACGGATGAAGGGGCAGTCAACAGTGCCGGGGGGCTAAAGCAAGTTTGGGGGAAACATTTGGTCTGTTTCAGTTAGCTTGTTGGTAGCCCTTTTGGAACTGTTTCCCAAGTCCATCCAATTCAGAAAAACCTGCCGGGACGATCGAGTCCCTGAAATTATCAAGCAGGGGGTGCTCTCCAAGTGTGAAGTGCTTGCGGAGGGCACCCTTTTTGTATGGGGTCGTTAACGTAGGCTACTCCCCCGGAGTGGCATGGTTCAAGTTTTATAGGAGCGTGCCTGGGGGATAGCTTTTCAGTGGCAGGAAGTGGCCCGGAGGTCTGGCAAGGGGCTACGTTTGATCGCCGTTTCCCACAAAATGGCCTTGGCACTGAGCCCTCTGGTCAAGGTGGGATGGAAAGGATTTCCTGGACACGCTCCTTGCTGGGAAGTTCGTAGGCATCACCACTGAGAAATAGATAGTTGAGGTTCACCGCTCCTCACGGAAAAAAGCGGAATCCAAAGAGGAAAGGAGGTGTAAGAGATGGCAGTAGAGAAGGCGATTGCTTCTTCCAGCTTGGTGGAAGTGGTAGACCGGATTCTGGACAAGGGCGTCGTCATTGATGCCTGGGTGAGAGCTTCACTCGTTGGTATCGAGCTGTTGGCGATCGAGGCCAGAGTCGTGATCGCGTCTGTTGAGACCTTCCTGAAGTATGCCGAGGCGGTGGGCTTGCTGGCCGAGGCTGCGGCGTAAGGTCTCAGGAGGCTAAGAGGTTCTCAGGATATCCTCAAGGCATAGAGGCGTGGCTTCGCAGGTTACAGCCAAGCTGCCCCTCTGTTTCGAAGCGCTCCCTGAGCATATCTTGAATCTCTTTTGCGGTGGAAGTGAGAGAAAAAGTGAAGGAAGACAAGATAATCCAGGGCGACGGATACAGATATATAGTTGACCACATCCTCGATTCCTATGAGGCGAGGGTGAAGGTGGTCGGGCAAGTGATGAAGGAGACCACCGCACTTTTACGGCGCCTGAGCGAAGAGCAGACACAGATGGCCTCTCACCTACGCGATCTTCTGGCGAAGAAGGAATCCTTGAGGAAGAAAGATTTTGATTCGCTCCTGACGGACGTAGTGGCTCAGAACTCGGATAAAGAAAAAGAGGTAAATGAAGTCCTGGAAAGTTACCAAAAGGAGCAAGGGGATGTGATCGCCAGGTTTCGGAACATACTCACGGGCAATGAGAAGATCAAGTTGAGCGATTTTAGAGTGTTAAGCAAGAAAATCTTAGGGCTGCTGGACAAAAGAGAAAAAGAAATCAGTGACCTATTAAGGAGTTTTCACATAGAGCAAGAAGAGGTTGCCGCGAGTTTACGGAAACTTGTGGAAAAAGGTGATCAGGTAAGGACCAGGGATTTCAAGGCGGTGATAGAAAGTCTAAAGCTCCGGCGGCTCGAGAGAGGAGGCGAGGTTGGGCAACTCCTGAACACTCTGGGAAACGTTCAGGATGAGGTGAAGTTGCGCTGGCAAAAAGTCTTAGAAGGCTACGTATAACGCGAGAAACGTGAGAGGAGGAGGAAATGGACGGTTACAGAGGCTTAGCGGAAGATGTCGTTAGCATGCGGAACGACCGGAGAGCGCTCGTTTCGAATGTGGCGACAGAATGCTCGAACTTGATGGCCGGATTCAAGAGAGAAGACAGGGCCAGAGCAGCCGAGGTTGAGGCTGTTAAAGGCGACGTTGCCAAGCTGATAGGTGACTTCGCCAGCGAAGACGCCCGGAGACAGGAGAGCAATGCCGCACTCATCGAAGAAACCAAGAAGCTCGTGCAGAGCATTGCCAGTGAAAATGCGGAGATCCGCAAGGCAGTTACCAACCTTCTCGGCGAATACGACAAGGAAGACACGGCCAGGGCGGGCGAAGTGAAGATTTTGCGGGACATAACTGCGAAACTGATGGGCGACTTTGCCAATGAAAGCGGGGAGAGACGGAAGGAAATTGCCACGCTAATGAAGGAGCTGGCTACTCAGGACAGGGCGAGGGCTGAGGACGTTGGCAGGCTCTCAGCGGAGGCCGCTAAGCTCTTAAAGGATTTCGCCGCCGAAGACAGAGAGAGGGCATCTGAAATCGCTAACCTCATGGCGGGTTTTGACTCAGAGGACAAAGCCAGAGCTACAGACGTGGCAGGCCTTAGAGCTAGCGCCGGAGAGGTTGTAAGCGGTTTCAGAAAGGAGTCGGCTGAGAGAGCTGCGGGATGGAGAGACTTCCTGAGAACGGTTCAGGCGGCAAAGGAGGGAAAGCCAGCAAGGGTCGCCGAGCCAGTTGCTGAGGCAGCGCCAGAACCGATCGAAGTAGCGGAAGAAGAGGAAGCCCCGGTTGAAGCGGAAGCAAAGGCAGAGGCTATGCCAAAAGAAGTGAAGGCAGCACCCAAGTCAAAGTCCAAGCCAAGGTCTAAGCCGAAAAGGAAGACCACGGCGAAAAAGAAAGGCTAATCTTCGGCTAAGGCACGGTAAGCCAGAAGAGAAATCAAGTTCAAGACAAACCCAGAGTTGAGGAAATGAGAAATGCCCCAAGGAAAGACTGTCACCAAGCCTCGGACCAGCTCTGCCACCTGCGCCTACTGCCACGGAGCTGGCATAGACCCCTTTGGAATTCTCTCTGAACTCTCCACGTGCCAGGTGTGCGGTGGAAGCGGCAAGGTATCCGTTGAGAAGCCGACCATAAAGTGCACCTTCTGCGGCGGGACCGGCATTTTTCCCGACAGAAGACTCACCTGCACCGCCTGCATGGGGAAAGGTGTGGTGAAGGCCGTGCAGAATCCGAACACGTGCCCTGATTGTGAGGGCACCGGGGAAAGCACAAGCACGCCAGGCCTTTGGTGCATTAGATGCAAGGGTAAAGGCGTAATCGAGGGTTAGGTCCAGCCTCAGCCTCCTCGGGGGTTGATGTCGAAGGGCACTCTACCCTCCCGTAGAGGCGAGAAGAATGGTAGTGCTACACCGTATCGTCGGAGGAATGAACAAATCAGGTAGAGGATGTCTATTGAAAAGAGCATTAAGGAAATGGGGTAGCCATGATAGCACCGAGTGTTGATGAGATGACCACGGTACTGGAGCCGCGGCCATTACCGAACTTTGTCGAGACACCTCAAATAGAAAACACGACCGGGAGGGCATTAGCCTATATCGAAGGAGGTTTCCCGGTCCACTTCAGGGGAATCTCGGGCTCCGGAAAGACCACATTGGCTATGCACGTAGCGTCAAAGATAGGGCGGCCGGTGATTATGATCCACGGAGATGAGGAGTTCTCTACCTCGGACTTGGTTGGTGGCGAGTATGGGTACAGGCTCCGAAAGACGGTAGATAACTTCATCCGCTCCGTATTGAAGACAGAAGAGGACATGCGGAGAACGTGGGTGGATAACCGGCTGACCGTAGCCTGCAAGTACGGGTTCACGCTGATCTACGACGAGTTCACCAGGTCCAGGCCGGAGGCAAACAATACTCTTCTGTCCGTTTTGCAGGAGAAAATGCTGGACCTTCCCGCCGCACGGCAGAGTCGAGAAAGCTATCTCAGGGTAGACCCGAACTTCACGGCTATATTCACGTCCAACCCGGAAGAATATGCCGGCGTGTACAGAAGTCAGGATGCTCTCAGAGATCGGATGGTGACCATTGACCTGGACTATTTCGACAGAGAGACGGAAATCGCCATAACCTGCGCCAAGACAGGACTGCCAGAAGACCAGGTAGAAAAGATAGTTGACGTTGTCAGGGCATTGAGGGAATCGGGTAAGTGTGAATATCAGCCCACGGTTCGAGGCTGCATAATGATAGCCAAGACTTTGATGATAAGGGGCGGCATTGTAGCCAGAGATGATCATATATTCAGAGAAACGGCGATAGACATACTCTCATCAGAAACCTCAAGGACGGGGAGTAGGAAAGAGAAGGAAAAGACTGTAGAACTGATTAATGAGATAACAGATAGGATACTGTTGTGACATCGAGAAGTCAGGAAGGCGATCTGCCAAGGCAGTCGAAGGACTCGTCGCTCGTGACTTCGAGTCTATCAGTCCAAGCAGAATATCGAGGAGGGATAGAGATGACGCTGATTAGAGGGTACTCAAAAGTTGATGAGCAGGGTCGGATTCCCATTCCCAAGAACATGGCCAGGGAAACCGAGCTGAAGCCAGGACAGTTGGTAGAGATCAAGCTGCACGGGCCAAATATGGCTCAGTATCTGGTGATCAAACCCCGGAAATCCGCCAGATAAAAGCGCCCGAATGGTCGAAGGTGCCATGGTCTGTTGACAGACCGAGCGCTTAACCATGTGGAAAGCCACAGAGAGAAGAAATAATGAGCTCGAAAGAGAAAGCCAGAGAATTATTCCCCTGGGATGACGAAAAAGAGAAAAGGAAGCCTCAAAGAGGCGCCGGCATACCTCCGAAGACGAGCTTGCGCGCTAAAATCCGTTCCAGACCCAGGGGGGCAGGGCAGGAATATCTTGATATGTACTTGTTGGCGAAAGAAAAGGATAGATTGGAGAAATATGGCAAAAGTTTGGGTAAGTCTCAGGAGATAGCGGCCGATAGTTGGAGAGATATGACCAAAGAGCAAAAAAGGACGATCTCAAAGCTCCCCGAACATGCTGAGAGAAAGGAGACCCGACGAGAAAAGAGGGAGGTAAAGAAGGAGGAGAAAACGCTGCCCCGTAACGTCAAAACCGTGGATTGGTCCTACTGAGGATCTTCTAATCAGGAGAGAATTCGATGGCCTTATCAAAACAGGGTAAAGGATGGGATTGGGAACCCGTGGCCTTAGACAGTTTGGGGAGATCGTACGGCAGCAGCGGCAAGCTCGGCAAGCTGCTTTATGAAGAGGCCTATGATTGTGGTTTCTGTAGAGGAACGGGCCAGCGGCCGATGGGATCAACGTGCCCCGTGTGTAAGGGGCAGGAGAAGGTCGTTGTGCAGCCACCAGCGGTGATATGCGCCTTCTGCAAAGGTAGGGGAGAAGAAAAGCCACGGTCAATTATTACCTGTACGGCATGTAGGGGAAAAGGGGTGGTTTCGGTTCAGGAGCCCATCAAGATTTGCCCTGCCTGTAAAGGTAGGGGGAGGCGAATAGGAAGCAGCCTATATTGTATGGGCTGTAAGGGTAAAGGCGTAGTCACAGTAAGGACTGATAAAGGCGGCGATGGTTCCGCGGCTATAGGGCGCCCCAGCGGCAGCGAATGGGAAGCGCTGGAGATCATACATGAGCTGGGAAAGGCGGGCAGGCACGGTGTAGGAGGCAGGATGCACGTGGGCCCTGCCTATGCGGATTATGTATGCAGGTCCTTGTTAAACAAGGGCCTCATAGAAAGATCGAACGGAGATGTGTTCGTTCTAACTGAAGGTGGAAAAAAGATATTTGAGAACATCGAAGCAGAGAAACCGAAGGCGAGAGAAATAGAGAAAGCAGAACCGGCACACAAGGAAGAAGTCGGTGTAAAGGAATGCATGGAATACAAGATACCGTAGGCGAGGAGGAACCGTGTCCGGAACAGGAATAAGGAGAGAAGCCCTAAGAGAGATAGCCAGGGAGAAGGCCTGGCTGGGCGGGAGGATTCCACGAAAGCCCTCGCCGGAAGAGGCGAGAAAAGAAAAGAGCATACCTGCTCCAGAGGGAAAACGGAGGGAGCTGCCCCAGGAAGAAGGGATAGCCTTTCAGCAGGCTTCGCCCGAGCAGCTTGTTGTCGAAGACAGAGGGGGAGACGATTCTTCGTCGGGTTGGGTGCAGTTCAGGCCTTGGGAAAAAGATGGAGCAGAGAAGAAGCCAAGAAAGATCAATACGGCGACCATCTGGTGTGCGGCAAAGAAGATGATTGCCAGAGAATGGCGAAGGGCTCGGGGAATAGAAAAGAGAGATCCTCGCGTAGAGCATTTGGAGCGTGAAGCTTCGCTATGGAGAGAGAAGAAGGAGGCCGAAAGGATAAGACAACAAGAGGCCAGGAGAAGGTTTGAGGAACAGAAGCGAAAGTTGGATGAAGCGCTCGCCATAATCGGACAGAGGATACTTGAACACAAAGACAATCTGACTTCTGACGGAGCCGCGGCCTTAGTTGAAGATGCTATGCAGGAGGTTGGCGAGGTATATGACGTCCAATGGAAACCGGATGGATGTGATATCTGGATCGAGCCCTGGGAGGAGATGCGGTCCCGTCGGGATGGTCAACTGCCAACCGTATATAAGATAGAAATAAACGGCGAGCTGGAGATGACCTCTTATGAGTTAGTTGATGATGAGGAGATAAGGCGTGCGCTGAAAACGGAGATCTTAGGCAAGCGGCTTGCCCGAGGCCTGAACGACGAACCCCTGGGAACGGACGACGGGGAGATCACGGATGCGGTTGAGAAGAAGGTGGATGCCTTAGGACGCTTAGTGGATATGAAGAAGTGGAATGGCAATGGATGGCTTGTCGTTCTTGAGCCCTGGGAGGAGATGAGGGTACGCAATATTCAAAGGAAAGGCAAGGGGCCGGTTAAGACCGAGTGCATTCTTGTTAAGGTAGTTGATGGAACAATCATCACGGCTCCTGTTAGAGAAACTGAATCATCGAAGAGAACAGAAGAAACCGAACGTGAATTGACACACACCAGCAAAGGGTAGGAGGGAAAGATGCCAGTTGACACGATAGCAGAGGTCCAGGCCATACGGATAGCGAAGGAACAGCCAAATGTCGTTATTACCCCCCACGTAAAGGACATCATTGGGCGTGCGTTGTTATACCTTAGAGCTGGTTTCCCTATTAACCTTTCGAGTCCGTCAGGTATGGGGAAGACAACCTTAGCTATGTATGTCGCAGCTCAGCTTGAACAGCCGGTAATCCTCATTCATGGTGACGACGAGTTCGTTACGTCTGATTTGGTGGGGGGAGAGCACGGCTATCGAAGAAAGAAGACCGTGGATAATTTCATCCACTCCGTCTTGAAGACTGATGAGAAGGTCGCGGGGACGTGGATAGACAACCGTTTGACTGTCGCCTGCAAGCGCGGGTTTACACTTGTTTATGATGAGTTTACGAGGTCCCGGCCTGAAGCGAACAATGTGTTGCTTTCGGTCTTAGAGGAGGGGATTTTAGATTTGCCGGCCGCCAGGGGCCAAGGG
>Ga0114930_10000451_pt1 | contig 43000 bp, 35 predicted proteins | sample AnhtaG_FD_87300 | JGI IMG/M metagenome (GOLD analysis project Ga0114930, IMG submission 87300) | Deep subsurface microbial communities from Anholt, Denmark to uncover new lineages of life (NeLLi) - Anholt_01485 metaG | ecosystem: Environmental > Aquatic > Marine > Oceanic > Sediment | place... | reverse complement strand
GAGAAATAAAACGCCTTAAGTATTCGAACGTGTTTGCATCAAATTCTTCTACAAGAAGTCGATTCCTGCCGTCGATTTCATACAGTTTGTATTTTACGATGTTCTGGTTTTCCACATTTGCTTCCCAGGTGAGTTGATGCAAGTACTCCCGGTAAAAAAGGGCTCTATTTTCGAGGACTTGGCCTACAAAATTTGATGGCGCTTTTATGGGATGGAGAACCTGGAACTTATCATACCAAACTTCACGATTTGAACCAATTCCTCCTCCGTCTTCCCAGACAACATGCATCAAAAAGTCCCCATCGATCCAAACTCTTGGCTGACCGGCTTTTCCATTTCCAGGGGCAACTTGGACAGGCAAATCCCATTCCTCGTTAATCTTCTTAAGAACGTAGAAAAGAGTATCCACATTATTCTCTGTCTGGATGAAAGCAGCGGAGAAAACAGGATTGCGATAGCGCATTTCTCCCCACTGTAAAGGAGCATTATTGTCAGAGATAATCTCTTCAGTTCCCCACGTAGTCCCTGTTTTTTTTCTGTAATAAAAATTTCCATCATCGGCGCTCCAAACAATGTGCACATTACTCTCGTCATCAACCTCTATTTCGGGATAAAAAGCTGAGGGAGCAAGTTGAGTCTCTTGGAAGTCTTTCCAGTTGATCCCTCTGTCTCCCTCCTTATAATAGAGTTGCCAAGGCTCACCAATCGGACTTCCCTGCATATAGGAACAGTACACTCGTTCGTTCTTAACCTTAAAAGCAGGGTATATACTTGTCTCAAAAGCATTCCAGGAGATACGTTGGTAAAGGCTAGGCCAGGAAGAGCTTTCGACATTTTTGTACTGCATTACGATATCAGATCCGATGTATTTGCCCCCATTTTTGTGGAACCAAACAATATATATCATATCATCTTCGATGTCGATTTTATTCCAAGCCGAATTGGTATTGCTTAGCCAAACCATGGATGGGGTTGACCACCCTTCTCCTGGTGTGTAGACAGCATGGTAAATATCTCTATTCGCATCAGTATCGCCATCGGAATAACTGAGATGGAAGTTCCCATTTGAGTCCACATCGAGGTTTGGAGTAAAAGTCTCATATTTTGTAAGTCCTGCATTCTGCGGGCCTGACCAAAGGTTGTTTTCATTGACGTTGTAATAAATGTTTCCGCTTTCAGAGCCTTCCAGACTGTTCTCACACCAAACGACGAGTATAATCCCATTCTGGTTCACGGCTACGGCTGGCCGGACAGATTCAGAAGATGATATCGAAAGATTCTCTTCACTGTGGACAAACAAGATCATGCAGATGGATAAAAGGAAAACCGTAAAAAGTTTGTGTGATTTCATGTTTATCTCCCTGAAAATTAAGCAACTATCGTAGCTAAGATTATTTGTTTTGTCAATGATAAATACTTCATAAATTTAAGCGGGAATCTTGGCTCGAGAATGACAAATCAAAGGGAATTCCCTGCGATTCTCTTCAGCAAACATCAGGAGATAAAAATATCACAATAAAAATGTTGAGATTTATTGCCATGAAACAGAAGCCATACGACAAAAAGCATGCGAGACAGGAAAAATCTCCATTGATCACCACATTTTTTTTTGATATAAACAACAAAAATTCTCAACCTGTTATAATATAGCAAGAGAGGAAAATTTTAATGTTGGATCCATTAAAAAATAAAATTCAGTTATTTCTTTTCTTTTTTCTTTTTTCTTTTTTGATTTCCTGTTCAAAGAGCGAATCTGTTTATATTAATTTTGTCAATATGTTCCCCTATTTAGATAAAGAATATGAAACAACTGCTATTGATTTTGGAATAGATGATCAAAGTGACGAAAAATATCTGGTTAAAGGGTGGGGCGTTCCTAGGAATAATAATAAAAAAACATTTCGATGGGCCGTAGGATCTGAATCTACTATTCATGTATATTTCACTTCTGTTACAGACAAAGTCGCTGAGATGGAGTGTATTCCATTCAGCCCAAAAGATTCTTCATTCCCAGGAGGCAATGTATCCAAACTCTATCAGATAGGGAATATCTATATTAATGACAGGTACTTGGACAAAATAGATTTTGTAGAAAGAAGAAATTATTCCCTTCATATACCATCAAGTATTCTGAGTTATGGGTCTAACTCTATAACCTTCAGGTGGAAATATGAGTATAGGGAAGATATGAAAAAACCAGGGATTCGCTTCTGTTCTTTGAGATTTATGGATGAAACTCAGCGTTCCAAAATTAATAAAAGTGATAATAAGATATCTGTTAGCAATGATAAAGCACCTATGGTTATAGTTCCTCCGGGTGGAATGTTGGAATACTATGTTGACCTTCCAGAAAAGTCATTCCTAAATTTTGGCCTATTCACTAACGGGAAATTCTACAAAGATTCAAAAATACACATAGCAATTTATGGAGACAATGGGAAGAGAATCATTCAAGAATATATAAGCGAAGAATTAAATAATCAAAAAGAATTCAAAATAAATCTAAATTCGTTCGCTGAGGAGACGGTGAAACTAGTTTTTTCGAACAGTATCGAGAATAATCCAAAGTTTGTGATCTCTTGGATAAATCCAGTTATTTACTCAACTTTTCGGAAGAAATTACCCTCATTTTGGGAACCGGAGGAGAGGAAAACCCTAAAAAAGACCGCTGGGGAGGAAGAGAAAGAGCCAAAAAAAAATAACGTATTTATTTATTTAGTAGATACATTAAGAGCAGACCATTTAAGTTGTTACGGATATAAAAGAAAAACCACTCCCTTTATTGATGAGTTTTCAAAAGATGGAATTCTTTTCAGGAATTGTTTTGCAAATGCTTCCTGGACGAGCCCGGCTGTTGGATCTATCCTTACAGGTCTTTATCCCAATAAACATAGAGCAGAAAACAGAAAGGATAAGTTGTCTGAGAAAGTAGCGATGCTTTCAGAGATTTTACAATCTAATGACTATTATAATATTCATATTGCCACAAACCCACATATAACTAAGGAATTTAATTTTATTCAAAGTGTGGATTTTTATACGGCGCATCCAATTCGGAATAATTCTTCTGAATATGTTAATTCTGTTTTCTTTCGATTGATTGAGAAGAATCCGGATTTAGTGAAAAGACCAATTTTCGCATATTTACATACAATGGATCCCCATTATCCTTATGCTCCATCAGATCCTTTTTTAAAATTTAAAAAGAAAGATAGGGAGAGAGAAAAACTTTCCTTAAACAAAATAATTTTAAAAAAGACCCAGAACAAGCTGACGAAAGAGGATGTTGATTTTCTTGTATCCTTGTATGATTGCGAGATTTTACAAAACGATTACCACTTTGGAAAATTTGTTGATTTTTTGAAAGAGAAAAAACTATATGAAAATTCTATCATTGTGTTTATTGCAGATCATGGTGAGCAATTCGATGAGCATGGGGGCTTAAAACATGGTCACAGTATCTACAATGAGGAGATACACGTTCCTCTCATAATAAAATTTCCTAATAGTGAATTTTCTGGCCTTCGATCTAAACTTTTTGTTAGTCAAGTTGATATATTGCCTACCATTCTTGATTATCTATCAGTAAAGAATTCATCAGAGACTGATGGCATGAGTCTTTTATCTTTATTAGAAAATCCCGGATTAGAGAGGACTCTTTTTATAAAGGAAAATTTAGATGAGTACAATTTTGTAGGTTTTATCAATAATTCAGATAAAATGAAAAACATAGTTAGATATAAAGATAAAAATTATACGCATGTAATAAACCATGAAGTATACAACATGAAGGAAGATTTCTATGAATTAAATGACCTTTATAAAGAAAAAAGCTTATTTTTTACTAGATCCACAAAGTTTAAGATAGATAGCATTTTAGAGAAGATGGAAAGATCAGCATTAGAGAGAGAAGAAGGGGTGGATTACAAAAAATTGGATCCTGAGACCATCCGTGCTTTGAAAGCTCTTGGATATATAAAGTAAACCAATAAATTTCTCTGCCAATATTTTTCAGAAGTTAGTCCAAAGATTAGACTTACGGCAGATTTCAAAATATCGATTTCTTTATACTGATTTGGTTGAGATAGCTTGTTATATTGAGGACTTCTGAGGTATAGTAAAAGACATCCTTGGAGTTTCATACTAAACACAGTGCAAGACGCAATATGCATAATAAAACTTTCATTATAAGATTTTAAAAGATTCAATCGGCTTTTAAAAACAATCGTATTTTGTAACTTTGGAAAAAATTGTGAAGAAACGGCATCGGATATTATAATCAAGTTTTAAAATATTTAAAAAGCGATTGCAATATTATTTTGTGAGGCAAAATTGAGGGCAAAGGTATCTGGTTATTTAATAAATCACAAAAAGCAGGCGACTATATTTATATTTATTTTTTCTTTACTGATTCGTATGTCTTTGTTGATACCTGTATGCAAAAACAATACTGAGATTAAATTTGATGAAAAGGCATATTATTCCAAAGCGGATGGATTTTATTCAATATTAAAAGATTTGATTAAATTCAAATCTCCTCAGCCAAGAGATGTAAAAAAAGCGTATGGGGGAGGAGTTCGGCCACCAGTTCATTCGCTTATGTTGGCCATTGGATTTTTATTTTTTGGGAAAAGCATTTTTGTCGCTCGTGCAATTATAGCGATAATTTCGGCCATGACCACATCCCTAATTTTTCTTCTAACAACAAAATTAGCAAATAATACTGCAGGAATTTTCGCCTCTCTCATTCATCTTTTTTATCCCAGCTTTCTTGCATTTTCACATTTGCTCTGGTCGGAAACAACGTTTATTTTTTTCCTAATACTTGGCGCTTATTTAACCATTTTGATCACGGAAAATGCGGTTATAAAAAAAAGGATTTTCTATGCAGTTTTGTTGGGAATTGTATTAGGTCTTTTGGCCTTGACCCGAGCCGCTTCAATGCCGTTTTTAATAATTATTCCTTCCTGGATTTTTTTCAGTATAAAAAATAAGCGGGATAAAATAATTATTCCTATGATTATAGTCATCACATTTTCTTTTATCATATCGCCGTGGCAATACACTCTAATTAAAAAAGAGAAACGGTTCGTTCTGTTTTCAACTTTTTCCTACCGGAATTTGTATATTGGGAATAACCAGTGGGTGAGAGAGGGCATGCAGTTTAACCCTCAGGAAGAAAGCACACAGCCGCGCGATACTATGCGAGAATATGCTAGAAAGCATTCCATCATAAAAGAACAAGCTGCAAAAGAGCTTGCGTTAGAAGAAATCACCTCCCATTTTGGGAAATTCTTAAAAAGATCATTCAATAAATCATTATTGCTCTGGACCTTTGATTTTTTCCCTATTCGTCATCTTGTGAATGTGGTTTATCCACCCATGTCCGATTTTTTCGTTCTGTTTATTTCGATCATATTCGCCATGAGCTACATTTTTTTATTTATATTTGCATTAAAGGCATTTTTCATTCAAGAGTTGCAGTTAAAAAAGAAAGCTCTTTTTCTTGTTCTGGTGATTGCCGGAATGTTGCCTTATATTGTGGCTTTTGGACATACTCGATTTAATTTACCTCAGGTTGCCCTTTTGGTTCCGATGGCAGGATATGGGATGGCAAAATATAAACAAAAAAACATTTTGTCTACCCTGATTTCAATTGTTGCCGTCATTTGTCTGTGTGCAATATTTTTTCATACATACAATAATTACATCCATAAATTATTGCGTCCCAGCAGTTACTATAGGGGATCGATAAACGTTATGGATAATGTATTCAGAACAGAGACAAACTTCAAAGATGTTATTAAAGTAAAAAGAAACAATCCCAAATATGTTGATGTGCTCACTTTGAAAATTTTGAATGAAAAAAATTATTCCTTTCTATATAAAAAGGATAAAAAGAAGAAAAGGATAAGACTTGATCGAAATATCAAGACGATATATATTTATTCATCGAATCCGACAGAACCTCTGCTCCTCTCCTTCTATTCCAAAAAACAAAATAAATCTGTTGAACTTACGCCCGTCTCAAAAGATTATTGGAATAAATTTCAACTGATTAGCATTGATAATATTGAATTGAGCTGGATTGGTGGAGACTAAGGGCAAAATCAATGGCAAGATTTGTTGGTCATCCCAAAATTGACGGAAAAAGTGATTAAATGATAAAATCCTTCTGACTTCAAATAATTATAATAATTATTTGAAATGCACTGTTTCACAACAAAGACCCACTCGTTTCTAAACTCGAATGGAGCATAGAATGATATTGTTAAAAAAGAGGATGTTCTTATCGATCGGGATTGTGCTAGCCCCGATTTTCTTTTTGGGCGGTTGTACAAAGAAGCTTGAGCCCAATGTCGTTTTGATCGTTATCGATACACTCAGAGCCGATCATCTTCCTTTTCTCGGTTACGAAAAAAACACATCACCCTTTCTTACTGAGATCGCTTCCCAGAACATTGTGTTTGAAAATGCTTTCTCAGCATCTTCCTGGACAGCACCATCTACAGCCTCTATCTTCACATCACTTTATCCCTTCCAGCATGGGGTTGTTATGGGCATGGCCGCATCAAAAGGACATGAGATTGAAATAAATCGTATTCCCGAAGAAATAAAAACAATTACTGAAGTTCTCAAAGAAAACGGCTATGCAACCTATGGTGTTGCTGAGAATATCAATATCGGTAAAAAGATGAACTTCACTCAGGGTTTTGATAGGTTTAAAAAATTCCCATATCCGAAGAACAGGATAAACCAACAGCTGATGGATTGGTCCGAAGAAATGAAATCCAAGAATAAATATTTCCTCTACATCCATTACAATGACCCCCATAAGCCCTATCATCGAAGATCTCCATGGTATGAAAAAACGGAAAATCCAAGGGATGATCTTGTTTCTCGGTATGATAGTGAAATTAATTATGTCGATGAAAAAGTCAAAGGATTGTATGAATTTTTCGCGTGGGACAGGAACACTCTTCTCGTAATAACCGCTGATCACGGAGAAGAATTTTGGGAACATGACTCCCAGGGACATGGAGGCACACTTTATTCTGAAGTCATTCACGTTCCCCTTATTGTCCAGTTTCCCGGGGAAGATAATGTTCGAAAGAGAATACCGGAGAATGTCAGCAACATGGATGTTCTGCCCACAATAAGGAGTTACCTCGGCATAAAAAGCAAAGAAGTTGAAGAAGGGATTGATCTAGTGCCTCTCATTCGTGGAAAAGGAAAATCTAATTCTGGAAGACACATCTTCTCTCACCTGGATAGAACCAGACAGAAAAAGGGAGATCTAAAGTCCATTGCGACGATTTTTGAACAGTGGAAGCTGATTTTTAAAACGGAGGGGGGAAGTGAACTTTTCAATTTGAAGGAAGATCCGATGGAGAAACTCAATGTTTACGAAAAGAACATTGAGATGGCCGGCTTGTTGCTGTCTGAATTCATGGAATTTGAAAAAAACTGCAAGAAGTTCAGCCAGAAAAGAGCAACGGTGACATTGGATGAGAAAGAATTAGAAGAGTTGAGAGCCCTAGGTTATATTAAGTAGCTAAGAGGAGAGGAAGAATATAAACACTCAGGATAAATCTGTGGAATTCGATAAAAAATTGATAGAAGTGTTGAAATCCTCAGGACACGTGCATTAACCACCACGGTCTTTTTTCAAAAAAGGCGCAATTGTAAAAAATGAATCATCTGTTAACAAGGTCATTTTCTCTAATACAACTCCTGTATTGGGGAACATGATGTTTCCTTGAGAATCCCTTGCAAGCAGCAATGATTTGTATTTTGTGTCAAAATGCAAGATCCTTTTATCGGCTAAATGTATCGTTAGCCTGTTAACTCCTGGCGTCACAACAAACTCTTTGGAATTTATAGAAACAACTTGTTTAAAGCGATTTGTCCATATCGTCGAGTCGAAATTAAAGAAAGAGTATACTTCGCACTCTAAGGTATGGACTGAGGGATCTAAGATTGTCAGCTCCAACCGTTCAACGGGCAGGCCCCTGACGTGTTTTCTTGTTTCGTCTCTCATCGGAGTGAACACAAGAGTATCTTGTATATCCGATACCAGCAAATGTTTATTCGAGTGAACATCTGGAATTTCCATCTCGCCGCAACTAAAAACAGGCATGTTTAGATAATAAATATATTTCTGATACGTTCCCTGATCAATTCCGATGGATTGGGGAAGGATGAAGGTTGAGCTTTCTTGAGAAAAATCCAGGGGAAAACTTATTTGGTGATCGCCTTTACGCAAGACATACCGCCAATCTCTCAATTCTTGTTTCGTAAATCCTTGAACCGTCGGATCGTTTGAATACGGGCTTACTAAGGTTATCCGCCCTCCTTGGATAACGGGCTCCTGGATGTCTGAAAGTTGTTCCTTAAAAAATAAAAATGAAGATCTGTTTTTTGCCATGTACCTTTGTTTTAAGTTTGAATTAAGAAATCCAAAAAAGGCAGGGGAGAGATTTTTCGAAAAATTAGTGTAAAGGGTGTATTTTCTTGAAGGAAGTTCTCTCGTACTGAAAGAGATGTTGAGGTCATTCAGGGGAATGCTGGCCGATTTTGAAGAAGGAGCAAGAAAGGCTTTGTTGGTTGAGTCCCACAATTGACCGAGCCTCAGGGCGGAGGGATAGTACTTGGAAAAAGTGAATATGCCTTCTGGACGGGCTGCTGTTGGGGCCGTGATTAAAAGTTTCTCTTTTTTTACGAACGGCGACAAACGTATGGTATCCCAGTAATTTCCGAGAATAATGGCCTCTTCTGTGTTTTCTAGAGCAATGATATCTTGGTTGTTTTTTTTATGAGATGTTTTCAATTCAGGATAACGAATGGCTGTTTTCCATGCAAAAAGACTGATGAACACAAGAATAAACAGTATTTTTGTTTCTCTTTTTTGGAATATTTTAATCTCCTGAAGGGCCTGTATCAGTATCAATACAGTAAATATGGAATACAGCCGGTAGTGTATAAGGTAGCGTGGTGTCGGGGGATAGCCGGAGAGAATCAGAAAAATCAAATTCGCTAGGATAAAAATCGGTAGGTATAGTTTTTTAAAATCTCTTTTTTTGATAAAACTCAACACCGAATAGCAGAAGCCAAAAACAAAGAACAAAAAGAACGCCATTGCAACGATTTTATTGACATCTAAGTCGGCTAAAGCGGCTTTTGATATGTTCCAAAGAGATTTTGTGTTCAATGTCTTTACGTTCTTCAGGGCGCCTTTAGACAGAAAAAGGACATTTGTGCTTATAAAGCGGTTGTTGATTTCTGCCAGAAAATGGGGAAGGTTCCCCACAAAAAATCCCAAAAAGATAAATATTGTGGATTGCACAAACAGGAATACTTTTTTGCGGATGATAAAAAATAAAAACAGCCACGAACAAGCCACAAATAAAAAGGTTAAAGATGGTTGGTAAAGCCAGAAAAGGATGCCCATGATGAGTCCTATCAGGAAAAAATATCTTTTATCTCCAAAAATCACCTGATAGATGAGATACATTAATAAAATCTCAAAAAGAATAATGAAAGGCATTCCCCGTACCATGTCGTTAGAGTAGAGATTCAGTCCGGTAAGAGGCAAAGATAAGAAGATAAGAGAATAGAAAAAAGAGTTTTTGTTTGTGCTCTTGTTGATCAACATGGAGGCAAAACAAACAAAGAGAGAAAAGGCAGCCAAATTCACAAAAAGGACAGAGAGATTCAAGTTGGATATAAAAGCATAAAGAAGAGAATACAGATAAGTTGGTAAAGTCCCCAAATAGAATTGGCCGTAAAAATAAACAGGAAAACTGACACCTTCAACGATATTTTTTACCATGAGAAGAGTTACGGATTTATCTGCATTGAGGAGAGTTTGGTGGTAGATGAGGAAAGGAAGTCGAGTCAGGCTGACGAGGATGAATGTGATGAAAAAGAAAAACACTTGGGTTTTAAACTGAGGCGCACTAATATACGCCATCCATTTTTTCTTTTTCAGAAGCCCGAGACCTAGAAGCAACGCAAACAAAAAGAGCGCCAATTCTTCCTTAATGTGAGCAAGAAGCATAAGCCGGGGCAAAGAAGGCGAAAAGAAGGAGAAAGTAAAAGCTAGAAGAGTAAGGACGATGAGAGTTTTAATGAGCCGTTCGATGAATAAGCTCTGTTTAAAAATCTGCATGGGATACTGTTTCAATCTTATAAAAAATTATTTCTTTGGTAAAGGAAGAAAGAATGAAATTCAGAAGTTTGGCATTTATGATGTGGCCTTTCGTTCCTCAATCCATGGAAGCGGAGAAACATGGAGTGAAATGAAGCTGGGCTTTTTAGCGAATATATCCCAGCGCTTTAAGATTCTCCAATTCTTTTTTGGAGAGGGATGGCTTTTTATCCTCTTTTATTTTATTAAGGTATCCATGTTTGTTATAAAATTCCATATATTTTTCATCCATAAAGTTTTGCAGGTCTTTTTTATCGGCAGAAGCATTTTTTTTCTCGAGCGGATCTTTGTATATATCGAAAAAATATTCGTTTTCTAAATCCAATTGTTTAGAAAGATTAGGAAATACTTTTACCAGGTGATAATTATTATATACCACGGACCTTGTTCCCAAATGCCCTTTGATAAAAATGAGTCTTTGTTTGGGTTTTTCGAAAAGATTTATTCCTTGGATTTTATATGGAAGGGAGAGACCTGCTTCGGCCAAAAGGGTTGGATAAATATCCATCAAACTTACCGGGTATCTTATCCTTCTACTTTTTTTCTCTGGAAAAAATATTATCAAAGGAACTCTTGCACTAGAGTTAAAAGTCAAAGGCCCATGGTTATAGAAAAAATTATATTCGCCTAGCTCTTCTCCGTGATCTGAACTGAAAATGATGATGGAATTCTTTTGGTATTCTTTTTTAAAAATCAGGTCGATGATTTTTTTGAATTCGTCATCAATATACTTTACAGCTCCATCATAGCGAGACAAAAAATATCCTTCATCTGAATTTTCATCCAAATATTTTCTTTGGCTTGCGATTATTTTATGTTGCACATTATTGATAATTCTTCCCTTGGGCCTCTCTTCGATAAACCGATCCGGCGGCAAATAAGGTGAATGCGTTTCTATGTAATGAACCCATAAGAAAAAGGGGGTCTTCTTGTTATTTTTAAAAAACTCCACCACCTTTTTAGTTATACATGGAGTTGATTCTGTCTTTTTTTTAATATCATTCCAGACTTCTGCGTATTCGTCGAATCCTTGATGGAAGTTAAAGCTCTTAGATATGTTGGCGTTGTCGACTATTGCAAAATTATAGTAACCCTTCAGCTTTAATGCTTCCGCCAGCGTTATATATTTTTCATCCAAAAAACCCCTATTTGGCTTTGTCTTGTGGATAAAGGGATGAAGACCTGTCATAAGGGATGCAAAAGATGCAGATGTTTTAGGAATAGGACAATAAGCATATTCAAAAAGTGTAGATTTGTTGGCAAATTCATCAATGTTAGGGGATGTTTGATATGGATATCCATAGGCTGATAGATGATCCGCACGAAGAGCATCAACTGTAATGATTATTATATTGGATAGTCTGGCTTTTTCTTTCTTTTTAGTACCGCAAAAGGTGATCAGGACTGTGATAAGCGCAATGCCGATAATATAGGCGGCTTTTTTAAATTTCATGATTTATATCTACCATCCAAAAATACGGAAGTCAATAAATGTCTTTATTATTATGTCACATCAATTCTGGCCAATCCTAGCTTGCTATAGTTAGAATCCTGACTAAACATAAGCTTTTCAAAAGGCTAACACGTTTGATTTTTCGGTTCTCTTCCATTTTGTGTGGGTAAGCTCTAATGGAAAAAGAAATCAGATATGTCCGCAGCTGCCGAGAAGGACACTCCGGACATTTCTGATGGCAAAGAAACACCTTGAAAGGAATGCCCACACAATATGAAAGAGAACCAATTTTTCTAAATTGACCACAAATTCATGCTATGATATAAGCACTTAAGAAGTTCAGCGGGAATGGTATAGCAGTAGATGGAGAAAGCATACAGGGTATTTTAGGAGTTGCGGAAATGGAATATAAAAAAAGTTTAATTGCTATCAGAAAAGTAAGTACTGAAACCCTGCAGAATGATATATTTAATTGTTTAGACAGATCAGGTTGTTTGGCACGAATTAAATCTTCTGATTCCTTTGTTATCAAGCCCAATTTAATTACGGATAATCCAGAGTATATAATAAGCGGGGCGAATACAAGCATGGCCGTATTAAGAGCCTTATTACGAATAATTCGAGAAGTACGGCCCACATCTAAGATTATAATCGGAGAGAGTGATGTCGGTACAAATGTCAAAGGAAGAATTCTCTCCAAGACATACGAATTCATGGAATTTCATAAATTGGTGAAAGAATTTAAGGTCGAGATATTAAACTTTACTGAAGAAAAAAAAGTGGAGGTGCCTTTAAAAAGGGGCCTGTACTTCAAGAAAATAACAGTGCCTTCTCATGCCTACAACGCTGATTTAATTATAAATATCCCGAAAATTAAGACACACAAGTATGCCAAGTTAACATGCTCACTCAAAAACATGTTTGGCGTAATTCCTAATCCTCGAAGAGTGATTTACCACAAACATCTTAATGAGGCTATCGTCGATATAAACCAAGCGTTTGGTCAAAAAATTATCGCATTAGTAGATGGAATCATATCTATGGAGGGAAATGGACCCGTATACGGCACTCCAGTGAAGACAAATTTGATTCTCTCGTCTACAGATTTAGTGGCTTTAGATTATGTGGTTGCTGAAATGATAGGTTTGAATCCTGATGACATTCCGTACATCACTCTGGCAGAGAGCGTGGGGCTTGGCAGCACAAAAAATATTGATGTCATTGGAGATAAAGACTTTGCCTGGAATTTCGAGAAAGCCGGCGGGTTATTCTATACGAAATTTGAAGGATGGCTCATGACTACTCCGTTGGTGTATGTGCTCATCACACCAACATTCCAAAAATATTTCTCCAGGTGGATCAGTCCGATTACAAAATATCTGAGGGGGGGCTCATTCACATGGTATTTAAGTGACAAAAAAGGAAAAAAGTGAATGCCAGGTATATACGGAGTAATAAATTATTCCGGAGAATTCATTTCAGATGAAGATATCGCTAAATCGGCGAAAACCGCAGAGTTTTATTCTGATAAGAAAATCAAGAGTGGAAGCTTTTCGGGTGGCCTCATATCCAGAAACACATCTATTCAGAATGCAGAAAAGAATGGCATTTTGTTTATTCTGTATGGTGACATTTTTGCCTTTGGCGGGACTAGGTTCACCGATAACATCAATGAACTGTTAGATCATTATTTAACGTCAGGTGATAAGTTATTCGATGAGATGAATGGTGAATTTTGCATCGTTATATGGGATGAAAACAAAAAAGTCCTAAAAATCGTAACAGACCACTTGGGAACAAAACCAATATATTATTTCAATGACGAAAACCATACCATAATTGCTCCTGATGTAAAGAGTATATTGAATGTCATAAACGAGAACACGCTAAACCTCGACGCTGTACGGGAATTTCTAACTTTTGGGTTTTGCTTGAGTGATAATACGTTTATACAGAATATTAAATTAGCTTTACCGGGACATATAATACAGTTGGGCAAGAAGGTCTCTAAAAAGGAATATTGGGCAATTCAGGATTTCATCAGGTCAAAAAAAACGACAAAAAAATTCGACGAATTGATAAAAGAACACCAACAACTCCTCAATTCAGCAATTAACAAAAGAATACCGAAGAATAAAACAATTTGTGTGTCCCTAAGCGGGGGACTGGATTCGAGGACAATCGTTGCTTATTTAGGCAAACATGATCATAAAAATATCGTTACGACTACCTTTGGCGTTAGAAATTGCTTGGACGAAAAATATGCAAAAGCGGTTTCTAAGAAATTAAATCTCCCTAACACTTTTCATGAACTCGATCCTGCGAGAATAAAAAAATCATTCCATGAAATAATATCCCGTATGGATGGAATGTTGAGCGTTAAACACATACATGACTATCCATTCCTTCCAGAGAAATATCAAGAATGGGATACGCATATCACAGGTTATTTTGGAGATCCCATTCATGGGCAGAGATTGTTTCCTTCAAACCCACTTGAGCCAGATGTATCAAGGGCAAAAACTGAAAACGAATTATTAAAAATGCTCGTAAAGAAACACAGCCAATACGGATTAAAGGGCTGTAAGCTGCTGAATGAAGAAAACGGACAAGAGAAACTTTTAAACAGTGTGAGAAATGTCGTTGAGCAAAGTCGATTGTCCCACCCGTTACAGGTCTCAGATTATTTTGATTTACACGAAAGACAGAGGAGATTTATTGCCCAGATTTTCCAACTGGCAGGAATGGTTTTCGACTATAAGATGCCGTTTACAGATAAGTCGCTTGTAGAGTTTTGTTTGCGGCTGCCGACATCCTATCGAAAGAAACAAAAACTGGCAAAGGCCTCGTTTATCGATGGCTTCCCCGATTTGTCAAAAATATCGCTGCAAAAAACCCATACCCACCTGAAGGCAAGTAAAACAAGAGAAAAAATATCCGAGTTAGTTTACTACTTTCAATATGCTTTTAAGCGACTTGTAGAAGTGGCGACTAAAGGAAGAAAATCTTACAGGCCTCCCCACATATATGATCCGTATGATGAGTGGTCGAGAAAAGAATTTAAACAATCTATTCAAGGCATATTATTGGATGAAAAAACGCTCTCGCGAGATCTTTATAACACAGAGGAGATAAGAAGAATCGTTGCTCAACACATGAGCGGGAGGAAAAATTATGAAGAGGCTATTTATCTCCTGTATACGTTCGAGATGTGGTATAGGCTGTTCATGGACGATCGCAAGTGTGAGGAATGAAATTGTCCAAATCGAAGCAATTCTCAGAGTGAAGAGCCTTTTGAAAAAGCAGCACAAAGTCCTCCGGCCGCCTTTCACAAATACAAATTTTTTTGTATAATAAAAAAGATATGAAGATGAATGCAAAAGGAAGAGCAGTTACTATCCTTTTCCTATTAATCTTCCTGCTTAAGGTGCAGGGAGGTGAAGGTGGGCTCAAGACAGGAGCTTTCGAAGAAAAAGACCTCAAGCCCAAGTTCCCCATCGAAGGCAGAATCGTATTCCAATCCAACTTTGACGGAGACAACGAGATATACCTGATATCAGAAACAAAAATAAAAAAATTGACTGACAACTCATGGGATGATGAATATCCCATGTGGTCGCCAGATGGAAACAAAATTGCCTTTATAGCTAATCCTAAAGGTAACTACGATATTTTCACCATGAATCCAGACGGCTCGGAAATAACATCTATAACTTCCTTTTCATCTGATGAAAAAACGCACTGCTGGTTTCCGGACGGAAAAAGCATCGCCTTTACTAGACAAACTAAAAAATTCTTAGGAAAAGAATTGGGTTTATTCCGGGTGGATGTCAACACGAAAAATACAAAAAAAATCATCCCACGATATGCCAAAAACCATGCGATACCGCATGTCTCGCCTACTGCTCCTCTTATGACTTTTACGGGAAAGAGAATGTTCGGCTGGGAGGTGGCTGTTTATGACATGAGAGAAAATGAGGTGAAATTTCTTGATGAGGGAGGGAAGAGCTGCCGTTCTCGGTTCTCGAAGGATGGGAAAAAACTGGTGTATGTTTCAACAAGAGCCGACAAAAAAGGCGAAATCTGGGTTATGAATCCTGATGGAGGCCAAAAAACCAGATTAACAGAGAGAACAGAAACCTATGACTATTTCCCGTGCTGGTCTCCTGACGGCAAATACGTTGCATTCAATTCCTCTCATCAAGGCGACCACAACGGTGACTGGCAACTCTGCATTCTTGAGGTCAAGAGTCGAAAAGTGCTCCTTTTATTTGATTCTCCAGGAAATGATGTTTTTCCTGATTGGCATTGAACGAAAAGGATGTACATAATCGAAGTTGGAAAGACTCGTTTTTTATGTCGAACCCATAGAGATGCTTTCCATTTCCCATTCCGATAAAACGAGAAATGGTGTGAATTTAGCTCATCATCAACCTTATTGGTGGTTAAATGGGAAATGTCTGCGGGAGCAAAAAAGGGCGAAGATTCACCTTTTAAATCACCCCTAAAGGTGATTGTTACTTTAGATATTAGTTGCTATAAGTACAGTAATACAAATGGAGGCAATAGCCAAATGTTTGCCGTATCTTTCGCAGATACGAGGACTCCTTTGGTAATAAGCTAGAAGGATGAGGGAAATGAAGGCATTAAAGAGTAACACTTCTCTGATTTATGGAAAGATTTTTCTATTCGTTTTTCTGTTTTTGTTTGTCAGCCAATTATCCGTATTTGGCGTAATAAATCTATCAAATTCCCAGGATGACTCACTTTGGCCAGCTCTGGCAGTGAACTCCGCAGGTGAGATAATGGTGGTTTGGCTAGAGTGGAGCGGAGACAATTACTACAGGATTTTTAAAAATGGCCAGTGGTCGAGTGTGAAGAATTGTGGAATTGCCAGGCAAAGGGCCTGGACTAATGAGTTGGCGGTTGACTCTCAAGGTATGTTTCATCTTTCTTATGCTGATGGATATGCAAGCGCGTCACGGGACATCACCTACAGCTACTTCACAGGTAGCCACTGGGCTAGCCCGGAGAAAATTTATCAAAGCGCATGGAATTCCGCCTGGAACAAGATGGATATCGATTCCAATAACAATATTTATATCAATTGGCATCATTCTTATGTGAGCAAAGAGGCGGATCCAGCATCTGATATTGTTCTTATGTCCAAAAAGAAAATGGGAGTTTGGCCTGCAACCTATGAAAATATCTCTCGCAGTAAAAAAGTTCCTTCCATATGCCCGGCAATATCTGTGAAGAGCGGAAATATTTATGCTTGTTGGATGGAAGGTCTACCTAGACAGTGTTATTTTTCCGAAAAAGTAGGGGGAAGATGGAGCACTCCCATACATCTTGATTTGGCATGCTATTACTTAGAAATGGATGTCGATGATGCGGGAAATATCCATATTGTTTCCGGATCGAAGAAAGGAAATTTTTATTATAAATCCAGAATAGGCGGAAAATGGGGGCCGAAGGAAATTATCTCGAACGGTTATGCTTCACGCCAACACGGGGATGTTAAGTGTAAAGGCAACGTAGTGGTTGCTACGTGGACCCAGGGCTCTGATGGAAACTGGTCCATCTGGGCTGCTGGAAAAATTCTCGGCGGCAAGTGGGAGATTCCTATCAAAATTGCAGACGCTCCGGGGGGAGAATTTGGTAATAAACATGTCCAGGTCGCCATCGATAATACAAACACGGCACATTTTGTATGGCATACACAAATTGGGGGGCAAGATGAGATCTTTTACGAGAAATACAGTGTGGATGTCCCTAAAGATGCTACGTTCATTGAAGTCGACAACTCCTACCTCAACTTTCATGCGGATGATAACACGTCAAGCCCAGGTTCTCAAACGTTTAGGGTAAGAGCATCTGGCGTCGGTTCGATCAATTATACCATTTCTGAAGGCAGTGGCTGGCTCAGTGTTTCTCCCATGCAAGGTTCATCCTCAGGTGGGTGGAATTCGCATACCGTCAATGTCGATGCTTCAGGCCTGAATGATGGGGGCCACAGCGGAACCATAACGATAACAGATCCCACCGCCTATAACAATCCCGTGGATGTTGGTGTCACTTTGACTGTTGGTGATGTCGGCGGTGGTGGTGGCGGCGGCGGTGGTGGTGGCGGCGGAGAATCCGGTTCTTCCTATGTCGAAGTTGACAAAGCAAACCTCGAAATTTCGATAACAGAGGGAAGCAATCCACCGGCTCAGGCATTTAATATAAGAGCCGTTCGTGGAAATTCCCTGAGCTACTCAATCTTGTCCAACATGGGTTGGCTGTCTGCATATCCTACGGAAGGAACTGCCGGCTCAACCTGGACGTCTATTTCTGTATCTGTTGGTTCCGAAAATCTTGCTGCGGGAACATTTAAGGGACGAATAGATATATTCACTCCAGGGGCTTCAAAAGCCAAAACGAGTGTTTTTGTGACTTTGAATGTGGAGAAGAAACAAGCCCCCTACATTCAAATCAACAGGTCTTATTTTTATTTTTGGGGTTATGCGCATGGCGATACCCCTCTTTCGAATACGTTCAAGATAAGAAACTCAAGCTCGAAAACCCTTGATTACAGGATAGCTCCAAATAAAGGATGGATCAAAGTATCTCAGTCTCAGGGTTCATCAAAGGGGGAGTGGGATACAATAACCGTTTCTGTTGATAGTTCTGGATTAGGAGTATACAAACACAAGGGGAACATACAGATTACAGCTCCTGGGGCAGACAACAGTCCCCAGAATATAGATGTTGAATTTGAGGCCGTGATGCCTCCCCAACCATATGCACCGGCCGATATCACGATAAATAGAATGAGCCATGAAGGTTTGATAATACAGGAATACAAAAACAAGATCTCATGGAAAGCAAACCCTAGAAACCACGGTCTTTTTGATATTGTGAAATATAGAATATTTAGGAAGGACCAGTACCAATCCAACTCTCAGTTAGTGTATGTTAATGAAGTTGCTAGCAATGTCTTTACCTATTATGATGGCGGATTTTCCTCCGTACAGGAAAGAAATAAGTATCTTTATATCGTTGTCAGCGTGGATAGTGCTGGCAGGGAAAGCCTGAGAACGGAAATCCTTGGAGTTAGAGATGTGTCTGTTCCCATTTCTTTGGAGAAAAAAGACAAGACTTGGAAGAATAAGGAAATTATTAAGATTCCATAATTTTTCCAGTCATCCGTCCAAAAAAAATTTATGAGGAGGGCTTTTTCTTCCCTATAATTATTGAAACAAAACTTTGAAATTAGTTCAGGTTTATCAATTTATGTAGCCAAGAGCCCTTAGTTTCTCTAATTCTTCTTTCGACAATATTATTTTTCCTCTCTTTTTTGTGGCCAAGGCTTTGTTGATAGCCATTCGCAATTCTTCGATTCTCTGCCTGAAAAATTTTGGAATTTCTTTTTGGTCGATAATATTGTCTTTTTCCAATTTATCTTCTCTTATATCGAAAAATTCGATTCTGTCAATCTGGGGGGGGCTCGAATCCTTATTAAAAAATGTGAGTCTTTCGCTGTTAAATGGATAGTTGAATATCAGTTTAGAATCCTTCGATATTATTGAAAATTTTGGTGGAATTGCATCGATCATCCAGCCTGTTGAAAGCGAGGAATAGAGCGTTTTCCTATTAAGCTTTTTTCCATTCAGCAGGGGCAGCAGGCTCTCTCCATCTACCGATTTAGAGCTAAATTTAACTTTACAGGCCTCAAGGATGGTTGGAAAGATATCTATAATTCCGACGTCTTCACTTATTTCGACTCCTTTGTATTCGTTGTGAGGAAACTTAATTATTAGAGGAATTTTGATCAGTTCATTATATAGGCTGTGGCCATGGGTCCATGCCTTATGTTCGTAAAATTCCTCCCCATGGTCAGACATAAATATTATCATGGAGGAGTCATAGAAACCCATAACTTTGAGCTTGCGGATAAACTCTCCAAAGTAGTGATCAAATTCGAGGATTTCTGCCTGGTATAATTCTCTAAATGCTCCTACTTTTTTCTCATCGACTCTTTTGTATTTTTTTTTTGCGTGATAGCCGCCGAATTTTAGTAATTCTGGTTCACTGTTTATCTTGTACAGAAATTCAAGGTCTGGAGCATAAGGGCTGTGAAGCTGATACGTGTGGAGAAATAAAAACAGGTCTGGGAATTCCGTTCTTTCGATAAGCTTAATTGCCGTATCAAACATAATTTTTCCGCTTCCTGAACGAATAAGTGAAGCTAAGGATGTGTAAAGGTCAAACCCGCGCGAAAATCCGTACTTTTTCCCCACAAAAGCACCGCCATTATAACTGAAAGTCAAAAATTTCTTTGATAGTTCTCGCACAAGAAAGGGCTTTTCTTGGTCGAGCGATGCTCCTCGTGTAACTCCGTGATTGAATTCATAAAGTGATGTGAACAAGCTCATGAATGCAGGAAGTGTCCAAGAACTTTGGGAATAGGCATTCGTAAAATCTGCAGAATTTTTTTTAAAAAGATCTATGTTAGGAGTTAAAGAATTCCCGTTGATGTTCTTTCCTACATAATCGGCTCTCAAAGTGTCGGCCCCGATCAGGAAAATATAATTTTTCTCTTTTGATTCGTTCTTTGTGTATATTATGGGAACAGAAAAGGCTACTATTCCCTCACCCGTGAATGAAAGAATAATCTTTTCTTTTTTACCTATATCGAGATTTCTTATGAAAGAAGAATTAAAGTCCATTTTTTGAATGTGGGCGATCTCTTTTTTCTCATCGCCTTTTTGGAGAATCAATCTGCAATGAATTTTTTCTTCTGACATACTCCTGAAATAAAGAGTAGTATAAAAGCCAGCTTTCCCCGTTATCCTGGGTTCTATCTGTATGAGCTGTTTTCCTTTTAAGTTGAAAAAATAACATTCTGGACTCGGTATTTTTATCTTTACTTTTTCATCTTCATCACCGTACAAAATTAACTTGTTGATTTTGTCATATTCAAAATTCGTCTTGTCCCATTGTTCGCTGTTTAAATGTGCGCGGTAAAAATTAGGCTTTTTTTTGTATTTAAAAGCAACGATTAGGATTAACAACACTACAGAAAATAACAAAACAAAAATGGATATTTTTCTGCTCAGTTTCATTTTGTTATTTTATAACACAGGTGGAGCTTCACTTCAATTGCGCCCAGATATAGACGAGAAGGGGAAGATTTACTGATGTAAGCGTAGGGATGAGGTGTTCAAATCCGCAATGTGTTGACAACTTTTGATAGCTCGGTTAATATCTAAAGTCAATATGATAGGAGTACATAAAATGGATGTAAAGAAACTTATGATATTTTGTCTTTCCTCACTGCTTCTTTTTTCTTTGACCGCCTATGGTCTGAAGAATGTGTCTCATTCGGGAGCATTTTCCATGCGTCCTTCTGTCGCCATGGATAATGATGGGGTTATGATGGTTGTCTGGGCAGAAAATATGCAGGATAAAGATTATGGCGACATATATTATCGTATCCTTGAAAATGGTGTGTGGCAGCAAGCTTTGAATACAGGACTTAAGTGGAAAGCAGCCTGGACTCCTCTATTGGCTGTTGACGCAGATGGGAACTTTCATCTCTCGTGGGCTGATGGATTTTCAAGTGGTTCCAGAGAGGTTTTTCATAGTATGTATAAACACGGTTCCGGATGGACCGGGCGAAAGATGATCTACCTCAGTCCTCACAATTCGGCCTGGCCAAAAATTGATATAGATGGAGATAGAGTGCACATTGCATGGACGCATCGGCATAGTTCTCCCTACACCGGGGGGGATATCATCGAAATGTCCAAAAGAATTGAAGAAGCGAATTGGCCGGCTAATTACGAAAGAATTTCCTATAGTGCCAATGATATCTGCAATCATGTGGGTTTCAAGGCGAAGGATGATGTAATATACATCTGTTATATGGAAGGCATCGGAGAAACAGGGCCTTGGCGACTCCGTTATAAAGAAGCAAAAAGAGGTTCCGATTGGAAGAATGTTTCACAAGTTACACTTCATGAACCTGGATATTACCCAGAAATTGAACTTGACCATGAGGGGAATGTCCATGCTATATGGGGCAGCAGACAACATAATTTCTACTACAAACAGAAAGTTGGGAATTCCTGGAGGGCTACAGAAATTCTTTCCAATGCGATGGCACCCCGTCAGATGGGAGACATTAAATTTAAAGCCGGCGTTCTTGTGAGTGCCTTTGTTCAAATTTCAGAAGCAAAGCGTGAAGCTTACTACTGTGTAAAAACACCCCAAGGGAATTGGTCCCGTCCGACTCTGCTTGCTGAGGGAGAGGATGCTCGTCATCCTAAAATCTGGATTGACAATAATGCCGGTGCTCACATCGTTTGGCAGGATGAAAGAGGAGGGGCTACAGATATTTTTTATGAAAAAATTGATGTTGTTCCCCCCGATCCCTTCCTCCAAGTGATTCCGGATTCTTTAACTTTTACGATAGAAGGAGTTAATCCTGATCCAGCCAATCTCCTTTTAAAAAATATTGGAGTGGATTCCTTAGATTATGATGTTAAAGTTGACCAGAATTGGCTGAGCGTAGCGCCCACTTCGGGAAAGTTGGCAGAGGGTGAAGAGAATGAACTTCAATGTTCAGTGGATGCATTGGATCGTGATGAAGGAACTTACTTAGCCAACATAGAGATCTCTAGCGATCAGGCGATCAACAGCCCGCGCAATGTGAGTGTTACGCTGGAAGTCTTGGCGCCTCCGATTTACCCCCCGTTGAATTTTTCGGTAGAAGTGATGGAAAATAAAGCTTTGTTGTACCGGGAATACATGCATCATCTATCATGGGAACCCAATCCTGAAAACCGGGATATCGTATCTTACACGCTATACCTTGTGGATGGAGAAAACTATGAATTCCTGGATGAAGTGCCCTCTTCGACCCTCGAATACACTCGCCGGAATATCAAACTCGATAAGACTTATATGTATGAATTATGGGCCGTGGATGATAAGGGTCGCACTGGAGTGGAACCAGCGACATTTACAGCAAGCGGAATGACTGGCACAAAAAAGATCAATCAGAAGAATAATATTCGATTAAATATCCAAAGACTGCTGAATTTCACCAAACTCGCCATTGATTTTTGATTTAAACATTATGGTTCCCTTCCATTTTGTGTGGCTAAACTTTTGTGGGAAAAGACATCAGGCATGTCCGCAGCGCCATTGAGGATCTAGCCTTCACGAGTCGTTCTTCGAGGGAACCCGGTTCTGACAGAAGAAAATATGGACTTTGCCTCTGATTTTTGCATTCAGAATATCTTTTTTGTGAGTTTGAAAGACGGTGAGTGTGGGAAATTAGAGATTGAACCTGAACATGAGCCCGATGCCGTATTCAATTCCTCCGAGATTCACGGTGACCAAATCCTCTGTTGTTTCTGCCAAATTGTATTTGATGTGAACTTTGACACTCAGGAAAGGCAGGGCGTCAATATATGTGCCTGCCTGTACATGAAATCCCAAGTCTGAACCGCCCACAGAAGGCACGATGAAATCCTCAGGGTATGTTTCTTTGTAAACAAGGTAGTCAATTCCTACTCCAATGAAAGGAGTGAATAGGGAGAGTTTTTTCAAATACCTAAGGGCGAGAGAAAAGGTTGTGATTCTAAGCTTAAGTTCTTCTTCAGTAAGAGTTGTCTCCCCATTTTTTTGGAAAAAGGTTACACCTGTCCAAATATCAAAGCTCTCTACCTTTATCGGCAGGTAAAAGGAATACTCTCCTTTGAAGAAAACGCCTCCCTCTCCATAGGTTTCCTGGAATGCGTCGTCCTGAAGAGTCAGAAACCCTGAGGAAAATCCTAAGGTCATCATTTTTTTCTTTGGGCCTTCCTTTGTGTAGCGAGAAAGCGCTGTTTCGGCAGGGGCCGGTTTTTTGATTTTAGGGGTGGTTTTGGCCTTTTCTTCGACTGGGGGTTTAACGGGATCTGGGACAATTGGTTCTGGTTCTCTTTGCCTCACAACTGTCGCTTCTTTCCAGAATGTGATGGTCAGACCTGATTCGGATTCCTCAATCCTGTATTGGGGAGCTTCCTCAGTGAAGTTGAACACGACTCGGGCGACACCAGGTCTGTTTAAAGCGCTACGAATGCTCACGATTCCCATCTCGTTAATCCCGATCATCGGCATGGCGGAGACTGCTCGGATGCCCATGAAATCCAACACTAGCCGGTTAGGATTCATCAGCGAAAAGCTGTCATAAGGGATGTTGGATGGATATTCGATCTTGACTTCTATTTGATTATCTTTTTTCTCAAAATTGATGTTTTTTAAATTGGCCACTTGTGTTGCTTGAACAGCTGTGAGATTGGCGGCAAAAATGAGTAATGTCAATAGGATAGCCGCTGTTTTTAGTCTTTGCATCCTTTCCTCCTCGATTATCGTTTTATTCAATTCGGCAAGAGAAAATAAGTATCTCCTTATAAAGGAATTTTAGCTTTTTGTCAATAGAAAATGGCATTTTGTCAACGCCATGCAAAAACTTCCGGTTTTCTTGCATACCTAGAAACATGCGACAACAAAAAGCTCTTTTGGTTAAGCATGGATTTTGGAGATAATAGCCCTAATCGAGAAATTTCCATGAGCGAAATTACCGACATCACGTTCTCTCCAGAGTTTATAGAAAAATGAAAATTTGTTCTGAAGGATTTTTATGATATATTCACTGATGTCATGCATAGACATGGCACTCCTGTGTTCAGTCCGAGACTTTTTGAGGTTCTTTCAAAAAATATCTTGGATTCCTTGGTCAAAGACACAGAGCTATTACTGGGATAGCCGCCCCGATTGCAGATACCATTGCTAACATGAGGAAATAGATGAAGCTGCTCATTCTGTCTTCGCCTAATGTATTCAATGATTATGTCGTTTTAAATCTGTGCCAGAAGTACGACAGCGTTTTGACCATACAGGAAGACCAAAACTATATTCAAGTGTTGAAGAGAACCTTTAGACGTAAGAAACAGAGCATTTTTTCCAAGATAAACAGAGTTTTGTTCTACATCTACTTTTTTTTATTTCTTAGAAAAAAGGCAGAGAAACGTTTTATGGAGAAACTCAATTTTTCCGATAAGCTTAAACCCGATCATAAATTTAAAAACATAAACGACCCCCAGGCACTGAAAGCAGCTAAAGAATTTTCCCCCGATTTGGTTCTGATTTTTGGAACATCGCTGTTGAGAAAAAAATGGTTTGAATTGAATGTTCCGATTGTGAACAGTCATTTGGGAATCATACCAAGGTACAGGGGATGGATGAGCTGGTTTTGGGCGATTTTAGAGAAAAATTTTGATTCTATCGGAATCAGTATCCATTATGTGACAAAAATTGCTGATGGAGGAGAATTGATCCTGCAAGATTATGTTGATGTTTTCAAACTCGAAAAAATTGATCTTTCCCATTTGTTATTTTCCGTCACTGTTTTAGTGAATGAGAATATTCCCCGCGCTATCGAGAAGATCGAACAATCCGAAAAAATCCATCTCAACTTCGATAAATACGGTTTTGCCAAAAAATATCCACATTATTTCGAGCCAGGGATTACCGATTACATCAAATTTGTTTCATTGACCAAAAAACTCAACAATAAGATTTGATGAGGCAGTCTTGCGCAGCTATTAGATTTAGCGTAATATAGCCTCAAATATGACAAAATCCCAAGAACAAGGAAAAGGCAGCGTCCAAAAGGTTCTTTTGGACAAGAAAAAATCTGCATACATGAAGTATCTTGACCTGTTTGTTGGGAAGAGAAATCTCTGGCAGATCATTAAATATGAAAGCATAATTTTTCTGTTTTCTTGGATTCCTGGAGCACTTGGATTTTTCTTGCGCAGACTTTTCTACCCATTGATCCTGGGAAAAGTCGGGAAGGGCGTTGCTTTTGGCCATCACATCACTCTCCGGAATCCCTTTAGGATCTCGATCGGAGAAAACTCCTATATCGATGATTATGCCGTGTTGGATGCCAAGGGAGAGGAAGATCAGGGGATTACCATAGGGAAAAACGTCATCATCGGTCGAAACACCATTCTCAGCTGCAAGGGAGGCTCCATTGAACTGGGGGATTATGCCAACATCTCTGCCGGGTGTTCCCTCTTGTCAGAGACCAAGATCATTGTGGGAACCTATTCCTTTTTAGCCGGACACTGCTATCTGGTGGCTGGAGGCAACCACAGCATTGCAAGAACGGATATTCCCATCATGTTTCAGCCCTCTTTGATAAAAGGTGGAATAACGATCGAAGGGGACGGCTGGCTTGGAGCCTCGGTGGTTGTCCTGGATGGAGTTTCTCTGGGTAAAGGATGTGTTGTGGGAGCAGGAGCGGTTGTGACCAAATCCTTTCCAGAATATTCGGTCGTTGCGGGTGTTCCTGCAAAGAAAATAAAAAGCAGAAAGGATTAAGAGGGAGTATCCTTTTTTTTAGAGAGGCTTTCTTCCAAAATTGTCAGTGCTGTGGCCATCGCATTGATTTTCTTTTTCATATCTGAGATCACAAGCGAGAAATGGAACATCAGTAAAAAGGTGTAGCCGATTAGAATAAGAAACAGGGAGGCTGGTTGGTACTGAATTCCTAACAATGAGGAGATTTTATCAATTATGCCCCTGAATACAGAGAGAAGAAGAAAAATAGTAAAAATAACGATCCACAAGATGGCGTATTCCTCTCTAATTTTTTTCTTTCTTATCAAAAAAACGATGAGAACCAAAAGAAAAAGAGAAAACAGGATGCTGAGAATTTGAATAGGGCCTATCGGATATGGATTCATTTTTTCCCTCCATAAAAAAAATTCACCGAGATGGTGAGCAGAACTTTTATGAGATAATAATAACTGTGCAAAAGACTTATAGAGGTAACTCCCCCCTTTCTCTGCCTCATTTTTGTTGAAAGTTCCCTGATTTTTAGTCCGTTTCTGCTGAGAAGGTAAACTTCAATCGGCTCTGGGTAGTCAAACGGGTAATCCTTTACTAACAAACAGACCGCCTTGCGGTTGTATGCCCTGAATCCTGAGGTGTTATCCGTAATTTTTTCCTTGAGAAGGAAAGCAGTCAGGATATTCAGGAGTTTTATTCCTCCACGTCGGCCCAGTGAGGAAAGATAGCCCTCCCGCTTGATAAAACGTGAACCGATGACAAGATCAGCTTCCTTTTTTTGTAGAGGCTCGAGCAACATCTTCGCCTGGGAAGGAGGGTGTTGGCCATCCCCATCGATCCGCACGAGGTATCCGTAATTGTTCCTGGCGAAGAAGTTGAATCCAGTCCAAATGGCTCCGCCAATGCCCATATTGAAGGGATGATGGAGAACTATTATGTCCTTTTGTTGGGATAGGATGGCTTTGGTATTATCTGTAGATCCATCGTTTAGGACGAGAATATCCGCCTCTGGAAGGTATCTTTGTGTTTCTTCGATGACACTCAGAATGGTCTTTTCTTCATTATAGGCGGGAATCAGGGCTAATATCTTCATGTGCTAATCGATATTGTTATATGGATGTAAAAAAACTCAAGGCTAAAATACTGGACTGGGAGAGGATTGTCAAACGCCAGAGATTTTTTCAATTCGTATCCAATCGACCCAAAAAATACTCAAGCCGTCTGAATAAACACGGAAACCCAATTTTAGAGGCCTTTTTAAATCTATAGGGAGGGAAAACTCTTTATATTCACCAATTTTTGGAAAATCTTCTTTGTTGAGATTCTTGGCCTCCAAAAGTCTTCTAGTGTCTAGAGAGACAACGTCTATCCGGGCAATCCTAGAAAGAGTTTTAAGGGGCTTGGCCATCCGTTTCATTTTAAAGATGACTCTGTATCGACCTGTGGGGATTTTTTCTGGTGTCGAAACAACAGAAACGAAGCCGGGTTTCTTTTTATCCGAGAGAACGGAAAAGCCTCCCGAGGATTCGGGATCATACCTAGGCATACCTTGGCGTCGAGTGTAGATTTCTGCCTCAAAGAGTTTTTTTTGGCCAGGAGGATCCGTGGAGGGCTTAAGCTCATAAAGCAGCACATCTCCTCTCCAGATGAAGTATCTAGCTCGGAGTTGAGCTTTCAGCATAGCTTCGGGGAAGTTTTGCCTGTAGTAATTGATTTCCAAACCGTTGAAAAAAGTCGAGGCAAACACATGGGTGATCTGGAATTTTTCGAGGAAGTCTTTTTCGTCGTTGACAAAACCTGGGTAGGACTCGTAAGCTTTATGCCTGTTTTCCAAACAAACAACAGGTGCCCAAAGCCCAGAAATTGCGGCTTGATCGAAAACGTCGCCTAGATCATCGGAGATATTTTTGAGTTTATGTTCCGGATGAAGAGCCCAGGGAAGCAATTGCCGGCCGTTGAAAAACAGAACTCCTAGTAGAATCATTACCACCGATGATTTCTTCATAAGGGGAGAGAAAGAAATACTGAAGTTTTCAGGCCACTGCCTGATCAGGGAGATGATAAAAAATGTCAGAAGACATGAAATAAGAGCTAAAAGGGATGTGGCCACCCAGATATCTGAAAGGGCGGTCGGCAATTTATCAAGCATGGGTTTTAAAATCTTGCTAACTGGGAATAAAAGCCAAAAGAAAAAGGCTATGCCGAAAAAGAGATTGGGTCTTTTGGGTTTGGCCAAGCGATCGGAGCGGAGAAAATCGCGGATCAGCCATGATGCAAGAAGAACCATCGGAATGATTTGGGGAATAAAATGCCGTGGCACTCTTTGATAGATGATGGAGAAATAAACGAAGCCTCCTGAATACCAAAAGAACATTATCCATTCGAGCAGCCTTAGCTTTTTTGGTTCATGAGCAGCCTTGAAAATTAGAAGAATAAAGGATAAGGCAGAGAGAAGAAATAAAATGGGGGCTCTCTCGAGTAACAGAGGGGGTCTTGTCCAAAAGTGAGTGAGCATTTTGAGGATACTTTTTGGGGGGACTAGGAAAGATTTGTTGATATCTGATATGGATTTTAGAACATCCCCATGGGGAATAAAGACGAAGATGATCCAGAAGAAAAGGCAAGCAAAGAATCCTAATAGATAATAACTAAAAGGAGCGAGAGCCTTTTTTAATCCAAATTTTAAAGCTAGATAAACAAAGAATCCTAGAAAAAAGGATACAAGGATGTATAAACAAACCCCTTTTGTCATAAAGGCTAAAAAGCTGCAGATTCCTGCGAGAAGATAAAACTTTTTGTTCTTGGAACCTTTCAGGAAAAAAAACAGGGCTAACACCAGAAAGAAAATCATGGGCATGACTCTGTTCGCTATCCGGCTGTACATCAGAAAGAGATAATTGGCTCCTAAAATAAAAAAGGCGATCAAAGCCTGAGTTGAGGAATTGTTTGTAGTTCTCCTGAGGAGAAAAAACACGATAATCATAGCAAGGCAACTGAAAAACAGAGGAATCAGATTCATCTGGATAAAACCCACTCCAAAAAGCTTGAAAGAGAGATAAGTCAATAAGGCAGGGATAGGGCTTGTGTACAAGGGAGAGTTCATCCTGTCAATTTCCCATTGACCGAAGAGAATTTTATTCCTGGCATGGAAAGCATAACCGCCGGGATCTCCGTAGGGACCTCCGCTCATACTCAGGTTTTCCGGGGGATCGGCTGCGGGATGAATCATTCTCAGGGAAAGCAGGAAGATGACAACAATCAAGATCAGGAATAACTGAGTATTCTTTTTCCCCATTTTTTCCTATTTAACAGGTTGCTTATTCTCTGGCTGTGACTCTGAAATCCGGGAATACATATCGTATAGAGTGCTCATATATTCTGGTTTATACCCAAGTTTCTTAAAGTGTTTTACACTGTCCTCGAAGACCTTGAATCCTTTTTTTTGGCCTTTTGCGTAAACACAACTCCAGAACGGAGAGAGTTGCTTACGTGTCTGTGTCGGGATCAAATCAACTAGATGCAGAAGATATACGAGAGGGGAAGTTATGCCAAACAGGGTGAACAATAATTTATAGGTGGATAGTCCGAGAAGCCGGATGTAGCTTGCAGCAACAGGAAGTCGAATCTTGGGCACAACACCCACCGGCAGTTCAAGGATGGGCACTTCGGGATTGTAGAAGGGTTTGATCGGACTTTTTAGGTTTTTGTAAACTCCCACTCTATAAGACGGGACAAGGCTGGAGTCGTATTGAATCCCTTCCGCTGAAAGGGTTTTGAACAAAACCGGAGAGATTACGCATCCCGGCGATCGATAGCCCATAGGTTTTCGGCCAAAATATTTTCGGTAAGCCTCCACCCCCTTCTGTAACTCAAGAATTAAGTCTGGTTGATACATAATGTGGTGGTAACCGTGAAGCTCGATCTCTGCCCCCAATCCCCGGAAAAAATCTATGATTTCTTTTTTGTGATCCAGAACTTTTCCGGTAGCAAAAGCAGTCAGCTTCAATTCATAGCGGCGGACTATATCTGATAGTCTATCGAGAGCCCCGGTGTGAGAGAAAGCCTCATATTGATCAGAGTGTGAAAGTCCTGCGTAGTCATGTTCAAGATCCAAAGTGTAGCAGATAATTTTTTGTTTTGTTTTAAGATGCTGCATTATCAGGAGTTTTATAGCACAGGGAAAATTGAAGGTCAATCAATGCTAAAACTAACAGAGATTGATTACAAATCGGGAAATTTCAGGCAGGGTCGGAGGCACAACCATGATTGGTAATTTGTTCTCCCTCCAAGTTGACTTTCGCGAGCAAGAAAGTCTTCCAAAGGAGTTCATTTTTTATCAGAAAGAAGGTAAAATAGAAAAAGAAACGAACATGGGAAAAAAGATAAGAACAGGAATCATAGGCATGGGAAAGATGGGAATACTGCACACTGCACTGATAAACATGATACCTCAAGCAGAACTTGTATCTGTTCACGACACGGATAGGCAGCTTTCTAAGTATGTTCAAAAATCAGGGATGGATGTGGTTTTTTATTCTCAATTGGATGACATGCTGGAAAAGGAGGATCTGGACGCTGTTTTTGTGTGCACTCCTCCCTTTACACATCTGCCCATAGCCCAAAAATGCGTTAGCCGCAATCTTAGCGTATTTGTCGAAAAACCTTTGGCAGAATCCTTTGCCTCTGCGAAGCAAATGAATTCTCTACTGGAGAAAAATGATGTCATTGCGGCTACGGGGTTCAATCTTGCCCATGTTCCTTTGTATAAAAGAGCTAATGAGATGTTGGAGATGGGAGTTCTGGGAAGGGTAGACAAGTTCAATATTTCTGTCTATTTCAGCCAGGTCCTCAGAAAAAAGAGGGGATGGTTCTATGATAAAAGCAAATCTGGTGGTGGCGTTGTAATCGATATCGCTTCCCATCTGATCTATTTGGTGACATGGTATTTTGGCCTTCCCCAGAAAGTCTATGCGCGGACTTTGAATTTTTATTCCGATGTCGAGGACTGTGGAAGTATCCTGTTCGAGTACAAAGACGGATTGACCGGAGTTCTGGATGCAAATTGGAGTATACCAGGCTATCGATTAGCGACTATCGAGATCGCATTGGAAGGTGAGAATGGATTTATGGAAATCACGAATGATTATATCAAATTGAATCTTCTTCAACCCATAGGCGATATTGGAGAAGGGTGGACAAACATCCATAAGATTGATTTAGGGAGCACATCTCATTTCGACTTAGGTAGCGAAGGCTTTTGTGAAGAGGATAGGCATTTTATCGAATGCTGCCTAACAAAAGAAAAACCCGATGTGAGCTGGGAGGATGGGCTTAATGTTCAGCGAATAATCGAGGCTGTCTACAGATCCTCTGATAGACGTAACCCGGTTGATCTGGACTTGGTTTGTTAAGGACTTAAAAAGTCGACTTGGCAACAGAAAGGGTATGGTAGGCTTCCGGAAGAGAGCCCACCCCTAGGACAAAGGAACCGATATTCTTATCCGATAGATACGGGAAGGCTTCCTCAGGATTAAGCCTTCCTCCGGCCAAAACTTTCTTTGCGATGATATAATAATCTGTCTTTTCCAACAGTTGTTCACACTCCGTTTGGGACGGTTTCATGATGAATCCTTTTTTGTTGAAGGAAGCCAGAATTGGCATTTTGATTTTCCACTCCATGAGCTTGGGAAGCAGAGTGCCGAAGTTGTGAGTGGCAAGGATGGGCTGGACTTTGTACCTTTCTCTAACTATGTCTTGATAGACATCAAATATTTCCCTGTTATCCGAAGAGAGCGCCAAGTCTGTTACCTGGCCGTGGAGAATGATCCCTGTGACGTTGTAGGGGTGAAAGCTTGCCATCTCGAAATCCACAAGATTTGTCAGAAGAGTGAGTAAGTCTTTTGTTATTATCCCCTGGATTTTTCGAAGCGCTCTGAGTCCCATCCGGACCTTGCGATACAGATCTATTTCTTTGGCTCTGCTGAGGATTGCTCCCAAAACTCCCTTCTCGGTCGATTCCCTGGCGTATTCGTAAGCATTGGGAATAACAGCAAGGATTGAAAGATCTGAGCTGTTTTAAAAATCCTCTAAAGCTGAAAGGATATTAGAGTTGTTGGAGCACATGAAGCTCTTTATACCAAGGATAAAGCTGGCTTCTAAGATGGGAATGATGTTTTCCCTTTTGCTGAAAAATTCGAGATAGTGTCGCGTCTGAACCCTTGAGAGATAGCCCACCCCCTCGAAAGCATTAGAGCCAAGAATGATTCTGTCGAATTTTTCCATTATTTTACCTCGTTTAATAATACTTCCCTGTTCGAGTCGATGGAGAGATCAGCGGCTTCTATCATTCTCATGATTTCGAGGCCATCTTCCCAACTAGCGGTCGATTTTTTGTTTCCCGAACAATTCTTCAAGAATGAACTGTTCCCTTCATAATATCCTTCCTCGCACAGATAAAAATTTGAAGGCGATGGAAGGTCTGTCCTGTGGATGGTGGTCCAACCCCTATCATATCCTCCCCTTTTTTTGTACAGATATAGTTTCAGGCTGTCCTCAGAGATATCCAAAGTTCCTCCAGTTCCTTCCAAAGAGATCTTCACAGCAGGCCGGGGATATCCAGGACGATTCCACGACAAGTCAGCAAGCCCCATCAATCCAGAAGAGTGATCAAGGACCAAGGAGACCGCACTCTTGACTGAGGTGAACCTGCCCGAGGCATTGGCATACAAACTCTTCGCAGGACCGAATAGCCAGTAGATCAGGTAAAGGAAAGAAGAAGTTCTGTTCATGATGATCCTCTCGAAGGAATGAGAGGATTGGGGCAAGGTGTAGTGCAGAGAGGCCCTGTATCTCTTAACCTTGTCGAGGATGCCGTTTTCAAATAAGATTTTAGCCTGCTGAAAAAGCACCTTGAATGGAGAATAATAACCCACGGAAAAAATGTTCTTTCTATCCAGCGCTAAATTCACCATCTGTTTGGATGAGGTAAAGGATTCGGCCAAAGGATTTTCGACAAAGATGTTCATGTCCTTTTTGATTAATTGTGTAACTAGAGGAAGATGAGTGCTATCGGGAGAGCAGATAAAAATTGTGTTTAGGTTAACCTTTTCGAGCATTTCATCTTTATCCGAAAAGAAAGAGATATTTGGGTAGAAAATTTTCATGAGGGTGAGGGATTGTTCGTCCGGATCACAGACAGCTTTCCATTCAGCCTCAGGATTTATGTTTACCAATGAGGCATGAAGGATTCCTCTTTTCCCAAATCCTATGATTCCGACCTTTATTTTAGCTTGAGGTAACATCAACCTTACTTTTTTGGATTGATTTGATGCGTCAGGGCATTCTCTTGGTGATGAATCTCCAGAGATACTCTTTAGGAACGCCTAAAAATCCTTCCCTCCATACTCGATCGCATTTAGAACAAGCATTGATTTCCTCGATGCTTCCTTCTGCGAGTTTTTTTCGGAGATGGCGCATCTTATCTCCGTTCCAGATTTTCTTCAAGGATGAATCTTTGACATTTCCTACGATGAAATCTCCAAAAAAATCCTGGGTACAGGGAAGAACCGCTCCATCCCAGTATATGATTAAGGCATTCCATGGGAAGGGACAGACTGTGTATTTTTTCCCGAGTCTCTCTTTTTCTATTTGCCCCGCCCAATTATGCATTTCTTTAAACACAATGCTATTCAAAGGCAGATTTTTAAATTGGCAATGAAATCTCTTTTTGGCCTCTGAAGATTCTTCTTTGTGTTTTTGGTTGAAATTGATGACTTCGAGAGCTGTGATAGGCTTTTTCGAGTGGGCTTCTTTTTTTATCTCTAAAAAATGGACAATATTTTCCAGAGTTTTGTCGAAATTTCCTCCTTTTCGGATTTTCTCATAGGTTTCCTTATCATAGCCGTCGAATGAAAAGGATAGGCGGTCAAGTTTGGTTCGGATGATTTTGCGCGATATGTCCTCAGTAAGCAGAGAGCCATTTGTGTGAAGGCGGGTAAAAATCCTGTTTTTTTCAGCATAAGCGATCGCCTCGATAAGTTGTGGATGCATAAGCGATTCTCCCCGGTGGGCCAGATTGATTTCGAAGATAAAATCCCTGGACTCATCCACAATTTTTTTGTATAAGTCAAAATCCATGAATCCCTGGTCTTCTTTTTTGAGGTCTTTGTTGGGACACATGATACACTTGTAGTTGCAACAGTTAGTAAGTTCCACCCAGAGGCGAATAGGCGAATATGGGAGTTTAGTTGATTTTTTTCGATAGTAATAGATCAGCTTGATTAATCGGAGCCAGTAGTTGAGTGGACCCATTCTTTTCTTAAGATAGCTTACCGATGAAGGAATAAACCTTGGCAGCAATGATGTCTGTGGGGGCACGATCTATGTCGAGGTAATAAATCACGCATTTGTTCATACTTTCAGTTCCATATCTATTTTGATTTAAGGCGTATCATATATTTTTGTTTCAGCTAAGTCAATTTGACAAAAAATGAGTTGGATCGAATTCAATTCAAGAATTCTAACTCAAGAAAGCCAACCATGATCGCGATACCATGAGATAGTTGTTTGCATCCCTTTTTGAAAATTCGTCTCGGGCGAATAGTCCAGTTCCTTTTTTGCCTTTTGGATAGAAAGAGGCTTAGGGTGGATAAAGAAGCCCAATTTTCCCATGGTCAGAGGCGCTTCTCTTTTAAAAAAAGCAAAAGCCTTTTCCATGGACCAAGCCGCAACTTTCACGGGAAAAAGCGGCAACGAGAAGCGAGGGATTTGCACTCCCACAGCCTCCCCGATGATGCTTACAACATTCTTCACGGATAAGACTTCCGGTCCAGCCAGATGAAAAATTTCTCCTCCTTTGGATTTTTCTGCACAGAGCAATATCCCTTCGATAAGGTCATGGATATACACAGGAGTCAGTCGGGTATTTCCTTTAGTAACCAGTATAAACCGTTTTTTGGCCACTGCTTTTATGAGTTTGAACGTGCGGTTATCCCCAGGGCCATAAGCCCAACCAGGTCTTATAATGACAACATCCATCCCCTTTCGCGCAAAGCGGAGAGCTGCTCTTTCGCCTTCGAGCTTGGTCATATCATATATATCTATGGGATGTGTTTGATGGTCTTCTCCGACGGCTTTGTTTTCCTTTACAGAGCCAAGAACACCAGCAGAGCTGAAATGAACCACTCTTTCCACACCTGCCTCGGTTGCTGCTTTCAGGATATTTTGCGTTCCCTGTGCATTGATATGGTAAAATTCCCTCTTGTTGATGAGAGAGGCCCCTAAAGCGGCCGCTAGATGGAAGAGAACATCTGTTCCTTTTAACATGTCTTTTAACGAGTTGGAATCTCTGACATCGCCCCGGAAGACCTTGAATTTTCCAAGATCGGGCAAATCCCTTTTGTGGCGGAGGATACTAACCTGCCAATTTTGTTGGAGGAGTTGGCGAGCGAGGTGGTTACCGATAAATCCTGTAGCCCCAGTGATAAAAGCTTTCATGATTCAAGACGCCTTTTTTTATTGCCTTCATGTGCTTTTTCCAGTGCCACGGCGATTTTTTTCTTGTAATTATCAAATGTGTATTCTATTTCTGCCATTCTTTTTGCCGCGAGGGCTCTTTCGGACGCTCTATGGTCGTGCAGGGCAAAAAGAATACCTTGGGCAAAGCTTTTTGGGTCCGGATCGGCCAGAATAGATATTTTTTCGCTGAGGACTTGGGAATGGGTCCAGAGATCTGTTGCAACGACCGGTTTTCCAGATTTAAGGAAAGAATAAATTTTTAAAGGCGTGTTTGTGCCGGCAGTCCGGGGGGAAACCAACACATCGGCCATCGCGATATACAGAGGGACTTCTGAAGGAGCGACCTGTCCGGTGAAAAACACCTTGTCCGAAATCTTGAGCTCTGATGCCTTTTTTTTCATCTCTTCCACATGCAGCGGATTTCCTCCGACCAGGAGAAAAACGACGGATTTATCATCCACCAGGGCGCTGGCCTCAAGAAAAAGAGAAATCCCCTGATAAGATTCGAAATTCCCTGTGTACAAGACGATTTTGTCATCGGGAGAAACATACTTGGTGCGTTCTTGCTTTATTTGATCCTCCGAGTATCCGGGATGCTCAAAATCTAAAAAGTTTTCGATCAAAGTGGCTTTGCGAGCGAATCCTTCCTTTTCGAGCTTTTGGAACAAGTCCAAACAGATAACGATAATGCTTTGCGCGTTCCTGAGAACGTAGCGCTCCAATGCCAGAAAGATTTTCTTGAGGATTTTTGAACGGGAAAATCGAAAATTTTCCAGTTGTTGAGGTAGGCTGGAATGCATGTCGTAGAGATGCGGGATTTTTTTGCATTTTGCCAAAACTGTCCCAAACCAAGATGCTTCTTCATGGGTAAATATCATGTCATAGGATTTTGACATCACAAGGCGTATGGATTTGCAGAGGAGTAAAAAGTCTAGGGGAATTTTGGCAAAAGAAGGGCCAACCTTGATTTTTTTGATAAAAAAGAGAGAGGGAATTCTGTGAATTTCTAGATTGCGAAAACTCCTGTCTTCGCCCAAATGGTAGGTCACGAGATCGACTTCATGACCCAGATTTGCCAGGGCATGGAGCCGGAAATACACGCTGATGGGTGTGCCCCGGGGTTGGAAAAAGGGTTCGGGGGCGAGCATCAGAATTTTCATGACGGGCTCAAGAGTATATCAGTCTTCCTCGGATTCAGCCTGGATGATGTCGCGTATAAAATAGATTTTCTTTTCTGTAGATTCGTGATAAGCGCGAACCACGATTTCAGCCAAAAGTCCCAGTGTGATGAACTGGATCCCTATGACAATAAGCAGAATGGCAAGGAGGAGCAACGGGCGACCACTAATCCCCTCCATCCGGATAAGGCGCACATAGGCTAGCCATAATCCGATGATTCCTCCGATGATTCCGCTGATCAGGCCGATAAGCCCGAATATCTGCAACGGCCGTGTTGAATAGCTCAGCAGAAATTTTACGGTCAACAGATCCAGGATAACTTTAGGAAACCTCCACACGCTGTACTTGGATTTTCCATGGAGGCGCTTCCGGTGATTCACCTTTACCTCTGCGATGGATACGCCGACATTGCTGGCAATTGCCGGAATGAACCGGTGCAACTCCCCATACAGTTTAATGTGTTTTATGATCTCCCGGCGGTAGGCTTTCAATGTGCAACCGTAATCATGGAGCTTTACCCGAGTCATCCTCGAAATCAACCAGTTGGCCAGAATCGATGGGAGACGACGGGTGATAAAACGGTCTTTCCTTTTCACTCTCCATCCGTTGACGAGATCATAGCCTTCTTCGATCTTTGCGATGAGAAGATCGAAATCTTGGGGATCGTTCTGCAAATCGGCATCCAGGGTGATGATGATGTTTCCGCGAGCATGGTCGAATCCAGCCGAAAGAGCAGCGGTTTGGCCAAAGTTTTTCCGCAGCTGGATGACTCGAATCCGTTGATCCTTTCTCAAGAGTTGTTTGCAAACGAGAAGAGATTCGTCCTCGCTCCCATCATCCACGAATATTATTTCGTATGACTTTTTCAGATTTTGACAGGCCTCGGTGATTTCTCTGTGGAGTTCGGGCAGATTGGTGGCTTCGTTATAGACCGGGATGACGAGGGAAAGATCGCAATTTTCTTCTGTTGTCATCCCCGCCAATATATCACAAATGGTACAAGGAAAAAAGAGTATGCCTGACGATCGATTGGGCAATTGGGTCTCAAAAATCGACAAAAGTAGAGAGTCGTGTTTGTGTAATTTGTGGGAGATATCTGTTTTGATCTTAAATTGACAAGATTGAGGTTATATTTTAGAATGGAAAAACCAAAATGTCGGACCAGAAAATATTGATTGTCGACTATGACCCTAAAAGTCTTGAGAATATGACAGACTTGTTTTCTGCCTACAAACTCGAAATTATCACGGCGGCTGATGGCCAAGAGGCCTATGAAAAGTATAAATCAGAAAAACCAAACCTGATTCTTCTTGAAGCGATGCTCCCCAAACTCCATGGTTTCGATCTTACCCAGAAGATCTATAAGGAAACAAAAGGGAAAATCCCGATTGTTATTGTAACCGGTTTGTATAAAGGCACTCAGTACAAAAATGAAGCCATACGATCTTTTGGCGCTGCCGATTATTTTGAAAAACCGTTCGACAATGAAAAGCTCGTTAAGTCTGTTTTAAACTTGCTTCACGACGAGATGGACATCCAAGAGGATCTCCCTGACCCTGAATCGGTCCTCAAACTTCTCTCGGATGATGATGAAAGCAAGGATTCCTAATCTCAAAAATCAGTAAGTTTTGATGTTGACATGGCTTGACATCCATCTAAAATAGGTTTATTCCAAGATACAGGAAAAAGAACTTCGATGACCGGAATATGGACCCGATGTAACAACTGCCGGCGAATTCTCTACAAACAGGACATCACGGACAATTTTTTTATCTGCCCGGAGTGCAATTTCCATTTTCGGCTTTCAGCCATAGACAGGCTCAACATGCTTTTTGACCTTGGGCAGTATGAGCTGATAGATCAGGATATTTTTCCCGAGGATCCGCTTGTTTTCAAAGACACCAAATCCTATGCCGTCCGGCTGAAGGAAAACATAAAAAAAACCGGTCTTTCCGATGCGGTATTGAATGCGGTCGGCACAATGGACGGAATCAGGGTCATCATGAGCGCCATGGAGTTTGCCTTTATGGGAGGGAGCATGGGATCGGTCGTGGGAGAGAAAATCACCCGGGCTATAGAAAGAGCGCTCGAGGAAAACATCCCTGCTGTTGTGATCTCTAGCTCTGGAGGAGCACGGATGCAGGAGGGAATCCTATCTCTGATGCAGCTGATGAAAACCAGTTCGGCCATCGCAAACCTGGATAAGGCCGGTATCCCCTACATCTCGGTCCTTACCGATCCCACAACGGGTGGAGTGACGGCCAGCTTTGCCATGTTGGGGGATATCAACATTGCCGAACCCAATTCGCTGATCGGATTTGCCGGGCCTCGAGTCATCGAGCAAACGATCAAAGAAAAGCTTCCCAAGGGATTCCAACGTTCGGAGTTTCTCCTCCATCACGGCATGCTGGATGATGTTGTGGAACGGAAAAATCTGCGTTCTTACATCATTCGGGTCCTTCGCCTATTCCTAAACAAGCCTCGTACAGAATGAATGAGCAGGAATGCAAGCAGTATCTGGATAGAATCCAGAACCTGGGTATTAAATTCGGGCTGGATAATGTGCGGGAAATCCTTCGGGCCTTTCACGATCCTCACCGGAAATTCCCATCTGTGCTCGTTGCGGGATCCAACGGAAAAGGTTCGGTCTGCGCCTTCCTCACTCAAATCTTGAGCCTGCATGGTTTTCGGGCGGGATTGTTCACGTCGCCCCACCTAGTGGACGTTGAAGAGAGAATTCGCATTGGCGGAGAGCTTATTGCAAGGCGGACCTTTTGCAGGCTTCTCACCCGACTCAGAAATAAGATCGAACAACTGATATCCGCAAAAAGATTGTTAAATCCCCCTACCTATTTTGAGCATCTCTGCTGCTTGGCCTTCCTTTATTTTGCCGAACAAAAGGTGGATATGGCCTTTCTCGAAGTGGGGATGGGCGGCAGGTTTGATGCCACAAACGTAGTCGACCCAAAAGTGTCGGTCATCACCACTATCTCGGCCGAGCACCAGAAATTCTTGGGAGAAAGTTTGAGCCAGATTGCCTTTGAAAAATCTGGCATCATCAAACCCGGAGTCCCGGTGGTATGTGGGGTTCAAAAACAGGATGCTTATGCAACCATAAAAAGCCGGGCAGAGAAGCTTGGAGCGCCCTTTTATGGAATATTCGATAGAAAAGACAATTTTGTTGGACAAAAAGCGAGCAGGGGATATGTTTTTACCTTTCGGATGAATGGGGAGGCCTACAGCTACGAGCCTGCTCTCCAAGGGAAACATCAGGGCCGCAACGCCGCCATTGCCATTGCCACTTCTCGGATCCTCGGCCAGAGATGGAAAAAGCTGGAGAAAGAGAAGATTATCCAAGGCATCAAGACGACCCGTTGGGAAGGACGGTTGGAATCCATCTCTCAGAAGCCTCTTGTGTTATTGGATGGGGCTCACAACGAGGAAGGGGCTGATGCTTTGAAGGACTACATAAGGGAGTTCGTTTCCTCTCCCGTTGTCCTCGTGTACGCATCCATGCGGGACAAAAAAATCGAGCGGATCGCTGACATCCTGTTTCCCCTGGCAAAGATTGTCATCTTGACACGATTCCCGTATTATCGGTCGTGCCCTCCTGACGAGCTGGCGGAAAAAGTGGTCTGCGGTGAAAAAAGGATACTCTGTGAGCCGGATGCTGAAAGGGCTTTTCGGATGGCGCAACAGCTGGCCGGGCCCAACGGGATAGTCGTTGTTGCAGGTTCTCTTTTTCTAGTCGGAGAAATAAAAAAAATAATACGAAATTCCATTCCCGCTTGAACTTTATGAACGCGTTCGGTTTTTGCATCTCCAGAGCTTCTGGGAAGCTTCGGGTGCTTGCTTTTTTACGTTAGTCATGTTAAATTTTTGCCTCGATTTATCGGCAGTTATTAATGGCAACCCGCCTCATGCTTAAATAAAGGTGGCGGCAAGGAAGTGATCCATGATGCTGGTGTTGTGAGATTGCTTAGCCCAGAGTATGTAAAATGCCGATAAAGAAGTCAGGTTTAAATGTTATCTATTGATTTAAGTGTCATCGTCATCTTTGTGATCGTTTGGGGTCTGGTTCTTGTGCTCACGAAGGTTTATTTTAAGCCCATACGCCGCGTCATGAGACAGAGGGATGGCAAAATCCAACAGGACCAGGATGCCACCCAAGAGGCGCTGGATAAGTACGGCAAAACTCTCGAAAGGATTGAAGTGGATATAAAGGCAGCAAAAACATCGGCTCGGGAAACACGAGAGAAATTTGAACGAGAAGCCCAGAAAGAAAAAGAAAGCATGATCGAAGAGGTATCCCAAGAATGTCGTGCACAAGTCGAAAAAGCCCATCAGGAATTGAAGGAAAAGGTCGAATGTCTCAGGAAAGAATTGGAACCTCGGGGCCAAGAACTTGCCAAGAATATCGAAAAAAAACTTCTAAACTGATGCAACAAAAAAAGTCTACAATCATGATTCTCTTGATCGTCCCGTTTTTGCTGTTCATGTCATTTGCGGAGGAATCTCATTCTTCCCAGACTAAGGATTTTTTGGGGAAACTCGTCAACTTCCTTTTGCTGTTTGGAGGATTGGCCTATGTTTTGAGGAAGCCTTTGGGAAAATTCCTCCAGGAAAGGTCTGATTCGCTCGAACAGGCGCTGCAGGGGGCGAAGCAGTCTCACGAAGAGGCGGCAGAAAAACTGAATCAGGTGGAGTCGCGTTTGAGAAAGCTGGATGAAGAGATCGAAAAAATGCAGCAAGAGGCAGAAGCTGTAGGCCAGTCCCTCCACCAACACGTACTCGAGGAAGCCAAACAGGCTGCCGATCGCCTAAAGCATTTTGCAAGCCAGGAAATTGAAATGCTAACACAGGATGCCATCCGCGAAATCAAAGAATACACAGGTGCTCTTGCCGCTGATTTGGCTCAGCAGAGAATCCAAGATCGAATGACCGAAGAGTTTCATTCGTCACTCATCGATAAATCCATCAAAAGGATTGAAAAACTTCATGAGAAGTCAAATTCTGATACAAAGATACGCTCAAGGGCTCATTAATTCTGCCAAAAATACGGGGGAATTTGATTCTTTGAATGCTGAACTGAGTGAATTTGATAAATTTTTATCTTCCCATCCAAAACTCCATGATACACTCCAAAGCCCGTTTCTTCCCGCGACAAAAAAGAAAGAGATTGCGGCACAGATTCTTGAGCGAACCGCAGTCGGTAACAAATCCAAGCGATTTTTGCTCCTCCTTGTGGAAAATGGCCGCTTGATGCTATTACCAGAGATACTTAAATACTTGCCCGTTCTTTGGAACGAGGAACAGGGGATTTCCACTTTTGAAGTGAGCTCTGTTATCCCCCTCAACGTGGCTCAGAAAAAGCGCTTGGAGGAAAAACTTGCCCTGCTTGAGAAGCGTCCGGTTACGCTGACATATAAAATGGATCAATCACTGATCGGTGGCCTTTCCATCAGGGAGGGCAATATAGTGTACGATGTCTCCATCCAAGGGGATTTAGAGAGGCTTAAACAAAAAATTGCCGAGGAATAGGAATGGAAATAAAGGCAGACGAAATTAGCAAAATTATCCAACAACAGATCGAAGGCTATGATACAGAAATCGACATCAAGGAAGTCGGAATAGTCACTTCGGTGGGAGACGGCATTGCCCGCGTTTATGGATTGGACCGTGTGATGTTCAACGAACTCATCGAGTTCCCCAACGATGTCTACGGTCTGGCTCTGAATCTGGAAGAAAATAGTGTGGGTGCGGTTTTGCTCGGAGAGGGCCATCTTGTCAAGGAGGGCGATCTTGTTAAGCGTACCCATAGGATCACACAAGTCCCTTCCGGTCCGGACTTGATCGGAAGGGTTGTCAATCCTTTGGGCATACCGTTGGACGGGAAAGGGCCGGTCAAGACAGATAAACACATGGTAGTGGAACGGTTGGCTCCGGGTGTTGTGGAACGCATGCCCGTCAAAGAACCCCTGCAGACCGGAATAAAGGCCATCGATGCCATGATTCCGATCGGACGAGGACAGAGAGAATTGATTATTGGTGATCGCCAGACGGGAAAGACAGCCATTGCCATCGACACCATCATCAACCAAAAAGGCAAAGATGTGGTGTGCATCTATGTGGCTATCGGTCAGAAAAACTCCACCGTAGCCTACATCATCAAGATATTGGAGGATCATGGGGCCATGGACTACTCCATAGTAGTGACTGCCTCTGCTTCCGATCCTTCTCCTCTG